>VOFC01003267.1_pt1 | contig 16753 bp, 14 predicted proteins | sample 5384161 | NCBI WGS metagenome assembly VOFC01 (sample SAMN12384722, study PRJNA508395) | human gut metagenome | isolation source: healthy gut B | host: Homo sapiens | reverse complement strand
ACAGATTCTTATCAAATGCATAGTCTGTTGCAACTTCTAAGATCCTTTTTACCTGTTTAAATACTCTTGTTCTTAAAACATCTTTTTGTTTGTGATCCTTCGTCCATGCAGCGGAAAATATCACTTAACTGCATTAAGATGGATTCTTCGTCCATGTCACCATAGATCAATAATTTTGATACGATATTATACATCTCTTGTCTTCCCCAAACTTTTTCTTAAAATCATTCTTTTTGTAACTGTTAGCAATCGTTACGTTTATTTTGGTCTTAGGTACGATTTTATACCTTTTGGTTTGTATTTTCAATAGTTTTGAAAGATTTTCATGTAAAAGTTTATGTTTTTAGAAATCTGTCGTGCATCGTTTTACAATATCACATGGCACCTTAAGATTCTGGCCGATTTCTTATTCTGTTTTTCCAATCAGCCAGTCAAGCGCATTGATTCTTCTGATTCCTTCATAATCCGCTTCTGGATCTTCATCCAGTGTTAACAAAATCTTTTGATAATGGTCATGGATCTTTTGAAGCGGCAATAATTCTCTCTTTAATGTTTTTCATCCCGAACTGTTGCAGCTACCTGATAATATATGGTTCTTTTTTGATCCATAAAACAAAATATTCAAATTTCCTACATATAATATCCTCTTCGTAATTCCAAATATAAACATTTTTCAATATATGTCCAACATCTTGAGATAATCTTAATCTATCTGCATTTCTTTTTTTTAAATATTGTTTTCGGATGTCCAGCTAATATCCAATGCATATGGAAATATTTTTTCTACTGAACTATTTTCTTCCAAGATATGTTGTATATTTTCTTTGTAGATCATTCTCATTCCCAGTACTTTTCTACATATTCTTTAAAGGACAATGGCAACATTTTAATTTCTACATATCTTATTTGAACCTGTCACATATAAATCAACATTATTCTTTATATATAAACTATCTACAACTTTTGGAAAATCTTCACATTGCTGAATTTCATCCAAAAATATATAGTTCATTTGATCTGGCAGTAATCGTTCTTTGATATATGCATAAAGTTTTTTAGGATCTCTCAAATCATAAAAATCATAATCTTCAAAAGATTTATTGCTATGATCTGCTTCTTTGTTACATTCATTTCTTTCTGCAAATAATCTTGATAAATTTCCATGATCGTAGATTTTCCACATCTTCAGATTCCTGTAATAACTTTAATCAACTGTTTATCTTTAAATGCAATTAACTTATTTAAATAATCATCACGACTTATTATCTTGCTTACCATTTTATTATCCTCCTTTTATAAATTTTATTATATTTTAGCTTTTTTATTTCATTATTTTCAATAGTTTTATTTTATTATAATTAACAAACTTTTGAAATATATTTTTTGTAAAAACAATAAATTCATACAAAAATAGTGAGACCGGAATTTCTATTTGTTCTTGTCTCACTATTTTTTACTTACAATATTCTTATTTTAATACTTTTATCACACGGAAACACTTGCTCTACCGTATCTATCAAATTCTCCTGTGCATTTTTCTTTTCATAGCATCTTCTAATGATACCGCAGATCTTACAATTGGAAAATATGCATCAATCCCATGCTTCATTGCAAGCAGTTGCACCTTTGGTCACTGCCCCTGAGAATCCCAAGACTAATTTCCCATATTTCTTCGCAAGTTTCGCTCCGATCGGTGCTCGATTGGTGCTTTTCCCTGTGATCGCTGTCTCTTCTTCTAGTTTTGTTTCATGTAAGATCAAGTCAACACCTGACTTTAGGGTTGCATTTGTAAACGTTAAAAATGCAAATCTAAACCACCTGCTGCTCCTGTTTTGTTAGCATCTGCAAGTAAAAAGGTTTTAATGACTAAGATCACACTCTGCCTTCTTCTCCCACATTGGATTTTCTCCACATAATGGACTAAATTCACAGTCTTTTTAATTCTGAGATTACATTTCTTTGATCTTTGCTAAATCTTTTAATCCGATTGCTGATCTGTTTCCATTTTGTCGATATCCCAACGCCTTTCCAGCCCCACCATCATTCGTTGCACTTCCACCAATTCCCATGATGAAACGTCTGCAGCCTTTTATGAATCGCATTTTTAAGTTGTTGTGTAGTGTTCTTAATCAATTCCTGCTGCCTGTGACCACTATTTTCATCATTTTGTTGGAAAAATTCCTCGCCTATTTTCCACCATGCCATCTACCAAAGCATCAACCGTTTCCTTCTCCGCCATCTGCAAAGAATGACAACTTTTCTTTCTCAACTTTTTTAATTCCTTTTTTCAATTGACATTGATGTCAACTTCCTTCAATGAATCAATCGCAATCTATTTTCATCCGAAAACCTCCCTTTCTTTTGTATCTTAAACTTATTTTCCACAATACTAATTTTCTCAGACAATCCAGGAATCATCGTCATTGTACTGTAACAATCCAGCTTTGCTCCAAATGGAATACAACTAAACATCTTTCCGATCCATATAAATACTTGAAATGGAATTGCCGCTGCGTTTACGATCATAATCTGTACCAGCATGATAATAAAAAATACTTTTCAGAAAATCCGGGTTCTCATTTAATCTTTTGAAAATCCCAAATCGTTCATCCCTGACATTAAATCCGTTAAATAATGCACTAAAGATAAATAAAACAAAATATGCTGTTAAATGCTGTGCTTTATTGTCAAATAGATTCGTGAGCACTGGTAATTTTAAGAATAAGAAACTTAATATAACCAGCCATATCCCCATAAATCCTATCTGCGTCATCATATCTTTGCTGATAATACCCTCATCACGTCTTCTCGGTGCTTCTTTCATATATTTTTGAAAGTGCTGGTTCATTTCAAGCATCATTGCTCCGAGCCCGTCCATCACAAGGTTTACAAATAATAAATGTGTGACTTTTAATGGTTCTTCTATTCCCAAAAATGGTGCAACTGCACTGACAACAACTGCTGTCACATTGATCACTAACTGGAATTTACAGAATTTCAAAATATTATGGTAAATCGTTCTTCCATACCAGATTGCATCCTTGATTGATGAGAAGTTATCATCCAAAATAACAATCTTTCCTGCCTCTTTCGCAGCCTCTGTTCCACTTCCCATTGCAAATCCAACATCTGCACGTTTCAATGCTGGGGAGTCATTCACTCCATCACCTGTCATACCTACGACAAGATTCATTTCCTGGCACAGACGTACCATTCTGGATTTATCTGTCGGCAATGCCCTTGCAATAACACGGATCTCTGGAAGGATCGCTTTGACTTCATCATCACTCATCTGATTTAACTGTGCAGAAGATAATGCTCTGTCTGATTCATTCTTTAATAATCCTGCATCCTTTTGCGATTGCTACTGCTGTCTCCAAGCGGTCACCTGTGATCATTACAACCTGAATTCCAGCTTCTTGTACCTGCCTGATGGCATCTTTGGCTGATGGTCTGACATCGTCTCTGATTGCCACTAGTCCAATGATCACAAGGTCGTCGTTGATCTGATTCTTCACAAGCTCTTTTTCTGAATATCCAAAAGCAAGAACACGCATTGCTTTCGCTGCCAGAGAGTCAATCTTTTGATTTAATGCTTTCTGATCGATTTCTTTGATCTGTCCATCACCATCTAAATATTTTGTTGCTTTTGCAAGCAATCGTTCTGGTGCTCCTTTATAAAATGTCTTGCCTATGCTCTCAATTCTCGCCTGACTGAACTTATTGGAAGAATTGAATCCTTGATGGGCACTGACCTTACATCCGTCATTCCCATCCAACATACAAAATGTCTCTTCACCAATAAATTTTAATAACGCCTGATCCGTCGCATTCCCACCAATAACTTTATGGTATACATCAAACATCGCCTGCGTGTTTTTCCCGATCGCAAGATCTAACAGCCCTTTTCACCTTCCCATGATGTCTTAATTCATTTGCAGAAATTGAAGTTCCATCCGCTGTAAAGAAATCTACAACTTCCAATTCTCCCTTTTGTGATCGTTCCTGTCTTATCACTGAATAAAATATTTAAAGATCCTGCTGTCTCAATTCCTTCTGCCTTTACGAACTAATACATTATGATCTAACATTTTACTTGTATTTTGCATTAATACAAGAGATATCATAAGCGGCAATCCTTCTGGTACTGCACATACAATGATCACAACCGCAAGTGACACTGCATCGATCAAATCCTGCACAACCTTTGCTGGTCCCATAGAAAAATATGCCTGAAATCCACCTGCCATTATAATGAAATATACAAAATACATAACTGCGATCACGATCGCACCGATATATCCAAACTTCGATATCTGATCAGCAAGTTTTGAAAGTTTTACCTTCAATGGAGAATCTGGTTCTTCTTCCTGCATCTCCTCAGCCATCTTCCCCATCATCGTATGAAGTCCAACCTTCTGAACATCCATTATACCTTCACCATCAAAGATCACAGCTCCACGAAACAGAGAATATGAATCAACAAATGTATCTCCTGTAATCTCCTCCGCAAGATAAACATTCTCTCCGGCTGCCTTCTTCTCACACTCCTCTGCTTCTCCATTTAAAGCAGAATTATTCACTCTTAAACTTCCTTCATGCAAAATACCATCCGCAGGAATCTTATCCCCCGACTGCAGTAAAACCTGATCCCCAACAACCACGTCATCAACATCGATCACTGCAACCACACCATTTCTGTGGACCTTACACTGATCTTTCTTCGCACTTTCCTTCAATTCTCGATACTTCGTATCACTGGCAACCCCAGTCTTCGCCGTAACAAACGCCACGATCAACACCGCAATGATCGTCCCCATCGGTTCATAAATCTCAGCATATCCAAAGAAAAACATCACGATCATCAACACCGCGATCGCAAGCAAAATTCGAATCATCGGATCCTGAAACGTCTCTTTAAACTCCTGCCAAAACGTCGTAGGTTCTGAATCTGGAATCTCATTGGAACCAAACTTCTCTCTCGATTCCTTAACTTCTTTATCTGTAAGCCCTTTTATATCCATGTCGCTCCTCCCAACCAAATAGCTCGTCAAATTGACTTTCAATTTTCTTTAGTATAACAGAAAATCAAAAGAATGAAACATTTTTGTAACATTTTAGCTATTTTTTTTTGCAGAAGAGACTTCATCGAAATTTCCTATGAAATAAAAAAATGGGCTGCTTCATGCAGCCCAATCTAATGAAAAGAGAGGATTAAAATATATATGAAAAAACTATGTCTTAAGTATATCAAAATCCCCTCCATTCAATATTCTAAATCTAAACAATTCTAAAGAAAATATAAACTTCTATAAAGAGAAAATTATCCACAGTCGGATTTAGTGCCCGCTACGTGCGAATCCGAGCGAGAGCGTGTCACCAAATAGTTTATATGAAGCGAACTACCAACTGCCGCCTCCTCCGCCTCCGAAGCCGCCTCCTGAGAATCCTCCATCTCCTCCAGAAAAAGAATTCTCCAACTCCTCCAGATTCTGATGGTTCTACAACTGTCAGGTTCTCAGAGACCACATGATCCATATAGTGCCCCATCATATAATAATGGAAATAAGGATCACTGCCGCCATAGACATACCAGTCTGGCGCAGGAAGTTTTAATGCATCCAGTTTCTTTGCATAAAGATCAAACAACCCAAATACCATGGAATAAGGCAGAATATGATAAAACATGTCTGGATGATCTTTCGCCAATACCTTCATTCGGTCTAATTCCGCAGTTTCAATAAAATCACGAAGTCCTGCTAGATATCCCATCCATTCCACACATTGATGGGTTCTCTTCTTCATAAATGCAGTCAGGATCACTCCGATAAATGATACTGCAAACGATCACAAGATACACATGGAAGAAATCAATAATTCTCCTCTTTGTATCTTCACATAATAATATAATCCATAGAAAATAAATCCAAAATAGACAATAATGCCGACATGCGATCGGAAGTCCAGTTCTTGCTTCTTTTGAAATCGCATACCATTTATCTACACTGTGACATGCAAGAAACATTCCGATAAAATAAATACCCATGCCATCAATGGAAGGATAAGATTTAAGATCCCATCTGGACTAAATATCATCATAATAAAATGCAAATAAACAGATTGGAAGCTGCAACAATACAAAGGATACGATCCTTGCAATTTTCGAGGATGTTGTATAAATATTTTTCTTATAATCATATTTGATATCATCTTTCACTACCTGCACGGTATCTGCAAATTTGTATTGTAAAGAAGAAGCGTTCACTTTTTTTGTTCTTAAATAAAGCTTCAAACATTGTTTTCTGATATCTTGGTTCTGATTCAGGAATATCTTTAAGTTTGATAAACTCCATGTCTTCTTTGCCTTTTTATAAAGGATCAAAGAAATAACATCCTTATCATCCACAGAACCGTCCAGAACATATCCGACAACTGCACTGTCCATTCCTTCTGGTGGCTGATATTGAATCGATGGGATGATCTTTTCATCACGTCCGAAACAAAACAAATAAGGCAGCTGTGATCACAAAGAATTCCTATTGATGTCCAAAAATCCATCGATCTACTCCGATTTCATGTTTTCTGTAAAATACCCATCACCCAGATCACTATAGCATGTCAATCCATTTTTAAATGGCAGTGTCTTCTTTAATGTTCCTTGGATCTGGTTCTTCTCCTCATCATATTTCAAAGTGATCACATCTTTTGCATACTTTGATTCCCCATAACGTCCATAATAGAAATTTACGCCCTTAAGATCTGTTTTCTTTGGAAAATGAATTGTAAAAGTACTTCCTTCTGGAATCTTATTTCTCCAGAGTGTTGGGAAAAATATTATAGTACAAATAATCGTAGGTATCTCCCTGATATTTAGGGATCAGTTGATACGTAAATCTATAGTTTCCTTTACTTACGGTATAATCCGCAGAACCAAACCTCAATACCTGACTATTACCGTCAGAATCTTCATCTACATCTGTCTTACTGTCATTTGATAACAGTGTAAAAATCCGCATAATAAAGTAGTTTTTTCTGATCTCCATTTTTATCGCTTGTTATCACCTTCCCTTTGTATGGGATATAACGATAAATTCCATGCCTCGGATTGATAAACTTGACTTTGATATTCTCTGTTACTGTATAACTTCCATCTTCTCCGACTTTGACATCTACATCAAATTTCTTTGTCTGCATATTAGAGTCATAAGTGACTTCATCATTTGCAAACACATTGTTTCCTGTCCCCATAAAAAATCATGGCAGCCATCATGACTGCCATTATGATACAGGTGATCCACTTTCTCATAGTGCTTTCCCCCCTGTCCGTTCCTTAGAATTTTACCTTGTACATTCTCACGCTCAGATTCATTCGAAACTTCAAATAATGGTTTTCTCTTAAATCCAAAAATTCCTGCGATGATATTGCCTGGGAATAATTCTGTCTTTGGTATTATAGCGGTTTACAACTCCGTTATAATATCTTCTGGAAACCTGCGATCTCTTCTTCCAATCTCTGAAGCTGATCCTGCAATTTATTAAAGTTCTCATTAGCCTTTAATTCTGGATAACTTTCAGACACTGCAAATAAAGATTTCAGTGCTCCTGACAGTACATTTTCCTGTTTGATCTTATCATCGATATTCGTTGCTGTCATCGCCTGATTTCTTGCGGCTACGACTTTCTCTAATGTCTCTGATTCGTGTTTCGCATAACCTTTGACGGTTTCTATATAGTTTGGGAATCAAGTCATAACGCTTCTTTAATGACAACATCGATTGCTGAAAATGCCTCTTCTGTCTTGTTTCTTAATGTTACAAATCCATTGTATGAACTGATCAGCCATATCACGATGATAAGCACGATCACTCCGATTACGATCCCTGGTATCATGAGCTCTACCCCTTTCTTTGTTTGGTCAGTTTTTCTTTATCATACGTTATTCGTATCAAAACTTCAACACTAAAATAAGCTGATCAACTCTCCCATATTTTATCATAATAATAGATATTTTCTGACAGAAATTCTTCTTTGCTTAATTGCTGATTAGACTTCTCTAATATGTGCAATAGATCCTCTTCCCTGATCTTCTCCGTCATCAAACAGTAATAACATTTCATGAATACTGGTTGGCAGAAGATACAAACTCTTATTATATTTTCTTGAAATGTCGCCTAGAAAATCTTCATAGCAAATCACACCTGCTCCATATCTCTGTATTTTGTTTGACACCATAAATACCGGTCTGTCTTCGGTATGTCCTCGGAAATGTTTATCTACAGGCTCAAATTTAGCAGGCAGAAAACTGTTTTGTATTCTTCTTTGCATTCTCCCATAAAAACTGATCCGACCATTGTTCTTTGTTTGCCTTTTTATGATCGATTCTTTGTATGGATCGATCATCCAGATCAAAATATCAAAAACAATTGCCATATCTTCCAAGAGTAAATATGGTCTCTCACTCCACTCCTTATCCTTCTCATCAAAATGCATCAAATGATAGATAATACGCTCGTTTTCTCTCTGCATGACTCCTTCTTTTTTTCTCGTTTTTTCTCATTTTCCTATCTATCATAACATTCAATGTTGCTGTCAGCAATATTTATAGTTGTCACTGTCACTGTTGGATAGTGGTTTTTCATAACTCCTGGTAATACTATTTTTTTTATGGAGGTATTTTATGAAAATCGATTTAAAAGAATTAGGAAAACGCATCAAACTTACCCGAAAAGGGCAAGATCTGACACAGGAAATGCTTGCTGAAAAAGCTGGTGTCAGTCAGCATTATATCTATGAAATCGAAGCTGGACGCAAAGCCATGTCTATTCATAGTTTTGCTTCTCTTACTACTGCATTGGATGTATCTGCTGATTATCTTTTATTTGGTGATGGGCAAAAGAATATTTGATGTTGATACCCCGGCTCATCACAATAATCAATTGATGGAAATTGCAGCTGAACTTAATCCATCACAGAGAGATCATGTGTGCTTGAGATTCTGGAAGTGATGGTTCCTTATATTAAAAATTGATTGATTGCAAAATACGATAGATTTTTCTAACGTAAAATAGTGCCAAGATTTTTTCTCACCGATTGATCTTGACACTATTTTTATTTGATCTGATATTTATTTTTGATTTTTACTTTTTTTTACACTACTCCATGAAGAATAGTGTAAGAATTACTCGATGATCGTAGCAACTCTTCCCCAATCCAACCGTACATTCATCATCACGAATGATAAAAAGGTTCTTCTTCTGTTATCTTAATTAGTTGAATTAATTCAATTGTTATATCCAGTGTTTCCCCTGGCATAGCCATATCTATTTCTATTGGCAATTGACTCTCCTGTTACATCTGTCGTTTTGAAATAAAACTGCAGACAGTCACCATCAAAGTATCCTGTGTCTCGTCCACCTTCATTGATATCTAACATGTATACTTCTGCTGTAAACTTTGTATGTATAGAGGAAGCTTGATCCATTTCAGGCTGTGAATCTGGAATGTATTTATCCACCGCATCCATCAATTCCATGATCTTATCTCCCCATTCTCCATCTGGATCTTCAAGGGCTTTTAAAGCAGATCCATAGATAAACGGAATATCATATCCAACAAATCCGCACTGATATAGCTGGTCACGAATCCCCATTTCTACCAATTCCAGCATTTCCATATCATCTACCATATCACATTTATTCATAAATACTACGATATGTTGCATTCCCATATGATGAGCAATCATGATCTGTTCTGCCGTTTGTGATATAATTCCATCTATTGCAGATACTACTAGGATAGCTCCATATTCAATGCTAGATGTCAAGCTTATATTTCTCTCTTCTCTTGTTGTAAGAGTTTTTTTAATTGCATCTGTTAAAGTCGTTTTTCCATGACCTCGATGTCCAATTATTCCTATCGTGCAATGAGTTTTTTTTCCTTCAAATGTTTCTTTCCCCATATTTATATCTCCCATCATCAGTTGTTTTTTATTCTTCATAAATCATGACTTTACAGTCTTTTCTTATAACAAGCAACACCATATTTAATGAAATTTCGCATTCCATCTTGCTTCAATTTAGCAATATAGTCTTTATCTTCAATCTGTTTTAAAGCCTGCTTGCACGCTGCATCCATATTTCCATCTTCGGCATACTTTAATTCAATGACGATTCCCGTTCGATTCTCCGGAGCTTCTATCAGAATATCACTGTATCCGATTCCTGATTCTGCATTTGATTTTATAAGCCAGCTTGACTTATATCCAAGAAGACCAAGTAAAATTCCGTGATAAAAATTTTCTTTCTTCTCTTTTTTGCGATTGCTGTATCTCTTATACTGATCGTATTCCATAGATAATCTCCAAAAAGCTGTTCAATTTTTTTCTGCTTTTTTCTCTATAAATGAATTACAAAATATTTCTAGTGTTTTTCCATCATTTTTTGAAACATCACTAAACCATTCTTTGATTTTCTTTGTAAATAGATTTCTTATCTCTGTATTTGGTATCAACAAAAAGATATTTACCATTTTGAGTTCGTCCCTGTTGTGTTAGATATCCTGTTGTAAAAAGCACACTCCACAAATTTTCTATACTCTTATCCAACTCATTATAGGTAAGCTCCTCTACAATTTCCTTTTCAATACACTCTCCACTGATCAAACGCTCAATCTCATTCTTTGTCTGAATATCTGCCTTATCTATAAATCTGCGAACAATTTCATTTCCACTAGAATTAGACCAAAAATCTTCTGGTAATGCATCGGGATTCGCACATAGACTTTACAATAACGAATCACATCCCATGGGCAATAGATATCTGTATTTCCGAAACGATAACCATCATACCACTCCCTAATCTGAAGGTAATGATCTGATAAATTATAATCGCTAAGAATCTTTTTCACTTCTGTATCGGTAAATCCAAAACATTCATCATACTGAACATTGAGAATAGATAAAACTTCAAAATTATTAAGTCCGGTGAAAATGCTTTCTTTCGAAATTCTAAGACATCCTGTCAAAACTGCAAATTGGAGAAAATCATTTGTTTTTAGTACTTGCCCCAAAAGACCTCTCATGAGTTCAACCATTTCATCATAATAGCCTTTCTGAAAAGCTTTATCTAGCGGAACATCATATTCATCAATAAGAATAATCGTCTTTTTCCCCATAATGTTTGCACAAAAGTTCTGATAATAGTCTGATACTATCTGTTATATCATCAGCTTTTCCATCTAAAAGGCTCTGAAATTGCTTAATCTCTTCTTCTATTAATTTATCACTATTTTTTAGATAATGGTGTCTTCGTGCTTCATTTTTAATAATCGTTGTAATCCGAATAATCGCTTCTTCAAAAGTTAATCCATCGATTCCCTTCAATGACAGAAAGATTACTGGATACTTACCCATATATTCATCACATAATTCTTTATTTTTAGAAATATATAGGCCTTCAAAAAAGTGATTTATCCATACCAATTTCAAAAAAAAGTACGTAACATACTCATATTGAGTGTCTTTCCAAAACGACGTGGTCGTGTAAACAGATTTTACTTTTCCCCAATTTTGTAAGAGCTGTTCAATTAATTTTGTCTTATCTATATAATAAAAATCCTAGCTTGCGAATATCTTCAAAATTCTCAATTCCAACTGGCAGCTTTAATGTTTGATTCATTCGGATCCTCCTATTAATTTTGCCTTACGACCAATGTGTCTCTTTTTATTATAGCTTGTTTTATATTTGCTCACAACAAAAAGACCCAGAAAGCCTAAACTTTCTGAGTCTCATAAATATTATCCTAAATTCAATCGTAGAAGTAAGAATTACTCGATGATTGTAGCAACTCTTCCTGATCCTACTGTACGTCCACCTTCACGGATAGCGAAAGATAATCCCTGAGCCATAGCGATTGGGTGAATTAATTCGATAGTCATTTCTACGTTGTCACCAGGCATGCACATTTCTGTTCCTTCTGGTAATTCGATAACACCTGTAACGTCTGTTGTTCTGAAGTAGAACTGTGGACGATAGTTGTTGAAGAATGGAGTATGACGTCCACCTTCGTCTTTTGTTAAAACGTATACCTGAGCTGTGAATTTTGTATGGCATGTGATTGAACCTGGCTGGCACAGTACCTGTCCTCTTTCGATTTCGTTTCTCTGAACACCACGTAATAATGCACCAATGTTATCTCCAGCCTGAGCTTCGTCTAACAGTTTACGGAACATTTCTACACCAGTTACAACAACTTTCTTTCAATCTTTGATTTGTTCTATAAGTACTTTCATATTGTCTCTAATTTGATTATATTTAAATGTATTTTCTTATCAGCAAGGTCTTTTTCCGGCTTAAAGTTGTTACGTTCGAGTTTAGAACGTAAGTTCGACAATGCACGAATTCATTGCTTGCGATATTCATATTGATATCGATATCGTTCATAGCTTATCATAGATTCATTGTGTTTTATTGAATTTTAAGACATTGCTTTTTCGCTTAATTCGCTGGACGCATTCCCCAAAGAATATATCCAGCAGCGTATCAAGAAGCAGCCAGTTCCGGTATTCAGAGGATTCTCAGTACTTGGTGTTAAAGCCATGTGTATATGATGGATCAACATGATGTCGATTCTATGAAACATTTGGCATTGCTGATTTATGAAGAGTTTAAAAGAGGCTTAAGCGCAGAAAGCTGAGCCATTCTGCTTGAGCACCATGAGAGCGGCTATAATGCCTGGGCAATACATGGGAGATGTTATCAGGAGACACCCCTGCCGGATAACAGCGTATGGATGAATATCGTGGGTGATGGTTCAGCATCTGCCCAATATCTGAAATGTTTTGATATTCTCATAGACTCATAGTTCAGAAACTCAGGACGCAACTACTTCATATGTCTTGAAAATACGACCAGCCTAAAGAAGAGGAAAAGAATTTGCTGAAGAAACTAATATATAAATATTTCAGCTTATTTATCAAATAGTCTTGAACATTTGTCAAATGAAATATAATCAACTTTGCCAAGCAACTAGCATTGAAGCTTGAAGATTATTGTAATTAAGAAGAATATGAGGACAATTAAAAAGCAGTGAAAAGTTTGAGAGAACTAAACCTCATTGCAACATTGGTATTTATTGAGCACGTTGATTGGCGGGTAAAATAATTTAATAGCAATTACCAAAGTTTTAGCCAGAGTAGAAATACAGCTGGTCTCTTTAAGATATCGATAAAGCTCTGTAAAGAAAGAGAACGCATTGCCAATTTCTACAGCTCAAAGGAGTATGAAAGTTATGAAAAACGTCATTACGCCTACGCCACGGCCTCCAGGCCATGCTGACGTTAAAAAGAATATACTGCTACTTGATGGACGGCGCATCCTGGCTGTTGTTGCTACCGATGTCCCATGTTCTGATCGGGCGCGGCGATCGAGTTTGCCGTAGCATACTCTCCGGGGCCATGTCGTAATAGAAACGCGCGGTGCGGATATTCATCTCTCCTTCGACAGCGATCTCTTTGTCGCTACGGTTACCTTTCATAATGAACAATGAGCGCTAACATTTGGCGAACAAGGCTGCAGCAAAGCGTATATTTGTTCATTTTGATACTCGTCTAAATTACTGATTCATTCTCTGCTCCATTTCTGGATAACGCATCGTGATGAGTTCTGGCTTGCGGCATGTTTGGCCGTGGTCGAAGTTGCCGGAATCTTCGGATCCGGGCACGTCGGGATGCCGCTGCCATTGGCGTCATCATGCGGCCAGAAGTAGGCGTTCTCTCTCAGTATCTCCTGGCTTCGCCGAGGAAGGATTGTATCGCGCAGTCGGCGCAATGTACCAGCGGCGCTATGTCGTTCCACCAGCGGCTGTGTATCGGCAGCCTGCCAGTTGGCGCCGTTCGGAAATGCGCCACTCTGCCCGTTGTGGGATTGAGCGCTACGAATGCTGTATCGGGTCGATGCCGTAAGGTTTCCAGCCAGCGCTTGGTTCAGCTTGATTGGTCGACGTGAGGAATCTCGCCGAATGCCCGGCTACGAATAATCGCCTGGGGGTCGCGCCGTATGAGTGATGTGCTTACTACCATGCTGCCGCTGCGGCCGTATCGTTGATATAGTTTACCTTTCACTGCCGGCGAGGCGTACTTCCACGCCACTACGCTGTGCCTTTGTCTTTCATTGCCTGGGATCTTGGCGCTGTCTGCCTGTCAGCCGCCGTGCTACACCACGGTCGAAAAGCCGGTTTTTCCGATTTGATAAAATATCTGTGCCGGTTCGTGTTTATGTTCTCTACCGTGCATCGCGGTAGGCAATGTCCTTTCACTGTCTTATAGGGCGCTTTCTGGTGCCATCGGTTTCGTGCTACGCCAGTACGAAGAAATAAAGTAACGGCAACGTTTCATCGCAAGAGAGTTTATTCGATAAAGAGAAACGTGCAAAAGTATATTTGCAGGTGAAATATATCTGGGCTTCAGAGCAGGCAGATAGCTGCATCTGGGTCTGCTTGTTTCCGAAACAGGAACCAAAAATATGAAATAGCTCTGCTTGCAATTCAATTCTATCTAGGTATGTTGTCTGGGATGACATTGCTTGAGTTGCCACGTGACGGGTAATAGCAAATTTCGGAGGATGCCGTTTTCCGATAATTTCATGCGAACATGGGTCTGACCTGTCTCTGGAGGTCAATACCTACGGCCACTTTTGACGTAATGCTGGGCCGCGTTCTACTCTTAAAAACGCTGCTATGGCATCCTGCCCGGTATGTCGCTTGGTGACGTTTTCCTGTTGGATAACGCCTCGATGAGCGGGTAGTACTTTCGGCGTGCCTGTCGGCGATGCCTCGGTGAAACTGACTCGACACGACGCCCGAAAGTTTCGGCATTATCTGTCTTGAGAGGTACCTGCACGCCCGGCCATACGTTCGGATGTCGCGCTTCTACGAATCCGCAGTCTAAATTGCTTTTCACGGGCGACACGCCTTCCGGAGTCGATCGCCACTGATCGCCATGTGACTATTCGTGGATTGATCTCGACATCCTGGTTCTGCCAAGGACGAGAGGTGCATGTCTAATTTGCCATGGCCTGTTGACCATCGGCAAGTGCTCTGCAAACTCTTCATCGTCGAGTTGAATGAAGTGAACGTTATGCCATGAAACTGCATTGTGATCACCTGTCTTCGGCTCTGCGTTCTCGGCCGCCCTGGTACCCGCCAGGATCGCGTGGCCTGCTATGATCGTGCGGATTTACGTGCCGGAGAGGGTGTTACGGTCGGCGGGTCGTTTGATGTCAATATTTCGGCAGCGACTGATCGCACTGGTGCTGTGGCGCCGTATCGACAATGCAGCTGGGACGGCCAGTGAAGGCTGGTTTATCTGATATTGGGCTTGCCCCTGCACCAATTCGGTTCATTCCTTGACGGTTTGCCCTGACTTTCGGCATGGTTCTGACTGCCGCCGGCACCGCTATGACGTGACGAGTGTAGGCCCCGCAAATGTTCAACGACCGCTGATCGAGATCGTTACTATATCGGGATGGTATCCGTCTGCAACCTTGGCGGATCTGCTGCACCTGCGGATCGGCATTTTACATGGTGAGCGGATCGTGCATTATTTCCTGACGACGGCATGTGGAGTGGACTGGGAGGGTTTCTTTTGATAAGTTATCTCTGGCTCTCGCCTTGATGGAACCGCCGCATGAGCGACAACGGCACCATGATTCATTACACGAATTTTTCGGATGCTGATGCTGAATCGGTGGCCGAACAGCGCCCGCAATGGCCTGCGGCACGCCCGCGGCGAAGAGGCCACGCCAAGCGCGTCGAAATGTACCGCGAAAGATCGTGCGCATCCGTCCGATCTGGGGGATCGACCGCCGATCGCGAAGCGCGATACCGTACTTACGAGAAGGGGATTCGTCCTGTTGCGACCTGCTCTCGAACAACGATTGAAACTTTCTTAACCGACCTGAAGACTTGATCATTTTTCTTATAACCCGCTTCTCGAAGGGATGCCTGCGCGCCGTGAGCCGCATGTTCTTCATCTGGCGGCGGTTTCGGCATCGGGCGTAACGCCCTGCCGATGGAATACGTCTTGCGCCGGGCAGCGAACTTCGCCGGTTCTCGGGCGCCTCACTTCATCAAGTGCGACATCGAGGGTACGAGGTCGTGGTGATGAACGAACTGCGCCCGCTGCTCGAACGCTTGCTCCCACGGTGCTGATCGAGACCGGCGGTGAAACCGCCCGCAGATCGTCGCGCTCTTCACGACGCCTCGGCTACGCGGGCTTCACCGATCAGGGCCGCGGAAATCCCCTACATCTCGACACGACCAAAGACATTATTTTCAGATATGCGCATTGACATCCTGACGGTCAGTCCCCGAACTGCTGACCTCGCCGCCCAACGAGTCGATCCTGCACCGGGCGCAGTGGAGAAAGTGTCTCGTCTGAGCACTCGTCGTACTACAATTCCTGCTACGTGACTACGCCCACGCGACCGCCGCAAGACACTCGACGACTACTCCGTTCGGCGGCGAGGCGTGGCATGGTTCTGAAGTGCGAACTGGTCTTCGAGCTGGTCGAGAATCTCCAGTCCGAGAGACACTACGACGAGATCATCTACACCTCGCCCGACGGCATGCGCTACGACCAGCACGAGGCCAACCGCCTCGACGCTCGGAAACATCATCATCCTCTGCGGCCACTACAGATCGATCACCGCATCCGCGAACACCTCGTCACGCGCGAAATCTCGATCGGCGACTACGT
>VOFC01006385.1_pt1 | contig 16770 bp, 32 predicted proteins | sample 5384161 | NCBI WGS metagenome assembly VOFC01 (sample SAMN12384722, study PRJNA508395) | human gut metagenome | isolation source: healthy gut B | host: Homo sapiens | reverse complement strand
CAGCTAAGCCGCCTTGACCTCCGGGTCAGATTTTAAATTCAAGCTCATCACTTAAAGTTCCCAATATTTGTCCACATAACATATTTAAATTCCTCCCATTGATGAGTAATGAGGAACCCTGAAGCTTGTCAATCTGTCAGTTAAATTTGTTATGCCCATAATAGTGCCTCAATCAATATAATAATATAATTGAAACATTATACGCTATTATCTATTTGGAAAAGCAAATCATGTAGTTAGCCATAGTGGTTACAAAAAAACCACATAACTATTACGTCATTAATCTTAAGTTTGAAACTTAAATTCAGAATAGGTAGTAAAGTTGTGTTAATGGTGCCCACAATCTCTGCAAGTTAGTAGAACGCCATCTGTCACCCATGCCGTCTGGAAGCAGTTACAGCGCCGCCTTTGATGATTGGTTGTCAGGGTTTTAGCGCCGAAGAATGCTGGGCTCCTTTATACAACTAAGTCAGCAAATTTACCAACTTCAACAGAACCTACAACATGAGAAATACCTTGTGCAATAGCTGGGTTGATTGTGTATTTAGAAACATATCTTTTACACGGAAGTTATCATTACCTTCAGCATCTTCTGGTAATTTACCACGTTGTTTTTCATTTTGTGAGCTGCTTGCCATGTTCTTGTAATAACTTCAGCAGGACGACCCATAGCTTGAGAGTCAGAAGACATGATGGAGAATACACCCATATCATGTAGAACGTCTTCAGCTGCGATTGTTTCTGGACGAATTCTGGAGTCAGCGAAAGCAACGTCTTCAGGAATTCTGTTATCCAAGTGGTGGCAAACCATCAACATATCCAAGTGCTCATCCAAAGTGTTAACTGTGTATGGCATTGTTGGGTTTGTAGATGCTGGCAAGATATTTGGGAAACCAGCAACTTTGATGATGTCAGGTGCGTGACCGCCGCCTGCGCCTTCTGTATGGAATGTATGCATTGTTCTGCCTGCGATAGCATCCATAGTATCTTCAACACAACCAGCTTCGTTCAATGTATCTGTGTGAACAGCAACTTGAACGTCATATTTATCAGCTGCAGTTAAGCAAGAATCGATAACTGCTGGAGTTGAACCCCAGTCTTCGTGGATTTTTAGACCAGCTGCACCAGCCAAGATTTGCTCTTCCAAAGAACCCTTGAGCAGAGCAGTTACCTTTACTGTAGTATAGTAGGTTCATTGGATACTCTTCAGCTGCTTTTAGCATCATAGCTAGGTTCCAAGGACCAGGAGTACATGTTGTAGCGTTTGTACCGTCGTTAGGACCAGTACCGCCACCTGCCATTGTTGTGATACCGCTGAATAGAGAAGTATCAACTTGTTGTGGGCAGATGTAGTGGATGTGAGTATCAATACCACCAGCTGTAACGATCATACCTTCTGTTGCAAGAGCTTCAGTAGAAGCACCAACAACCATGCCTGGTGTTACGCCATCCATAATATCTGGGTTACCAGCTTTACCGATACCAGCGATAACGCCATCTTTGATACCGATGTCAGCTTTGAAAATGCCTGTGTAGTCAACAACAAGAGCATTTGTCAAAACTAGGTCTAGGTCACCTGTAGCACTTGTTGTGTTAACAGATTGTCCCATACCGTCACGTAGTGTTTTACCACCACCGAATTTACATTCATCACCGTATACGGTGTAGTCTTTTTCTACTTCGATGATAAGATCTGTATCAGCCAATCTAACTTTGTCACCAACAGTTGGGCCGTACATCATTGAATATTGTTGTCCAGAAATTTTCATGATCTCATTACCTCCTTATGTGAATAAAATATTCTTATTTTACAAAGCCTTTCAATTTAGCATTGTTCATAGCTTTGTCTAGGTTTTGCAGGAAACTGCTTGGTCATTTGTCAAGTTGTTTAGACCAAAGGAACGTTTGTTGCCACCCAATTCTACCAAAGTAACAACTTTCTCTTCACCTGGCTCAAATCTAACAGCATTTCCGGATGGAACGTCTAGACGGAAGCCAAATGCAGCAGCTCTGTCAAACTGAAGCATTTTATTTACTTCAAAGAAGTGGAAATGAGAGCCCACTTGAACTGGTCTATCGCCTGTGTGAACAACTTTAACTTGACAGTTTTTTTTGCCCGCGTTAAGTTCGATTTCTCTCTCTACTGGAATAACTTCTCCGATACGCATGTTTCTAATCCCTCTCTTTAAATTATTGAACTGGATTGTGTACTGTAACTAGTTTTGTGCCGTCTGGGAATGTAGCTTCGATTTGAACGTCGTGGATCATCTCTGGAACGCCTTCCATAACGTCAGCTCTAGTCAACATTTTTGTACCCAATTGCATTAGTTCAACAACAGTCTTGCCGTCTCTTGCAAGTTCATGTAGCTGAGCGCAAAGATAGCCAATAGTCTCAACGTAGTTAAGTTTTACCCTCTTGCTTTTTCTTTCTTCAGCTAGTTTGCCAATGCAGTGCATTTGCAACTTTTCGAGTTCTCTTGGTGTTAATTTCATTTTCTGATAACCTCCTATTTCTGTCGAAAAATTTAAACAAAAAACGTCTTAAAATGAGTAATTAAGAACGCTTTTGTTTACTAATTTAAAAAAGCTTCTAAGCTACGAACACATTGTATAACAATTTCGCCTTATTGTCAACTTTTTTCGTTAAGAAACAACAAATGGTCTAAACGCATAAAAATTTTTCTTCATAATTGTAAATTATGAATATTGCATTAATGAAATAGGGCTTTTGAATACTTTTTTCGGCTTAAAGCATAATAAAAAAGACACCCCCTGGCGATTCCAGTGCTGGGAAATATTTCTTTATCCAATTTCTAGAAATAAAACAGCATTTGTCTAAATTGCACAAAAAAACAGTAAGCGTGTCTTTTTTTTAATAACAGGACATTTGTTAAAAAACATTATATTTTTGTTTTATATCAAATATAAAGTGTTTATTGCAGTCCCTAATACTACGGAATATATTGTATTCCTTTTTTTGCTTTTTTTCAATATTTTTGTTTATCTTTATACCTTCTTTTTCTAACTTTTATCCATTTATCTATAACAAAATATAAAATAAAAATATTTCTATTTAAAATCAACAATGTTATGTCTGAGTTCTCGGACAAGCAATAATTTTAAGAAATTATTTTATTTTCAGTAATTTTACTATTGCCTTATTCATTGATTGCTTGCACTTAACATTGTTGATTTTACTTAATACATCTTCCTGATATATTTGATGATAACGGTTTGCTTTATTGATACATCCTATCGCTTGCGCTACCGTTTCTTTGTATTGTTTTTGCAGCTGTGCAATTTGCTCTTTATGTTCCTCATCCGTATGTTCTTTTACTGCTTCCTGATAAATATCTATAATTTCGTCACTATCACGTGATGGAAAATATTCATGTGGCGATGTGCTATCAAACAAGCAGATGCCTAAGTCGCGAATCACAACCAAATCTAAACTGTTAGGGTCAAACGCACAATGATAGATTTCAACATGATAACCGTTTATCATGGCACGTTCCGCAATCTTTTTTTCAAAAATGTGGATTTTCCCGTACCCGGTCTGCCTTTTTATAAAATATCTCTTTTCAATATCAGCAGTAATATTTTCTATATAATCAATCGGTCCGTGGATAGTAGAAGCACCGAATAAGCGGTTGACACTGCTGCCCTTTTTATTTTGTGTATGTCCGCCCAAAATTTTTAATATAGTATCGGAAGTCAACTGGTTCATCTTAGCAAAATTCATATTGGTAATATAGATTTTTTCCCAGTCATCATGTATCTTTAATGCTTTTGCAAAATATTCATGAGATTTTGTTAATGCTTCCTGCATATCCTGCACAGTCTCATTATCCATCAGTTTGTAAACGGAATATCCGTAGTCAATGTACGCATGGATATTTAATAAGCCTGTTTTTAACTGAGGTAAAATGATTCCCTCTATACTATTATCAATACAACTGTGAATAATTTCCTGCTGATAACCTTTTTCTGTTGCAATGGAACTGGCTTTTCCTATTAATTCTTCTACAATTGCAGTTGGATAGTTGTCCAACTTAATAACCCGTTCAGAGGTTCAAAATTGGATTTAAAAAAACTGACAAATCCTTTTGAACTGTTTGTATTGATAAAATAATGGATTGTATTGCCCATCTCATCACTCTCCTGTTTCCTATACTTGTTTCTAGTATATGTGGCAAATATTGGAATATGACAAGCTACCTAATACAGAACTGATTTTTTTTTCGTATCAGATATATATGCAATAAAACACTAAACTTGGACAGGTGTTAATTTATATCATCCATAAAAAAAAAGAAGGGCTGCTGTAAGCCCTTCTTTCTATTTTTCTTTATATCTTAAAGCTCTGATTGCATTTAAAATTGCCAATACCGCAACTCCAACGTCTGCAAATACCGCTTCCCCATAATGTTGCCATACCAAAAGCGCCCAATACCAATGCGGCAAACTTCACAATAAATGCCAGTGAAATATTTTGTATGACAATATTTAATGTTTTTCGGGAAATGCCCATGACTGTTGCAATGCGAGACGGCTTATCGTTCATAATTACAATATCTGCAGCTTCAATTGCAGCATCGGAACCAAGTGCACCCATTGCAATACCAATATCAGCTCTTGCAAGAACAGGGGCATCGTTAATGCCGTCCCCCACAAACACCAGCTTGCCCTTCTTGGATTTCTCTGCAAATAAACGTTCCATTTGTTCCACTTTGTCAGCAGGCAACAAATCAGAATGTACTTCATCAATACCCAATTCATTGGCAACTTGTTCCGCTACAGATTTGCGGTCACCTGTCAGCATCACTGTCTTTTTTTAATACCAAGCTGTTTCAATTTTGCAATGGCCTCTTTGGCATCCTCTTTAACTTCATCAGTAATTAGAAGATAACCTGCGTATTGATGTTCCACCGCTACATATACAATTGTGCCCACTGCATGAACAGGTTCAAACGAAATTTGCTTCAATTCCATTAACTTTGCGTTGCCGGCATAAACAGTGCGACCGTCAATCTGTGCCTGAATGCCGTGGCCTGCTATTTCTTCCACTAAACCAAGGCGTTCCGGCGTAATCTCTTTCCATATGCTGTTTCAATAGATGTAGCAATGGGATGATTGAATGATATTCGGCATATGCCGTTAATTCCAACAGTTCCTCTTCACTCATGCCGTTTGGATGCACTTCCGTTACTTGGAACGTACCTTTTGTAAGCGTTCCTGTTTTGTCAAAGACAACCACTTCCGCTTTGGCAAGAGCCTCCAAATAGTTGCTGCCTTTTACAAGTACACCCCATTTTGATGCACCGCCAATTCCGCCGAAGAATCCCAGAGGAATAGAAATAACAAGTGCACATGGACAGGAAATAACCAAAAACGTAAGTGCACGGCGTACCCATTCGCTCCAGACGTCTAAGGAATTCATACCAAGGAACAACGGAGGAATGACCGCAAGCAGTACTGCTGCAATTACAACGACGGGAGTATAGTATCTTGCAAACTTTGTAATAAAGTTTTCTGCATTTGCTTTTCTGCTGCTTGCATTTTCCACCAAATCCAAAATTTTAGCAACAGTGGAATCTTCAAATTCCTTTGTAACCTCAATGGTCAATACTCCTGTGTTATTAATACAGCCGCTTAATACACTGCTTTCAGGCTGCACTTCTCTTGGAACAGACTCGCCTGTCAGTGCGGAAGTATCCAAAAAAAGAAGTACCCTCCAGCACAACACCGTCCAACGGGATTTTTCTCCCGGCTTTACAACAATGGTCTCGCCCACTTCCACTTCTTCCGGGTCAACTGTTTCCAGCTTTCCGCCGCGCATGACGTTTGCAAACTCCGGCGCAATATCCATTAATTCGGAAATGGACTTTCTGGAACGATTGACTGCATACGACTGAAACAGTTCTCCTACCTGATAAAACAGCATTACAGCTACACCTTCACGGTAATCCTGCAATACAAAGGCACCCACAGTGGCAATCAACATTAAAAAGTTCTCATCGAATATACGGCCCCTGGCTATGTTGCGCAGCGCTTTCCAAATAACATCTCCGCCAATTATAAGAAAAGAGACCAAAAGATACCAAACACAATCCAATGATTGATTCCTGCAAATATGTCAATCAAAATTGCCGCCGCATAAATGACCGCGCCAACTATAATACGAATCAGCCTCTTTTTTAACATAGGAAACCTTCTTTCATTATGCTTTTGGCTTCATGACTACATCCGGTTCAATTTTTTTTAATGATTTTTTCGGATTCCGCAATCACTGCGTCCATTTTATCCTCATCTGCTTTTAAAACCATTTTTGTAGTCATAAAACTGATGGATACGTTTTCCACATCATCCAGTTTGCTGATAGCATTCTCCATTTTGCTGCACAGTTTGCACAATCCAAGTTTTCCAATATAAAAAATCTTTTTCATAATAAAGTCCTCCAATACACTATTCTTCAATATGTTCCAAACCTTGATTTAAAATGGTATTTACGTGAGCGTCAGCCAACGAATAAAATACTGTTTTTTTCCTCTCTGCGGTATTTTAACAAGCTGCGCTTGCTTAAGTACCCGCAATTGATGAGATATGGCGGACTGACTCATATTCAAAAGCTGCGCAATATCGCATACACACATTTCTGACTGAAACAACACGTACAGAATTTTGATTCTGGTAGAATCTCCAAAGACTTTAAATAATTCGGCTAAATCGTAAAGAATTTCTTCTTCCGGCATTTCTTCCTGTACTTGTTCAATCACCTTTTCATGTAAATGCATATAATCACATTGCTCTAAAACAGGTTCTTGTTCACTCATATCAACTTCACATCCATTCATATGAATAATTGTTCATATGTTTATTATATGCAGATAACATAAAAAGTCAACTGATTTTTTTATTTGCATGAAAATTTATGCAGGCAACAAATCACTTTTATATGACAATAAAAAAGAGCCGCCTGACACGACTCTGTTTTTCTCTTCTCAATGAATTTATTATGCCTGTGCAAGAATGGACAGCACTGTTTGTGCATCTGTGTCCGGCTTTACTTTTTTCAAACACATGTAATGGTTCCCGCTTCGTCAATGATATAAGTAGAACGAACCACACCCATATATGTTTTTCCGTATAACTTCTTTTCCTGCCATACATCATATTTTTTGAATGGCATCCAAATCCGGGTCTGCAAGCAAAACAAAAGGAAGTTCAAATTTAGCAGCAAAATTTCCATGAGATTTTACGCTGTCTTTACTAATGCCGATGACCACCGCATTCTGTTTTGCAAATTCTCCGTATTCATCGCGATAACCGCAGGCTTGTTTGGTACACCCCGGCGTATTATCTTTAGGATAAAAATACAGCACAACCTTTTTTCCTGCAAAATCACTGAGAGAAACCATGTTTCCGTCTTTATCGGGTAATGTAAAAATTTGGTGCTTTTGTTCCTACTGTTAACATTTTCACTTCTCCTTTACCTTCTGTTTATAATTCTGTTAATTCATAAATATATGCATTCTTTTTGTTTTTCCACACGCTGTACCACACCCAGCTGATATAAAATCAGCAATGCTCTCTGGGCAGAAGACAGTGAGATATGAACGGCTTTACTAAACTCTTTGGAAGTAAACTTCTTAGGCAAAGTATTAGGTATAATAGCACGGTAATCTTCCTCTGTCATGAGATAAATCAATTCAACCAACTGAATTGGAATGCGGTCATAACGGGTAGACCCTTTCTTTTTATCTTTGCTCCACCCATTGAGCAAACGGTATTCCTCAAGTCAATCAAGGCGGCACAAACACAAAAATTAGGATGCGTCAAAAAAGACCGCAATGGATACAATTCCCTGAACAAATCCCAAGCACTGCCTGTTTTGGGAGATTTCCGCCTGCCTGTCACAGTACCTGTCTCTTCGTCCACCCAGCATAAGTATTTGGTATGCGCAATGGGATAAACAATTGTAACAGGCACGTTCTGCAAAAAATACTTCCAGCTTACGTTTTAGTTTGCCTAAACTTCTGGTTTGAATTTCAATGATGCCTTCAGCATTGCAAATGTCGGCAACAAATCCATTGATTTTCACTTCATGAAAATCCGAATTCGGTTCAAAATAAAATTTCAGTCCTGCATGCAATACTTTTTCTCCCAGCAAACCAATACTGCCGCGTTTCTGCTCTCTACTACACAAATCCGCACAAATTTGCTCCAGTGTATGTTCATTCTGTTTCAATATACGTAAACCTCTTTACCTGTTTGCCTTGATAATTCACTATTTCATTCCACATAGAAGCAGGACGTACCCAAATACCGCGTTCTCCGTATAATGCTTGATACACCACCATATCCTCAAGGTTTCAGGAGTGTTTTGCCAAGTACAATACTTGATAATGATTTCCTTTATAATGGCGGTACATCCCGGGCAAAATCGACTGCATTGTACTTCCTCCCAATATGATAGATTCCAGCACACAATTTGACAAATTTCTCTGCATTGTGTGATTAAAATTATAATCAGAACAAAAGATAAAGTCAAAACATATTTCTACTTTGTTGTAACTTGCTTGAAAACGGTATATACTGTTTTCAAACAATCTATTGGAAAAAGAACGGTGAAACCCATGAATATTACAGAACTTGTACAGCAGCAGCGAGATTTTTTTCATACCGATACCACAAAATCCGTTCTGTTCCGCAAGCAGGCATTGCGTAACTTGGCAAAGTGGATAGACAGACATGAACATGATATTTATACTGCGCTGAAGTCTGATTTGAACAAATCTTCGTTTGAGAGTTATATGACGGAAATCGGCATTGTAAAAATGAACTGCGTCATACATTGGAACATCTCAATGAATGGACAAGACTGAAAAGAGTGCCCACTCCTATGGTACAATTCCCTGCTGTCAGTTTTATCATGCCGGAACCGCTTGGCGTAACTTTGATTATGGCCCCTTGGAACTATCCGTTTCAATTAAACGTGGTTCCTCTGATTGGAGCAATTGCTGCGGGAAACTGCGCTATTTTAAAACCTTCTGCCTATGCACCGCATACTGCCAAATTAATGGAACAAATGGTATCGGAATGTTTTTCTGAAAAGCATATCGCCGTTGTTTTAGGCGGACGAGAAGAAAACACTTTGTTGCTGGAAGAAAAATTCGACTTTATCTTTTTTCACGGGCAGTACTTCTGTGGGTAAATTGGTTATGGAAAAGGCCTCCAAACATTTAACGCCCGTTTGCTTGGAGCTTGGCGGAAAAAGTCCTTGTATTGTGGACGAAACGGCAAATATTGCTTTGGCGGCAAAACGGATTGTATTCGGCAAACTGTTAAATGCAGGTCAAACCTGTGTAGCGCCTGATTATGTGTATGTTCACAATACTGTCAAAGAATCTCTGATGTATTACATGAAGCAGTATTTAAGTGATTTTTGGGAAGCTACCCGCTGGACAATCAGAACTATCCTAAAATTATCAATGAAAAACATTTTCACCGCCTTATGGATTTGATGGACGGTCAGGAAATCATAACAGGAGGCGTAGGCAATGAACATGGACAAATTGCGCCTACCATCTTGGACAACGTACACCCTGATTCTCCTGTCATGCAGGAAGAAATATTCGGCCCGATTCTTCCTCTTTTGACATATCATGACATAGAAGACGTCATTACATGGATACGTTCCCGTCCAAAACCTTTGGCATTATATTTATTCAGCAACTGCAAAACCACACAAAAACGAATTTTACAAAGTTTATCTTTTTGGCGGAGGTTGTATCAACGACACCATTATGCATTTGGCATCTCATCATCTTCCGTTTGGAGGTGTTGGTGAAAGCGGTATGGGCAGTTATCACGGAAAACAATCTTTCCTTACATTCAGCCATCAAAAAAGTATTTTAAAGAAATCCAACCGTTTTGATATTCCCATTCGCTATGCGCCTTATACGTCTTTCAAAAAACATTGCTGAAAACTTTCCTAAAATAGATAAAAAGAACCTCTATGCATATTCGTCTCTTATGCATAGAGGTTCTTTTCTGTATCTCATGTTTATTTCCACAAGCTATTTTTTGCAATTTTTTTTTTTTCACGACGCAGGTCTGTTTCTTTCTGGTCAATGGAAAGAGTACCGTCATCTTTGATTTCAATAACATGGCCTTCTTTTGCTCCCTGCGGCAATTCTGCAATTTCAATTGCAAAAAACTTTTGGTCTTTGTCCTCACAAATAGCATAGGTTCCTTCAAAACGGTCGATTACAATTTTTCTGCTCATGTGATTTTCTCCTTTTATTGTTCCGTTGCAACGGTAATGTCAGCGCCATCGCTCATAAAAATAACAGTGCCTGAACTATCTGTACGATATGTTTTTACATTAGATGCTTCAAGCCTTTGCAATACTTCGGATTTTGGCAGTTCATTTTTGTCCGGCCCTACAGAAATAACTGCCATATCCGGCTGTACTGCATTTAAAAACTCCTGCGTTGTGGAAGTCTTACTGCCATGATGTCCAATTTTAATGACATCTGCTTGTAAATTCGCACCACTGTTTAGCAAATCTTGCTCTTCCTCTTTTTCTGCGTCACCCATCATTAAAAAGGAAGTATCACCGTAGGTTAGTTTTACCACAACAGAATTATTATTCATTGTATCATAAAACTGTAACGGCGCTAAAAACTCAATCTTTAATTCATCAAGCCAAACCGTCTCATTGGGTACTGCTTGTTTGATTGGGACATCTTTCTCCTGATATACTTCCATTGTCGATAGATATTCATCTGTAGAAGGCAGCAAATCCTGCGGCAAGTCGGGCACAATCATTTGATTGACGGTAAAGTGCTCTCCAACTTGCTTTAAGCCCTGCAAATGGTCGTTATCCGGGTGGGTATTGATGACCAAATCAATTTGAGAAACATCCATCTGCTGTAAATAGGTCGTCAGCGTATCTCCGCCGTCTGTGGTTCCGCCATCAATAACTATAGTTTTATCCTGACAGGAAACGACCATAGCGTCTGCTTTTCCCACATCCAGCACATGCAGAGAAAATGGTGCATCTTTCGCAGTCTGCGAAAAGTGACCTAATCCCACCCAACCGAAAATGGTACTCCACCGGCCTGCCAATGCAAAGCTAAGTACAACGGCCACAGCAAAACCTATGGCAACCAGGATGTAAATCAGCGTCCTTTTTTGGACTTTTTGGCGTGAATGTTCCGCAGCGGACTTCTTTTTCTTTTTCTTCCATGATTCAGCCTGTCCCCCTTTGGACGCGCTTTTGTTGCGGGTGCATTGGACGCACCAAACACTTTGCATCATTACCGATTAAGTCAGAACGTCCCGCAGCTTTCAACGCTTCGATTACCAACGCTTTATTTTTTGGATTAAAATATTGCAACAATGCCCGCTGCATTGCTTTTTTCTTTGTCTGTTTTGGGTACGTAAACCTTTTCCAATGTATATGGATTAAGCTCTGTATAGAACATACATGTAGAAATGGTACCCGGAGTCGGATAAAAATCCTGTACCTGTTCGGGACGCAGATTTTCCTGCTTTAAGAACAAAGCCAGCGCCACAGCATCTTTTAATGTACTTCCCGGGTGAGAGGACATTAAATACGGAACCAAATATTGTTCTTTTCCAACGGATTTTGTGATTTGATAAAACCGTTTCTGAAACGCTTTATAAGCTTCGATATGCGGTTTTTCCCATATGGTCCAACACATTGGCGGAACAATGTTCAGGCGCTACTTTTAACTGTCCGCTAACATGATGCTGCACCAATTCTTTAAAGAAACTATCATCGGTATCCTGCATGAGATAATCATAACGAATTCCCGAACGAATAAACACTTTTTTTGACTTTCGGAACCGCACGCAACTTTCTCAGCATATGTAAGTATTCGGAATGGTCTACTTTCAATAATTTACATGGGGTTGGCGCCAAACATTTTTTTCCTTGCACAAACCGTGTTTGATTTGCTTATCACAAGAAAGACTCCTAAAGTTAGCAGTCGGACCACCTACATCATGAATATATCCTTTAAAGTTTGGCATTTCGGTTAATGCTTTTGCTTCCCTTAATACGGATGCTTCACTTCTTGCTGTAATCTCTCTGCCCTGATGAAATGCAATGGCACAAAAATTGCAGGCACCAAAACAGCCGCGGTTATGAGTAATGGAAAACTCTACTTCCTGAATGGAAGGTACGCCGCCCTCTTTTTCATAACTTGGATGATATGCTCGTTCAAACGGCAATTCATACACCTTGTCAAATTCTTCTTGAGACAGCGGCGGCATAGGTGGATTTTGTACCACAATCATATCCCCATGTCGTTGTATCAATTTTTTTTTCCGCGTACTGCGTCCTGCTCATCCTGCTGTTTGCGGCAGGAAATGGCGTACTCCCGCTTTGATTGACATACCTGCTCATAACTGGGGCATTCTACTGCCGGTCCCGGTTTATATTCGTTGGCAGGTACGGCATAACAAGTTCCTTTGATATCCGTCAGTGTGCAAATCGGTTCGCCTTGCAACAAACGAGAAGCAATTTCTATGGTCTGTTTCTCCCCATACCAAAGGAAAGCAGGTCTGCTCCGGATTCAATCAAAACGGACGGGCGAATTTCGTTATCCCAATAATCATAATGGGCAAAAACGTCTGAGGGAGGCCTCCAAACCTGCAATCACTACAGGGGAATCGGGATAAACTTCTTTTATCTTTTTGGTATACACCGTAACGGCACGGTCTGGACGTTTTCCTGCCTTTCCTCCGGGGAATAAGCGTCGTCGTTGCGTTTTCTTCTGGCAGCGGTATAGTGGGCAACCATAGAATCGATATTGCCCGCAGTTACCATAAAGCCTAATTTCGGCTGTCCAAATCTTGTAAAGTCACGGTCGGTACGCCAGTCGGCTGTGCCAAAATGGCAATTTTATAACCGTAACTTTCCAACAAGCGAGAAATAATCGCTACACCAAAGGTCGGATGGTCCACATACGCATCTCCTGTTACCAATACAAAATCAGGCACATCCCAGCCCAGTTGCTCGATTTCTTTTTTGTGGTCGGTAAAATGCCATTTCCGCACACCTCCTTTTTTATTCTTCTGTATTATCATTTGCAGCATCATTCTTTTGCATGGTCATTTCCAGCCATTGTTGATAGGTAATCAACACTTGACGCGGCTTAGAACCTTCATGGGGACCTACAACGCCCATTTGTTCCATTTCATCAATCAAACGGCCTGCTCTTGCATAGCCAAGGCGTAACCGTCTTTGCAGCAATGAAGTAGAAGCTTGTCCTGCTTCTACAACGCATTTGATTGCTTCATCCATCATAGGGTCTGTGCTATTTGCATCGGTATTATCTTCATCCCCTTTGGATTTTTTCCGCTACTGCATTTTTCTCAATGCCTTCTATGACAGATTGGTCATATTCCGACGGTTTTGATTTTTTTTTTAAAATTCACAATGGACTCAATTTCACGGTCATCCACATAGCACCCCTGGACACGAAGCGGCTTTTTACTGCGAACCCATTGGAGCAAACAGCATATCGCCTCGTCCCAATAACTTTCGGCTCCGCCCATATCCAAAATGGTACGGGGTCAATCTGGGAAGAAACCGCAAATGCAATACGGCTTGGAATATTCGCTTTGATAATACCTGTGATAACATCAACAGACGGACGCTGTGTGGCAATCACCAAATGCATACCTGCCGCACGCGCCATTTGCGCCAAACGGCATATGGAATCTTCTACTTCATTGGGCGCTGCCATCATCAGGTCGGCCAGCTCGTCAATGATAATCACAATCTGCGGCATTTTCTTTAAGGTAACGCCGTCATCACGCACGTATTCTTCTTTGTCGCCAATCAAACGGTTAAAAGGAAGCCAAGTCGCGCACATTGTTGTCGGCACGCATTTTGTAACGGTTGAGCATTTCTGTCACTGCCCATCCCAATGCACCCGCCGCTTTACGCGGGTCTGTCACAACGGGCACCAATAAATGCGGAATCCTATTGTAAATGCCCAACTCTACCACTTTAGGGTCTACCATTAAGAATCGAACTTCATCAGGCGTTGCCTTATACAGCAAACTGATAATCAATGAGTTAATGCAGACAGATTTACCGGAACCTGTGGAACCCGCAATGAGCAAGTGAGGCATTTTGGCAAGGTCCGCTACGGTAACTTGTCCCGAAATATCACGTCCCAGCGCAACGGTCAATTTACTCGGTGCAGAACAAAAACGATTGGATTCTACCAAGTCACGCATACGCACAACACCTACATTTTTGTTTGGAACTTCAATGCCGACAGCGGCTTTTCCAGGAATTGAGCTTCAATACGAACTCCTGACGCGGCAAGATTCATGGCAATATCGTCTGCCAGATTTGTAATTTTGCTGATTTTCACACCTGCGGCAGGCTGCAGCTCATATCGAGTTACGGCAGGACCGCGGCTGATATCTAAAATTTTGGTTTGAACGCCAAAGCTTTTTAATGTTTCTACCAACAGCTGGCCGTTTACCTGCAATTCTTCCGTTACATTGCGTGTATCCAGTTCTTTACTTACCTCAAGCATAGAAACAGGAGGGAATTGATATGTATTCTTTTTTCTCGGCCTCTTTCTGTTGTTCTACGGTAGCAGGTACATCAGCGGTTGTTTTCTCCACTGCTTTTGCTGCAAACGCAGCAGCCTCTGCCGCTGTTTCGGAATGCTCCGGTGCAGATACGGAACATCTTCAACATCTCTCCCTTACAGGAGTTGTTTCCTGCTGTTTTGGTTCGTCTAAAGGGATGTCAATGGCAGAAGATACAGTGGCATGTGTTACAGCTGCCTGTTCCGGATGGTCAACACGTACGACAGGAGGCGATGCAGTATCCGACGGGTCAATTTCAACATCTAAAAAAGTCTAATTTATGCTGTGTATTTTTCTTCTTGTTCGACGGTATTTTCAGTTTGACCTCCAAAGTTGAATACTTTTTCAAGCTTTTTTAATTTCTCGCTTTTTGCCTTTTTAGCGGGTTTAGACTGATATTTTTCATATAAGCAGGGATTTCATCGTCATCCAAAGCAATATCAATAGGAGCAGAAGCATTTTTTCGATTGTTTTGATACAAAGGAGGCTCTGTATATTCTGCTTTGATATATTCTTTTTGCGCAGCTTTGCGCTCTTTTGCTTCATGAATGTTAGATGCTACTTTGACAGCAGGCTTTGTAAATGCATGAACCAAACTTGGCAATGTCATACCGGTTAATACCATCAGCATGACAAAAAGCACAATCAGAATCACAATTTTGGCGCCGGTAAAACCCAAAATGGATACAATCGGAATACCAAACAAGCCACTGAAAATACCTGCGCCCGAATTCATGGCGCCTTGGTCATATAATCTTGTCATGTTCATGGTAAACGGTAGTTTTTGCTGCTCTTCCGTTACCGTATAAATATAAACCGTAGCACACAGCACAACAATTAATATCACTGTCATAACAATGCGAGATACTGCTCGTGCCTGTGTTCTTCCAAAGGCAATTACAATTGATATGTAACAAAGCAAAATTGGCCATGCCAATGACATAATGCCAAATAAACCTAAAAACGCATGATGCATCCATGCCCAAGCGCTTTCTCCTTGGATACATACCAAACATCCCAGAAAAACGGAAAATGCAAATAATAAAATAGCTACAATTTGATTGCGTTGTTTATGTACTTCTTGGTCACGAGGTTTTTCGTGCGGCAGCCCTTGTCTTTGTCGCGTATTCTTTTTTTTGCTGCTTGTGTTCGTTTTGTTTTGGTATTGGCCGGCTTTTTGTTCGTTCGTTGTGCCACTGTCTCACCTCTTGTTTTTTGTTATACCATATGTAAAAAGGCAGGCATTCCTGGGTATTTTCCCAACATGCCTTCCTTTTTCTTATTTTTTTCGTTGTTCGTTTTTTTTTTTTTTTTGTGTCAGCATGGTTTGATTTCATAGCAGCCTTCTCTTCAACAGAAGGTTGCCCTTCTGTGTGCTCTGCATGTCCATGATCTTTTTTATTGTTATCAATCATTTCATACAAACATTCCAGTGCATCGGATAAACTGCCAAGACCGTCAATCAACCCTTCTTTTTACCGCATCGGGACCATCCAATACAGTACCTACGTCCATCACCAGCTCTTCTGTGTTCATAGCCAACTGATAAAAGCGTTCAGGATTCATTTTGGAATGCTTGCTTACAAACGTTGTAATACGCTGCTGCATCTTTTGAAAATATTCAAATGTCTGCGGAACACCCAATGTTAAACCATTCATACGTACAGGATGTATCGTCATGGTTGCAGACGGTGCAATAAACGATTTTTGCGCCGCTACCGCAAGGGGAACACCAATAGAATGGCCTCCTCCAAGCACCAGGGAAACCGTTGGCTTTTTTTCATGCCTGCAAACAACTCTGCCAAGGCCAGCCCGGCTTCTACATCTCCGCCTACGGTATTGAGCAAAATTAAAAGTCCTTCTATCTCGGGTTCTTCTTCAATTGCTACCAGCTGCGGAATGATATGCTCATATTTGGTTGTTTTGTTCTGGCTCGGCAATACATAATGCCCTTCTATTTGTCCGATAATGGTCAAACAATGAATTTTATGCTTTCCGTTATTGGTCAGCACAGAACCCATCTCTTGAATTTTATTCATTTGCGGGTCATCACTGTTCTGCTGTGTATCATCAGGGGAATCGGAATTATTTTCATACGCAAGATTGACATAGGCATCTTCA
>VOFC01006296.1_pt1 | contig 16780 bp, 23 predicted proteins | sample 5384161 | NCBI WGS metagenome assembly VOFC01 (sample SAMN12384722, study PRJNA508395) | human gut metagenome | isolation source: healthy gut B | host: Homo sapiens | reverse complement strand
CCCTTACCGTTATCTGTAACTGCAAGTTTACGCATCCTGTGCTTTTCACTTTCTGCCGCAGCTTTTTGCCAGATTATCTAATGTTACAATCTCTACCCACTTGGAAAATGCTTCCGGCAATTCTGTTCCTTTGGTAGTTTTTTCAGGCAATTTATCAATTATGTAAACCTTTAATTTATTTTTTTCTGATTGGCTTCTATAAACTGCACTACACGCTCATCCAAGCACTGCGCATATGGAAGAATCAGACTTGCGTAGGTCTTGTCCAGAATCTTCAACACTCCATTTTCTACGATAGCTTCTGCCAAAATATCTGCCGGAATCACATCATAATCCAGCTGTTTTTCCATAAGGACGCGGCCTGGTTTCTGGAAGTACATTGCTTCGCCACACCACTCGCTTTCTCCGTGATAAAGGATTGCTGCATCTGCCAGATGGGTTCCACTGCTGAGAAAATGGGCACTCCTGTTCATGTACTGCATGAGCCAGGTGAAGCACTCAAATCCCGGATTATTGCCGCCTGCATAAAAATGTGGTGGACAATCAGGATCCGGATATTTCATGGAAAAAAAGCATGTGGCGTGAACTCATTAATTCCTCTTACAAGCATATGGTTAGTCAGCCATTTCATAAAGGAATTACCTTCTGCCCATCCATAGTTTCCGAAGATTTCACACAGCGCACGGTCTTTTTTGTTTTTTGAATATGAGCTGCCGAGCTTCCCTAATTTGGCCAGTCCGAAATGGAAAAATTCGCCGTCGCGGTCTCCTGCAATCCATTGATGAACCGGTTGTGTAAATCCCGGTACAATCTGATGATGAACAACATCAATGCCAGCCATATGCTGTCCTTCCATTTCTCTGAAATAATGTCCGATGCTGCAGCCCATCCGCGCATGTGCATTGTCATCTTCAATAATATGTCCGATATATTCTACACCATGTACCTGACACCAGCTTCCAATCTGATTGCTGAAACAGGTATGTACCAAATGGGTCATTGCATCCATATATTCTGTACGAACCTTTGCGGTTTTTTTCTTCGGAATCGTACCACAATGCAGGAAGATTGGTGAGAAATTCCTCTTTCCAGGTCTCTGTTAGTTTTCTTTCCAGCTCATCGCTCCAAGGCAATCTGATATCTTTCTGGCCTAACATGTTGTCAAAGGGATAGCCTTTTACGTTGCCAAGCTCTGGCTCATCAGAGAAGAAGCCAGCAATCACATTTCCGAAATATTTACTGTAGCGAGCGTAATGCTTTTCATAAACTTCATCCAACAATACCTTGACAGATGAGGAATCGATCAGATTCATATAATGATCTCTTCCGCCCCCGGTTCTGGTGGTAAATAAGATAAAAAGGCGATAAGCTCCTTCTGGAAGATCAAAGTACACAAAACCGTTTTCCATGGTATCTGTAAGATTCAAAATGCCGCTTCCTTTTATTGCCAAAAATCTGTCCATCTGGCTTTGGTACTGCCAGAATTCCCAGTAGTCTTCCATCTGAAGGAATAAAATTTTCCACCAGAACTGCACTGTTGCGGCAGGGACCCATAATGTCCATATGTCGCTCTCCAAGGTACAGCTTTTGACTTTTCCGGGTGCTTTTCAAATCCTCCGTTAGCATATCCCGTTGGAAACTTTTTATCATCCAGAATCCAGAGACGAAGGCCTCTTTTTCAGCTTCTTCACAAATAAAATCCAGATTTTCCCACCACTTAGGGCCACAGAAATCCGGATGTGGTCTGGATTCAGACAAACCTCACGGATACCGCATGCCTCTATTTTATCCAGCTCTTTTTTGATAGTTTCATTATCTTCCCCTTTCATCCAAAGGAATGGCAAAATGTGGCTGGTACACTTTCCCTGAAGCAAAGCTTGTAAATGTTTCATACACTCTCCTGTTTCTTTTGTATCATAATATTGTTCTGTTTATGTGCGTTTATTTTTGTCAGAATCAGGTCAAAATTTCTTATTTGCTGCTACGCATATGGTTCTGTATTCACCGTATGCACTAGTTGGATCTCCCTCTTTCCAAGGGCAGGTTGCACAGTAAAAAGTGATACAATGTGTCATCTTTTTTACAATAGATGCCTTATGAACATGACCGCTGTAATAAGTTCCCTCCGGGCCAAAAGAGAGGATTGGTTCCCTTACTTTTCCCAGTGAAGGAGATCAGCAGACAGGGCCAGTCCTTCCTGGGCGTGACTGTGTCCATCCTCATAAATCTTGCCATAGCCAAAGTAAAAATTTACCCAAATATCCCCATCCTTCACAATATATGGATCAGATACAAAGCGCTCATCCCAGGATTCCCGGTTTACCTTCATCACTGGATTTCCTTCATATCTTTCCCAGTGAAGAAGATCCTTTGAGGTTGCAACACCTGTCTGTTCCGTCCAGCGTTCTTCTTTGTCTTTTTGCATTATAAAACATGTACCAAATGTCATTATTGCGGATAATGCAGGCTTTATAGAGTCCGCCAGCTTCCCAGTCGGCACCGTCTTTCCAGGAGAAGCAAGGCTTATCAGGAAAAATGCCAGTCTAGCAGCTCTTCGTCTTCTGTCCACGCCAGACCAATTTCAGCGGGGCCATTTTCATAGCCTGTGGAAGGATAAGAATGATAAACCAGCCAATATTTTCCCTCTACTTTTCCAAGCTTTGGAATCTGATTAAAATCATCGCTTTCTTTAATCATCCAGGTAGCTGCACCGCCAATGCGATCCCAACGGTCGGAATCCAGATTTCGTTTGAGAATTACGCCTTTATGCTCCCAGTGAAGAAGATCATCACTGGTTGCTAAAAGGCTGACTGATATCCTTTGCCGTCGAAGCCTGTATACAACATATAATACTTGTTCTGATGCCAGAAAACAAATGGAATATCTACTGCTTTTTTCATCAAATGCACCAAGAATTCCGGATCCATGAAGTACTGGTTTTTCATAACGGTAAGGAGTCAGATACTTCTGTATTTTCGGGTCTGTTAATTCGATCATTTTATGTATTCTCCTGTTTTATAATCTATTATTTATCAACCTGGCATGTTTTAGTGACTGTGCACAGCTTCATCTTAAAAAAGTGCCACAGGTGCCATCTCTCATAACAAGCGGGGGCTTTCTCACATTTCCCCAGGATATATGCGGGTAGGAAAAAATCCTGGTTTATCATCAGCTTAACGGGCTCTGTATGATTCCTTCCAAGTACTCATAGATAGTCCAGAACTATGTAACAATCCGTGGCGTCTTCTGCTTTTTCCCCGCACACCTCAATACGAATCGTATGCTCTCCATAAGGCAGGTCTTTAATAGAAAAAATCGGCAAATGATAGCACTTATCGTAACCTGCAGAGCAGCAGGAGAAATCAACTCCGGCACTTCTCTGGCTGATATGGGATGCTTTCTTTTCCCCCATCTATATATACGTCTGCCATGCCAAACGCAGGATCCTGAGGGCCGTACCATAGGATTCCGGTACCCTGAAATTTACAAGTAAGTGCAGCACCTTTTTCCCTGCTCCACATCTCCGTTCCGTGGTCGCTTTCCTTCTTATCCATTACCTGATACCAGGTTCCGGTATAGGCAATTTGTGAGTCAGATTCCAGAATTTTTTCTTCTTTCGGATCAAGCACTTCCAAACGGATATTAGCTTTGGAGACTTCCCGCCTTCTGTTCTGATCGGACTCCTTTTTGGGCACCGAATATTTTCAGCATTCCGATTTTACCAGCATCTTTTTCGCCATTAAATGCATTCTGTATTTTAGTTCGGTCCTCATTATAAACATACGCTTCTGCAACATCCTCTTTGGTACTTTTGAAATCATTACTTCCATGATATTCTCCATCATAACGCCCAAAAAAATATCGTCACGCATGTCTTCCCCCAGGAAGTCACTGGCATTTCACCCCAGATATTGGATCTGGTAAAAGCGCTTTGCAGTTCCCTGATTTCGGGAAATATGGTCCTTTGGATAGAGAGAAATTCGTCCCTCCTGATCCGGATCCATATTTCTTCTCCAGGATAAGGTGTCCACAGATGGATCCAGAATGTATGCTATTCCAAGCTCATCCAGCCCGCCGCAATCTACACCTACACGAAGCTTTATCTGCTTGGGAAGATGTTTTTCCAGGTGAAGGATCTGATATGTTGTGTAGAAGGTTCCGTCATTTTGAATCTCTATTATCCACTCTATAGATAGCGTTTTTTCATATCCGCCTTGAATTCGAACTTCTACAAAATTCTGGTTTTCTTTCACTGCAAAAGAGGTCATATACCAGGCTCCTAGCTTCAGGTATGGGACATTTAATATTGGACCGCCAACCAGAATTTTTATTATTCTGCTTTGCCCAGCCGCCGGTCAAAAGGCCGGTCTTAACATTGAAAGAAAACTTAAAATCATTTCCCGTTATGAAAACTTCCTGGTTTTCTTTTTATGAATCTTTAAAGCTTTTATATTTTCTGTTTCATCTGCACTTAACTCAAACAGCGGAGCTTCCACATAATCTCGGAAAAACACCTTCATTTCATCTATCTGGCAGTCATTTCCATCCAGGAATTCCAGTGTAACCGGAGACTGATCCTCTGCATTTTCCAGCGGCAGTAAAACCTTAATCACCTTTCCCGGCGCACATTCCGGAAGCTTCCAGATACCGTTTTCGTCACCGCATTTCCACTGCACTTTGACTTCATTTAAATTGGTGTGACAGAAACGATTTTCTATAATCAACAGAACCTTTTTCTCCTGAGCCTTTACTTCGCTATGAATAACTTTAATTGGAGAATAGGCTTTTCTGGTCATGTAAAACTCCGGTTTCTTTCTTCTCCAGACATCAATGATTCCCCATTCCATCTGTCCGTTTCCACCATCATAAAGATCCGTTTCATCGATTCCAGCCCAGATTGCACCGCCAAGAGCACCCTGGGTATTCCAGATATTATCCCAGAAAATACGGATGCTTTCGCCCCAGTAGCTTCTGATGTTTGGATCTCTTCGCATCTCCTCACGGTTGTAGCAGGCCACATGTACATATTCGTCATGAAGCACAGGCATATCTTTTCCAGGTGCGCCTCCCACACTTAAATTGTCCTTTTTCCTGCCAGGTCAGCATTATATTCAGAGTAATGAATGCTCCAGATATCTGGCATTTCATGCTCTTCCCGAATAGTCATTGGATAGCTGAATTTTGTCATTCTGGTAGGATCCTTCAAATGCGCAAAGCGATTAAGAAGATCAAAGTTATGGCCTCCAAAGGACTCATTACAAAGAGACCAGATAATTACGCAAGGATGATTGTAATCCCTTGCCATTGTTTCTGCAAAATGACTGAGATAACGGTTTGTTTCCTTAGGATCACGCTGTGTATAGGGCAATGTCCTTGCAATAAATGCTAATGCCAGCTCGTCTTCCACGTAAATTCCATGCTCATCACACTGGTCAAGAAAATATTCGCTTGGCGGATAATGGGAGGTTCGGATATAGTTGCAGTTTGCTTCTTTAAACAATGCTACATCCTGTTCAATCAGCTCATTGGTCAATGCACGTCCGTTTCTTGACTGATTTCATGGCGGCACACACCACGTAATTTCACCTCATTATGGTTTACAAATAGACGATTACCCTTGCGTTCCAGCTTTCTGAGACCCACCTTTTTTCTGCCTTTTCCAGTAGTTCCCAGGTACCAGAGATAGAATCTAATTTATATAATATAAGTTCAAATCTGTATAGTCTTGGGTGCTCTGCATCCCAGAGAACCGGGTTGGCTACATACAGCTGATCGGTGTAATAGCCTTTAATTTTATTGTCTAAAACCAGGGATTTCTCCTTTGTTTTTATACCGTTTGGATCGTACAAAACAAACTCAGCTTTATATACAGCAGCACTAGCAAGCCGACCTTTTTCCTTCCCGGCAGCCATTTCTGCAGACCGTATTTTCCCCTTCCCATCTATGCTTCCAGGCATATCTGCCAGATCCATATCCACCCGCAGGCTGCAGGTTTCCATATCCTCGTCAAACAATGGTGACAGATAAAGTGCATTCACATAAGCTTCCGGTAATACATACAGCCAACTGCTGTGAAGCATCCCACCATGGCTATAGGCACTGACAATATCTGCTTCTTCATCCACATCGATAATGAGTGAAATGGCATCTTTTCCACATACTTCCTCCGTAATGTCCACATTCCATGTTATAAATCCATTTTCATGATATGCCACCTGTTTTCCATCCACATAGACTGTAGCAAAACCATTAATCCCCTGAAATTTCAGCACAATATGACTATTTTCCTCTCTTTGGAAGCTGTATCTTCCTCTCATATCTGTAGTGCTGTGATAATCCCTTTTTGTGAAGAATTCCCATGTCAAAGGGCACCTGAACCTGTTGTATTGCACCATCTTTTTGTCTGTTACTTTCCAGCTTCCATCCAGGCAGATTACTGAATTTTCTGCCGCTTTACTCCATTTTGGAAGGGGAATCACTCTTGGCATAGGATAATTTTTTAATTCATCTATAGTCATATTCATTTGTCTTCCTCCAACAGCATTTGTATTCTGAAAGACTCCCGCACGCCTGGAATCAGCTTTACATCAGGTCTTCGAACGCAGCCTCGTACCATTCTGGGATAATTAAAGTCTACTGCAATATTCATTTTGAATCCACCTGTATAACTGCTTCCTTCCAATACTGCATAATCAATCGAAGTGTATGTATTCTGCGCTTTTGCTTCTTTTGTTCCGGTTACCTCTATGCGAAGTGTATGTTTTTTTTCTTCCAGTCCATGTACCTCTGCCAGTATCTGTCTATAGCGTTTTTCATAGCCTCTGCTCATTCCCGGAAAATCCACTTTCGGTGGGTACTGACTCATATCTTTCTTCCAGAGTTCTCCGTCCAAATATACGTTACACATCCCATATAAAATATCCCATGGTCCATAAACAGTGATTCCTGTCCCTGTAAAACTCAGTTCCGCGTAATCTCCTGCTGTATTGCTTAATGTTTCAGATCCGTTAAGATTTCCACAGTAATCTTCCATTTTTATCCAATTACCCACATAATTTATTCGCGGATCCAAATTATCTACAATAGCCCCTTCTGTTAATTCAGCTGCCGGTTCCAGCCGAACCTTACACCCCTGAGAAACTATTCGTATTCTATCCGGTTCTGTTACATAATAAGCTCCGCCCTTCTCTCCTAAGCCACCACTTGAGATGCCGATTTCTGCTTTCACACGGTGTGGCATATGACGGAATAACTTCTGAACTTCATATGCAGTTTCCAGTATTCCATTCTGAAAAAATAGTAAGATAAAAACAAAGATCAAGGGTATTTTCATAAGTTCCGCTTATCTTTATCTGTACATTTTCCGCCCCATCTACAGAACAAATTTCAAGGCTTCTTCCTATCCATTTTCCAAGTAAAAAATCCTGCTGTATTCAAAAATGGGCCACCTTTTATCAGTACTTTTTTTCCTTGTTTTGTATAAGCCCAGCTTCCTTTAGCAGACATTTTTTCTGGAAAAAACATAAAAAAGTATTGTCATTTTCTATGTAAAGAGCATCTTCCGTCCACTGAATTTTCCAGTTTGTATTACGGATTTCATTCTGCCTTCTGAAACAATTTATCTTTGTTTCCACCACAGAATTCTCATTTTCCAACTCCGCGTATGCTTCTTTTGAAGCTGCTCCATATGCATTTTCAAGTGATAATATTCTGGCTTCGGATTATGATTCACGTCCAGAATTCCCCATTCATAATCCATCAGCCCTTCAAAGCTGCCGTCCTCATCCACGCCAGCCAGCACTGCTCCACCGAGGCACCCTGAAGTCCGAGCTGATTTTTCTACAAAAGTACGAATGCTTTTTCCCCAGAAATCACGGATTCCAGGATCTCTTTGAATTTCATCCCGGTTATGGCATACTATCGGTGACCAGACCTCGTGAAGTACAGGCGCTGGATAATCTGCATCTGCAACCATATATCCAATCTCATTTTCAGCCCCTGGCGTGTGGAAAATCACCATCTGATCATACGTCTTGTCAAAAGGAAGACGCCAGTCAATGTCATGAACTGGCCACACATCCATCTGTGGTTCTTCTTCTGGAATGGACATTGGCAAGTGAAAGGTCATCAGGCGAATATCATCCAGTTCCCTGATGCGGTCACGAATGATTCCAAAATTTACTCCCCATGCGCAATCATGTCCCAGTGACCAGAGAAGCACACTGGTATGGCTTCCATTTACAAGCAATTCTTCTGCTGCTGTTTCAAATTCTTTTTTTGCATATGTGGCAGCTCACTGATGTTCTTTTTTTGGTCTGTCCCAGTTCATAGAAAGGAGCTGTATTTTCCACCCAAAAACCCATTTCATCACACAGCTCCAACATTTTTTCACTGAATGGATAGTAAATACTGCGGATAAAATTAATGTGTGCTGCCTTAAATAATTCCAGATCACGGCGCAAAACCGTCTCCCAATTTTCCATCTTAGAATCTGGTTCACGGTAGCAGATTCCAAGCAGCTTTACAGGCTTATGATTCCAAAAAACCTGCTGATTTTGCCGCTTCAAAGAACGAAATCAAGCTTTTTGTCCATGCCTTATATAGGTTTTCTCATTATTCTTATCTGATAACTCAAGCACTATATTCACCTGGTACAAAGCCGGATTTTCAGGTGTCCAGCACTGTACTCCCTGGCATTTAAATACAGCTGTTTTTACCCTGGCAGTGTCTTGTCTGAGCTCACCTTTTTCTTTCAAAAGGACATTATTTTTATCTCTGATTTCCAGAAGGACTGCAGCATTTTCTTCATTTGTGCTCCCTCTGTATTTTATGATTAATTCCATCTGTCCCTCTGGATTTTCTACCGTATCCAGCCATATCAGCTTCTGTTTTTCATTGATTATTCCCCCGATGATCTATCCTTACTGTTTTCTTATTTATATCTCATACTCATAATATCCGCTTCCCACAATCATGATTTCTTTCCCATCCGGTGATTCCAAATGCGCTGTAAGTCCCGGCGGAATCTGGCAGAAAACCCTGGTTTTCTCATTTTCCCGTTTCCACTTTACACTGATTTTTCCATAAGAATGCATGGTCCAGGCATTTACCCAGTCCACGCCTTTTTTCCGGGTGCGGCTGAATTCGGATTTCTTCAAATGAAAGCCCGTCGCGAACCAGTTCCATCCCTCCAAGAGATCCATAAAACCACTCTTCAATACTTCCCAGCATCAGGTGATTCTGGGAACCGTGAATGTTTCCAGGCTCTGGTCCGTCCCATTCCTCAGTAAGGGTTGTTGCTCCATTTACGACCTGATAGCCGTATCCTGGTTTATCTGTAATATTCGTCATCTCATTGAGTACATCTGACATGCCATATTTCATCAGTGCAGCAATCAAAAACGGATGTCCCACATCACCAGCTGTGATGGCATAGCCTCTTTTACCACATCATCCTTCAGCTGCGAAACCACTTTATCCTGATACTCCTCTGGCACCAGTCCCACAATCAGGCTCATGGCCTGTGCCGCCTGACTGCCGTTTGCATAACGTCCGGTCTGGTCATCCAGAAACTGCAGATTGTATTCCTCAAATACCAGCTTCATTTTCTTCTGATACGCTTCTGCAACCTCTTTTTTTCCCGAGAAGCTGTGCTATTTTTGCCATAATCTGAAGGTCATAATAATAAATACAAGTCGCCACAACGGGAACCGGAGTGTTCTGGGAATGCGGGTGCAAGGACCGATATCAAGCCAGTCTCCAAGCCCGTGATGAAGCACTTCATGGTGTGTGTTTTAGACGAAAGATACTCCACATATTTCTTCATTACCGGGAAATATTTTTCCAGCAATGCAAGATCTCCGTAGCGTTTATATGCATACCAGGGAGCCAGCACACAGGCACTTCCCCACTCAGGTGAATCCAGAAATCCCTTATGCCACTTATCAAATCCGGTCACATATTCCGGACAAATATCCGGTATCAGACCATTCTCCCGTTGGGAATCTGCCATGTCTCCTTCAATTTTTTGCATACAGATTATGCACATCCAGATTATACATAATGGAAGGTCCGATCAGATGTGTCTGCTCCAGCCAGCCCAGCTTTTCCCTATGCGGACAGTCTGTGAAATAACTTTTCGTATTGCTTTTGATTGCCTGTAAAACAATCTCATGTATTTGATTAAACAATGTATTAGAGCAAGAAAAATCACCTGCCTGGTCGATATCAGGGTAAATAAATTCACCCTGCAGGGTAACTTCTTTCTCTGGTATGGCCCCCATCATTTCCACATAACGGAACCCTGTATAGGTAAAATCCGGTGCAAATTCCTGTTCTTTTTCCCCATTTAAAATGTATGTCCAGGCGTAGTCTTTTCCTGTTACAGACTGATCAATCCGTCCGTTTTATCTAACTTTTCCGCAGTTTTCAGAATCACCTTCTGTCCTGCTTTTCTGCCATCTGTTTTCAGAAAAATTCTTGCCCATCCGGAAAAATTTTTTCCTAGATCGTACTGCCATACCCCTGTTTCTACTTCTCTCACACTAACAGGTTGATAGATTTCTTTTTATCTTTAATGGTTCCATTGGTGCCGGCTTCAGTTCCCCTGAAGGTGGTTCCCACACACGGCAGCTTTCCAATTTCCGATGTATCTGAGTTCAAATATTCCTTTGTCCATCTTCTTCCATCGAAATCTTCTCCACCGTAAATACAGCAAAATTTAATCGGACTTTTTGCTCTTTTCCAGGATTCATCCGTCACCACATATTCCCGGCTGTCGTCCTCATAAACCAGTTCCAGCTGGCACAAAAACTTGGCTTTTCCGTAGGAGCGCTGGAAATACACATAGCGACCTCCCGGAACATTAAACATACAATCCCCAGCTTTACCAGAATTATATTCTCTATATTTTCCCCTTCTGCAAAATATTCCGTCACATCATATGCCGTATAAAAACAGGTCCTTCGAAAATCTGTCCAGCCCGGTTCCATTACATGATCAGACACTCTTTTTCCATTAATCCAACACTCAAAAGCCCCCATTCCACACACATAAAGCTTGGCCAGCTTCACCGCCTTTTACAGCCAAATTTCTTCCGGTACAGGTGATATTCATGGTCCTTTGTCTCACCAATGAACTTCCCTTTCCAGTCCTCGCGATTATAATAGGCTGTCTCAAAGGAGCTCTCTTCCTCTGCAGTTATCACACCCTCATCGCTGGAAAATATACAGCTTACATGCCAGGTCATTCTTTTTCCTGACTGAAGCTCCTTTCCTTCATACTGAATTCCAGCCATCCGGGAAGATTCTACAGTTCCGCTGTCCCAAACAGAATTTCCCTGTTCATCCCAGACCTGCACCCGATAGCTTTCCTGGCGCACATTCCTTTTTTTCTGTCTCAACTCTCCAGCCAAATACAGGTTTTTTACTTCCTACCAGGATATTTTCCCGGCGATTATCTGTCATCAGATCGTACAGTTTCATTGCATATTCCTCCCTCTTTATGGATAATTTATTATAAAATTTACCTGATATATTTTGAATGGAAAAAAACGTATATCTCCTATGTAGATTTTTCATATCCCCCACATTAAAAAAGCCCTCCCCCAGCGAAAGCACATAACCTGTGCCTTTCCGCTGGAGAGGGCTTCTCTTCATGAAAGCAGAATTTTTAAAGCCTTATTGTTTATCTTATTTAACAGTTTTCTCATTCAGAGTTTCAATGATTTCATCAAAGTCTTCATCTGTCTGGCTCTTGATGTCATCAATGTAATCTTCCCATGCATCGTCATCATTAATGTCGTTCTCACCTGTGATAAACTGAAGCGCAAGCTCTTTTACTCGTGTCTCGCAGGTTCCGCCATATCCAAGCTCTGCTTTTGCAGAAGACTCTTCGGCAGTCAGATAGGTAACCGGTGCTCTGTCGTATGGGGAAACAGAATCCTCTCCGCCGTTGGCATCAGACTCAACCCAGTATTTTCCTTCATAGTAACCTTTTTTCAGCATTCCACCATGGCTCCGGATTAGAAGCAACCTCAAGCATTGCGTTGAAATCAATCGGGTTAAATGGAATACCGGTTCTGCAAACGCTAGAAGAGGTAAGTCCATACTCAGCGGATTTTGTTGCAGGTGTTGCATCATTCAGAATATCATCTGCGAAGGTCTTAGTTCCATCCGTTTCTGTATAGGTTTCACCTTCAACACCCCAGTTCATAAGGTTTACCATCTCATCAGAATACTGATAGTCGATCATTGCTACTGCATATTCCGGATGCTCGGTTTCTGCACTGATATAAATACCCATATTTGCATTCAGAGATTTGGCAGCCTGTCTGGAACCCCACTTCCAGGCAGTACCATACTCTGTATTCTCCGGAAGATATGCAAGGCCCCATTCCATGTTGTCATCTGTCTTAGCAGCATTCCAGCTTGCTACAGATCCAGACCAAAGTGTCGGGCAAATACCGCCAACATTTGTTGTAGCTTTTGTCTGACCCTGATTGAAGTCTGCTGTTGCAAACTCGGGATCAATATATCCAGCCTCATATAAGCCATTCAGATATTTCAGGCACTCACGGAAATTATCCTCAATCGGTCCGAATACCCATTCCTCACCGTTGTAGTACAGGCAGTCCCATGTGTGGAAAATTCCAACAAATCCACGGTACAGGGAGTAATCTTTTGTGTTGTTGATAATAACATAATCAAGATCAAGTGATCCATCGTCAATCTTTGCCTGCATGTCAGAGCAAAGCTGTGTAAACTCATCCAGTGTGGCAGCCGGCTGCCAGCCGTTTTCTTTGAGAAGATCAAAACGATATGCAAATGCTGTGAAGGACTGTGCTCCCTGGATGTCATCCGGGTTATAGAAGCCGTCCATAAAGTAATACATGGATCCGTCCTCATTCTTTGCGAAATTCTCGCCGCCGTTTGTCTCTTTCATATATTCCGGATAGTAAACCATATAATCGGAATAATCAGCAAGATTTAATAAGGTGCCGTCCTCACCGTACTCATTGACAGCTGATCCCTTTGTTACAGTAGCAATATCCGGAACTGAACCGGACTGAAGTACAACCAGCTCATTTTCCGAATAGTCCTTCGCAGGTGTTCTTGTCCATGTAATGTCAAGCTTGCAGCCAAGGTAATTCTCCATAGCCTCCTGCCATTTTTCCTGAACCAGTGTTCCGTCAGAAGACTGCTGATAATCTGCGATGCTTACTTCCAGATGTAAAGTTCCATCCTCAAGCTCCGGAAGCTCAATGCCGTTATCTGCAGCTGTTGCTGGTGCTGAATCCTCTGCCCATACAGCAGTTGTTCCCATGGTTGTGAAAAGTCCTGCAGCCATTGCTACTGACATTCCCATAGCGGTAAGTCTTTTGGTAGTTTCTCTCTTCATAATTTCCTCCATTTTCTTTTTGTAGACATTGTTGAATAGTAAACGTGTGTCTTTTTATTTATAAGGAAAGCTGTCCCCCAGCTTCCGTATAATCTGAATATCAGCCCTTAACAGCTCCTACTTGCATGCCCTGTGCAAAATATTTTCTGGATGAACGGATATACCAGAAGGATTGGTCCTATGGTTGCGATTACGCAGGCATACTGTACATTCAGACTGTTTAGGTTACCATTACTGATCATCTGCTGTGCATCACTCATGTTTGCAGTACCAGATGTAAATACAATTTTTCTAAGAAGCATCTGAATCGGCTGTTTTGCAGGATTCTTAATGTAAAGAAGTGCTTCATAGTAGCTGTTCCATACGCCAACAACGGAAAACAGACCGAAGGTTGCGTACAATGCTTTTGAAAGGGGCACATAAATCTTTGTAAGAATCTGGAACTCACTGGCTCCGTCAATTCGGGCGGCTTCCCTGATCTCCGGGAAATCCCCTGATAGAACGAACGATAAATGAAAATATTATAAGCACTTACCGCATTTGGCAAAATCAGTGACCACCAGCTGTCATACAAGCCAAGATTCTGGATCAACAGATAAGTAGGAACTGTACCACCACTGAAAAACATAGTGATCAACAGGATAATGGACAATGGTTTTCTCAGTACGAATTCCGGTGCCATCATAACGTAAGCCATAAGAGAATTCAAAACCAAGCTGACGATCATAGTTCCCACTGCAATTACAATCGTATTCCAGTAAGCTCCCAGTATATTCTCATCCTTGAATAAGGCCTTGTATCCGTCCAGATGAAATTCCTTTGGGAAGAAGGTAACCTGACCGGTTGTGATCATGCGGTTGCTAGACAGTGAAGTGGCAATTACATTCAGGAACGGATATAGAAATATAATTGATACAATGATCATGAACACAATGAGGAACACGTCAAATGCTCTGCTGCCAATATGTATTTTGTTATTATGTTTTTTTGCTTTTCCAAATGACATGAATTTTTCCTCCTACCACAAACTGTTTTCCGGGTTGATTTTCCTGGTAATCATGTTTGCTCCAAATACCAGAGCAAAACCAATGACTGAAATAAACAGGTTTACGGCTGTTGCATACGAAAATTTACCTTCCACGATACCTTTCTGGTAAACAAAGGTTCCGATTACTTCCAGCTGACTTCTGTTTGTGTCGTTCTGCATCAGAAGGATCTTGGTATAATCACTGTTCAGCACATTTCAAGATTCATGATCAGAAGAATCGTAGTGGTTGGCTTAATAGTCGGCCAGATAATATTTTTGTTTTTCTGCCAGCGGTTTGCACCGTCAATATTTGCTACATCATACAAGGTTACATCTACATTGGATAATGCAGACAAATACATGATGGAACTCCATCCTACTGTCTGCCATACCTGCGAACCGAGATATAAAGGAAGGAAATACTGGCTTCCATTATTCATATCCACTCTCGCCATTCCCAAAAGATCCCTTATATCGTTGAAAAATCCGCTAGTAGAACCAAATCCATTTAACATAGAGCAGATAACTACTACAGAAAGGAAATGAGGAATATAAGAAATTGTCTGTACCGCACTTTTAAATACCTTTCCTCTTAACTCATTCAACAGAATAGCAAAAATAATTGCCGCCGGAAACGTAAATAACAAATTCAGAACTCCAATTTTCAGCGTATTCCATATAATCTGTCCACTGTTTACATTTTTAAAAAAATTTGATAAAATTTTTCAGTACAGGCTCCAGCCAGTTGCTGCCCCAGACACCTTTTGATGCTTTATAATTCTTAAATGCGATCAGAATTCCATACATTGGAACATATTTGAAAATGATCAGCATGATCAGCGGTGCCAGTGCCATAATGCAAAGGGCTTTCTGTTTCCATAGCAGTTGCCAGAATGTTTTTTTCTTTGCCGCATATGGAATGGACGTGGTGTTTGACCTTTTTCGCCATATTTCTCTCTCCTTCCGGTCTTGTGTTTCTGATGTAATTATTGTATTGTATAAATCGCAGTGTTTGAATGGAAGATTCATAATTTTTTCATGTATATTTTACATTTTTTTCAGAGTTTTTCCGCTAAATATGGAATATTCTCAGGTTTGTCCAATAATTTTCCATGACACCCTGTAAAGGATTTATTGTAAAATATGATTAAGAAAGGACAGGCATTATATATGAAAAAGCACAAAACAATCCTGCTTCCCCTTGGGCGGCAGTTTTCTATCATCTTAGTATTATTTATTGTCTGCACGACAGGCATTACACTATACAACACTCAGGATTACGTTCGGGTACAGACTGACTTTCTTAGCAGCAGTCTGGACTCTTATTCCTCGCAACTTGCCAAAAATACCCAGGAAGCCTACGATAGCTACGAAAATATATGCTATAGCGTTGCATACAGCTCTGTAGTTCAGGATTTTCTCAGCAGTAAGAACAGGCAGAGTTCCTATGAAGCTTATCAGGAGCTGCGAACACAGCTGGAAAACACCTTCCTTCTGAATCCATATATTTCTGATATTGCAGTTTACGGACAGGATGGTACCTTTGCCTCCCTTGGAGGATCTGCTTTCAGCTACAAGCCCTTTGCCGATAAGCTTGAGGAAACCTCGTTTCCCTACTGCACCGTTGGCACCTCCTTAATAAACGGAACCAACTGCCATATCCTTGCCATGCCGATCTGTACCTTAGGTACCGGGCAGAGCCAGCGCCTTGGCATCCTTTTTCTGGCCATTGACATTAATCATCTGCTTAGCAACTCTATGACCAATATGAATAGCCAGAAGCTTTATGAACCGGAAATCCTGTTTGCAAATGCACAGCAAGAGCTGATTTATGGAACAAGAAGCCTTTACCGTACTGTTCTTAGCACCCCGCACCTCAGTCTGAAACAGACACCTACGAAGTAAAAGCAAACAGCTCTCCGATAACCTATATCGCAAAAATGCTATTCCTTTTCGCAAGCTTGGGCTTTCCCTTTATGTGCTTGTAGACAAAAGTCAGCTAACCAGCCAGATCCAGACTATTTCCCTGCGTCAGTTTCTCGCTACAGGTGCTATACTTCTGCTGGTTTTCCTCTTTGTAACTTAACCTTCCTTTACAAGCCATTTTTTTGGATTCGCTGAAGCAGCTGATTGATTTTATGAAAAGTATTTCTGCCGGAAACAGAAAAGCAATCAGAAAAGGTGCTCAGATTCATCAGGGGCTTAATTGGATCTACTGAAATCAACGATATTTTTAACGCATTTAACGAAATGCTGATCAAAACCGAAGAACTGAATCATACCATTTTTGATTCCTATACCAGAATGTATGAATTGGAAGCCAACAACCGCAAAACAGAAATTGCATTTCTGCGA
>VOFC01002304.1_pt1 | contig 16786 bp, 25 predicted proteins | sample 5384161 | NCBI WGS metagenome assembly VOFC01 (sample SAMN12384722, study PRJNA508395) | human gut metagenome | isolation source: healthy gut B | host: Homo sapiens | reverse complement strand
ACGATGTGGCAACCTTTCCGCTCAAGGAGGGCGTGCCCGGCTACGGTGCGATTGCAAAGTATTCCTCGGCAAAAAACCTCAATGACGATCCCGCTGTATCTCAGTCCGCGCGGTGTATATGCCCCGACCGACCTACTACAACAATTGCGACAGTTATTCTGCCGAAGCCGCCGCGTCAATCCCAGACTGTGCAAGGAGCGCAGACTGGCGGACGCTGTAGCCCGCCTGGGCGCGGCTGGTATGTGCTGTGATAGACGGCTGCGCGTATGTGGCAGACGGCAATCAGGACAAAAGCCGACAACGGCTATGAATGGTACTTCTGGACGAACGTGCCCGCAAAGGTGCTCTGCTCGCACGAACAGGCGCTGTATTTCGGCACTGAGGACGGCAGAGTTTGCCGGTTTAATGACGATCTTGTAGACGAGAACAATGACGACATTATGATGAACGCGTTCTCGGACGACGGCGCGGCCATTCACACCGAGTGGGCTACCAAGCTCGACACGATGAACACGCCGATGATACTGAAAACCATGCCCAAGCGCGGCAGCGGCGTACACCTCAAAGGCGTATACGCGCAGTGCGGTTGAGATTTGGGTAAGACTCGAAACCGACCACGGAACGCCATGAAGCGGTGACAGCGATCGGCTGAATTTTCACTATATCGGCTTTGAACGGTTTCCGTTCGGAACGGTGGTCAACTCCATTATCCCGTTTCTTTTCAAACGAAAGGGCTGGAAGGCGATTCAGGTTATTTTGCAGTCCGACACGGTGGACGAGGGGGCTTCGGTGTACACGAGGTTGTCATCCGGTATTTTATCGCTAAAGTACGCAAAGAGACAGTGAGGTGAGGACATGACGTTTGATGAAAGCAAAATTTCGGCCGAAAAGGCGGCAGAGACCGGCGTGCAGAGCCAGCCGGACGCGCTGACCGGCTCGGCTGAGGAAAACAAGAAGGTTTTCGATTCGCTGCCGCTGCTTATTATCGAGATGCTCAACAAGCTGATCGAGGCATTGCAGGCCGCAAACAGCGCCGGACAGATCGGCGCGACCGAGTTTACCAACGTGACCGGCGACACGGTGCAGGAGCAGCTGCGGAGCATTCAGAAGAACCGGAGGACTACCGACGCGGTAAAGGAGAACGGTGCGGAAAACGTCGGCATGACGCCATTTGACGGCGTGAACGCAAACACCGTGCAGCCGCGCTCGAACAGCCGTGCAGGCAAACCTTGTGCGGTATATCAATGCTGTAAAATCCGCCGAGGGCGCGGGCAGGTCGGCATTACACCGTTCAAGGGCGTGACGAGCGGGACGGTACAGGCTGCGCTTGAGGAAATCCGCAGACAGATTGACGATGTGACGGCGGGTTTTATTCCGGATTACGGTGTGACTACCATCAAGCTGGCGCTGCAGGCCGTGACCGCCGATCGACTGGCGCAGGATGTGCTTGACATGATCGAAGCGGCAGAACCGGCGCGCAGTACCAATGAACTGGACGATTACACAATGGAGACCGGCTGCTTTATCAACGCCGGTGCGGGCTGGAACACGTTCAATTTCCGCCATTCGTTCGAGGGCGTGCCGGTCCTGACGGTGACGCCGAAAGAGTTCAGCGGCTTCTGCGAGATCAAGAACGTGAGCAAGGAAGGATTCTGTACTGCGTGCGCCGAAGGGCCGCAGTGCGACGAAGGGCACGGCAGCGTGACAGAGGGTCACAGTTACAACGGACGAGAGAAGATCGAAATGGATTATATCGCTATTGAGTTTGGAGGTGACGAGTAATGCTCAAGAAGATTCAGCAGGATTTCAGCTATTACTCGCATGAGTTTAAGGATAACTACCGAAAAGGCACACGCCTGCGCACCATCGCTTGCCAGCAGGGCACAGGCGCAGGCGTTCGTGAGCAACGCAGGCGGCGTTGCGGTTGTGAACTCGGCTAACCGAGCCCGGACAAGCCGGATAAGAATGCACAGGAGCTGTATGCACTGCTTATGTCTTCGCCGTATATTGACGATACGGTACAGACGTTTCTCGGAAGCATTTACGAGGCAGGCGCGGAAAGTCAGACGCGATGTATTCGGACAGCGCCCGCTGTCTGGAAATCCTGCACGATCCGGTTATGTCTCGCGCCGCAGGTGCCGGCACGGTAAGCGCCGGAAAAATGGATCGCAACTCTGGCGGGACAGAGCTGTGCTGCCCTACACGGACATTGCGGCGGTTGCCGCAAGCGAAACCGCGATGACTGCCGTGGCTGCAAGTGAGACTGCAATGGCGGCTGTCGTCAGCAACGCGACGGCGCTTAATGCTGTTGTAACTTCTCGGGTTGCACTCAACGCGCGGTTGCCGCAAGCGAGACTGCGATGGCGGCGATCATCGGCAACGCAACGGCGCTCAATAACCTGGTTGCAACCTCTCAGGCTGCGATGAACGCGGTAGCTTCGTCCTATGTGGCTGTGGCCGCAGTCTACGAGAGCGCGGTTGCGGTTGAAGCTGTCAAGGCAAACGAAACAGCCTGGGCCACCCTTACGGGAGCGACCAGCGCATTATGGGCAAGGCCGCGGCGAAGCTGGCCGGTTTGAATCCGGCGGACTATGCCGACATGACGGCCGTAGCGTCGTCCTCGACCGCTATGGCGGCGTTGCCGTCCTCGACCGCTATGGCGGCTGTGGCTGCGTCCTATGTTGCCGTGGCTGCTGTCTACAGGGAGCGCGGTTGCAGTTGATGCCGTCAACACGGCCTGGGCGACCCTATGGCGGCGACCTGCGCAGTCATGGGAAGGCCGTGGCTCCTTTCTGGCCTCAAAACAACCGGACAGCTATGCCGACATGACGGGAGAAGCGTACCATCCGTCAATGGCGTCGTCCTCCTCGAAACGCTATGGGACCGAATCCTCATTCCCGCTATGTTGGATGGGGTCCAACCAGCCCCGGCGATTTCGTCGTCCTCAACCCCGGCGGCGGCGCTATTTACGACGGCCTCAATTTACTCGTCGTCGTCCCGACCGCTATGGCGGCAATATCAGGAACAATCGCACTGCGCTAACGCAGTTGTTTCGTCCTCACCGCTATGGCGGCGATGCAGCGTCGAGTATAGCTTTGAGCGCTATTGCTGCCAGCACAACGGCTTTAGACGCAATATGCAAAAAAAAAACGGCTCATGAGCGGTGCCAGCGCAAACCTGTCCGGCAAGTTTATTATTCTTCAGATTAGCAACGATAATGCTTTCGATACGTCTCGGTACGGATATGCCACCCTGTCCGATGGCAGCAAGCCGAAGTGGGATAGCTATAAGGATAAATATGCTTACTTTAAACAGTACAAAAGATTGCTACCTACATGAAGAATGATACTGATAGCGATGATTGGATCGACTATTTTCAGTGCTGAGAAAGGAAGATTAACATTCTAATGCGAACGTAACATTGAAGATAATGCCATATTCACCGGCTTTCTCGGTTGTTTTTCGGCATTCAGGCGTATCATCCGGCTAAAACAGGCTCATAGCGCCTAAATGGCTGAATGGTACGTCTTAGAATGTTAATGCGTAGCTGAGGGCGGCGATTTTAACAGGGGATATAGGTCACGCTGGAGGTGAAGACCACCAGTAAATTGCCAAGGAAGATGTGAAAAAATTTCCCCACATTTGTAGTGCCCGCGGGCTGGCTGGTTTGTACCCCATCCAACTTGTACCAAGTAGATCCAGCCTCTCCACCGCTGTTTGCGTTGTAGCAATTGATTAGCCACCCCATGCCATTGCGGATGGTACGGTTCTCAACGGTTTCCGTTGCCCTTTGTCACGGTTGTTTTTCAAAGGACGACTGGAGGCATTGGCGTTCTTTGCTGTTGCAGAGTTCGTGATAGCTGTGCGGGCCGTTCGGGATGCAGCTACCGCCGTCGCGTTGGCCGCCGCCATAGCGGTCTGGCAGCGCCGACAGCATTTTTATACTGCAGTTGCCATGTCGGATGCCGCGATTGCGTCCTTCGCCCCGCGACTTCGATAGCCGCCGCATAGGTCTGGGACATCATCATAGTCGTAAAGTGCCCGTTTTTTGAGGCTTGGTGTATAATGACTATACATCAAAAAAATCGAAAGGGCACGAGCCTTTGAACGCTAAAACAGAGCTTGCACACCGATTTGCACAACATTGGAAGAACTGGAACGCCTGCGCGATGCCTGCCAGGGCTACCGCGAAAAGGCGCTGGTTGAATTTCTCGTGTCGAGTGGCTGCCCGATTGAGCGAGGTCGCACAGCTTAACGTGTCCGATCTTGACCTTATCGGCCGCACGGTGCGCGTCACCGGCAAGGGCGATAAGGATCGGCAGGTGTATTTCAGCGTTCATTCGTGCAAGGCTTATGGTGCAGGAGTATATGGTATCCCGCAAAGGGCGGCACCGGCTTGTTTGTGAGCAGCAAATCGCCGTACGAGCCGCTCAAACCGCGTGCCATTCAGCGCATTGTACGCGCAATCAGCGAGGGGCCGGACTGGAAAAAGCACGTCCACCCGCACCTGCTGCGCCATACCTTCGCAACGCACGCGCTCAATGGCGGCATGGACGTGACTGTAATCCAAAAGCTGCTGGGGCATGAGGACGTATCGACAACGCAGATTTACGCGGAGATGTCGGACGAAACCATCAAGCACCAGTACAATAAATATGTCGCGGCGAACTAAGCCGCAGAAAGGAAGGACAAATGAAAATCAACGGAATCAAGGCGCTGGACTATCAGTGCCAGGGCGACAGCCTGACGTTGGTGCTGTCCGAAACCACGTTTGATGCGGTGTCCAATCTGAACACCGCGCTCATCGAGGTCCGCACCGATGACGGCGATCTGGTTGAGGCGCACGGCGGCTATGCGCTGCGTGCCATCACCTACGATAAGGACAAGCAGACGTATACTGTCGCTTGCACCACGGCCGCCGACGATACGACCGCGCAGGCGATCTCGCAGTTAGTGTCTAAGGTGGAGGAGCTGAAAGTCAGCAACGAAGCACTTGCGTCCCAGGTGGACTACGTTGCCATGATGACCGACACGGATATGGAGGCGTGATAATGAACTGGTTTGACCGTATCAAGAAATATTACGACGCCGGTCTGTGGACCGAGGGAAGATGGTCGGCAATGCGGTGACGAAGAAGAAAAAATCACCGCCGAGCAGTACAAAATCACCGGCGAGGACTACAACAAAAAAGTAAGAATCACCGGAATTTTACACTTGATAGGGCAGAAGCCCGGAAAGGACAACATTATGTATCCCAACAACATCTACATCAAGCACTACGCAGAAGTGAAGAAGTACCCCGGCGATATTGGCGTACAGCTGGATCATGTACGACAACGCGCATCGGTCTCAAGCACAACGCACTGGCACGCGCTCAGTACAAGCACTGGCGCACGTGCAGACCGGTGTCCCGGAGCTGCTGAGCGTAGAGGACAAGCGTCTGCTGGGTATTTGATCATGCCGGCGGAAGTTATCACGGCAGCGCTCAGTCTGGTCGGTACATTGGTCGGAACGCTCGGCGGCATTGCGCTGTCGAGCAACCTGACCAACTACCGCATTGAGCAACTGGAGAAGAAGGTGGAGAAGCACAACAATCTCATCACGCGCACGTATAAGCTCGAACAGGAGTTTGCCGTGATGGATGAGAAAGTGAAAGTGGCCAACCACCGCATTGACGATTTGGAGGATTTAGAACATGAAAGTTAATATTCCGGTACGAATGCAATCCGTGGTTCTGGGTCGGCGTTTGTCGTGTGGCGATTACCGCGATTGGCGTGATCCGCAGACGTTTACGAGTGGGCGGCGGTGCTGGAACGGCATGCTGTTTCGGTGCTGAGTAATCCGGTGCAGCTTTGCACCATGGCGTCTGGCTATCCTGTCGGTATTTATTGACCCGACTACGGCAGGCGTGGGAGACAGCAAGACCGTGCTGGGCTACACGAAAGCCCAACAGGGAGGAGTAACGCATGCAGATCATCGAGACCAATCTGCCGACAAACGGCAGCTTCAAGCGCCGGAACAGGACGGACGAGATTATTCTGCACCATGCGGAAGCAAGCCATGCGAGCGTGGAGGAGGTCAACCGCTGGCACCTCGAACGCAGGGTGGACCGGCATTGGCTACCATTTCTACATCCGCAAGGACGGCAAAGGTGTACAGAGGCCGCCCGAATGGCGGTCGGCGCGCGCGCGCAGGGGCACAACAGCCGCGCAATCGGCATTTGCGTCGAGGGAAGTTACATGACGTCCGAAAACCATGCCGCAGGCACAGCTTGACGCGCTGAAAGGCCTTATCCGCACAATGATGGCGAAGTACCCTGGCGCAAAAAGCTGCGGCACAAGGACGTAAACAGCACGGATTGTCTGGCACAAAGTTCCCGTGGGCAGAGGTGCAGAAGTACAACACCGAAACCACGGCAAAGAAGGAGGAAACCAAGATGACAGACAAGGAATTTGCGGCACATGAAGAACGCTATCAGGCGGAAAAGGCCAACCAGAAGCCGCATCCGTATGCTGTCGAGGCATGGCAGGCGGCAGTAAACGCGGGGTATTATGGACGGCACCAAGCCGCAGAGTCCGCTGACGCGCGAGCAGCTTGCGGTTATCCTGCAGCGGCTCGGCCTTCTCGGAAAGGGCGTGAAGTAAATGGGACTGGGTTCTATGCTGGCGGGCGCTGTTAAGGCGGCAGCTGCAGCGGCAAAGGCAAGCAAGAGCAGCTCCGGCGGCTCGTCCTCGGGCAGCTCGTCGGGTTCTTCCGGTTCGAGCGGATCCTCGTCCTCCGGCTCGTCCGGCGCGTCGATGGCGGCAACCGGCAAGGGCGGCAGCTACTTATCGGCTCGGACAAGGGCAAGAGCTTTGTTTCGAGTGCCGCGGCAGGCTCTACCATGAAGGGCTCGGACGGCTCGACATGGACGAAGAACAGCGACGGTACGACCACGATCAGCAAGGGCGGCCAGACGTTTACCTACGGCGGCGCTTCCGGCACCGGCGGTTCGGCCGGGAGCAGCTCGGGCGGCGGCTCGTCCTCCGGCGGTGCGTATACGCCGCTCGGCTCGCACAACGACCAGACCATTAAGGACACGAGCGTTGAGGACTCCGAGCAGATGGCCGCAATCAAAAGCGCTATGCAGAAGCACAGGCGCGCGGTGACGCTGCGGCTATGAAATCCGCCCATGCGGACGCCGAGGCGCTGCGTGCACAGTACGGCTATTCCGGGCGGCTCGGACGGCTCGGACTACATCGGCAAGGGGCTATGTGAGCGGCAACGTACTGGGCAAGCAGATGAGCAATCAGCTCAACAGCGGCTTTGATACATATAAAAAGTACATGGAAGACGCTGCGGCACAGCAGCAGGCGGCGCTCAAGGCCAAGGTTGACAAAGCGCGGTTGCAAGTCTGAACGGTCAGAAAAATGATATTATGAAGCAGACTGAGGCCAACAACGCCGCTGCGGAAAAGGCGTACATGCAGAGCATTAAGCCCGGCGGCTCGAACGCGGAAAACCTTGCGGCAAACGGCCTGCTGACAAGCGGACTTACCGAGTCCAGCCAGATCAGCGCGGGCAACGCCTATCAGAACGCACTGAACAGCAACGCCACCACGCAGACCGAGACGCTTGCCAAGATCGAGCAGGCTATCACGCAGGCACAGCTTACCGGCGATATCGAGGCCGCAAACGCGCTTTGCCAATCTTTATAAGCAGATTGCCGCCAAGGGCTACGAGAATACGCAGAACATCGTTGCGGCAAACCAGTGGGGTCAGCAGTTCGGTCTTTCGCAGGCCGAGCAGACGGGTACCCCAACGGCACGCAGACGCTTGCCATGCAGCAGCTTGAAATGCAGAGGCAGCAGGTGCAGCAGGGCTTGAAGCGGGCAAGATCGACATGGAGACGGCACGCAAGCAGATTGAGTATATCAATGCTCAGATTGCTTACATGCAGGCGCAGACCACCGGTCAGAATCTTTTCCAACAAGTACTCTCAGTGGCAGCAACCAGCTTTAACTACGCCAGAAGGCGGCGATTTTCGCCGCCTTCTCTCTTTAGGAGGTTACTATGGGCAGTTTTTTTACGATGATTTTAAGAAAAAACAGAACAAGAGCCAAAACAAACCTACGCTGATTAAGGTTCCGCAGGTTGCACCGAAAGCAATGATCGCCGTGCGACAGCGGCGCGCAACCGGGAGCAGCAGCGCGTGCAGGCTCACGGCGGACAGACGCAGACCACCCAGCGCGTGAACACCCAGCAGCGGACAACGATGCGGCAGAATACATCTGCCGGATCATCGCAGAGGAGCACGCCGGTTGTACAGAGAACGCAGAGCACACAGCAGAATTCGTTCGGCCTGAGAAGTCCTCAGCAGCTGCTGAACAGTGCACAGAGTTCCAGCATTGCGAATGTGAACCGGTTTTCTGCCAAGCAGGCCGCACAGCAGAGACGCAATCCGCGGCAGAACGTATCTACAGCCACTAAGAGCAGCGGAGACGGCAACCGCCGTTGACGCAATTTCTCAAGAACTCCATGGACTGGCACACGACGAGCGATCCGAACAGGAAGGCACAGCTGCACGCGCAGAACGACGCCTTGCGGCGCAAGCTGGGATACGAATACAATCCGCAGACCGGTGCCTCCTACGACAAGTACGCCGGCGACGAAATGACCGCCGGTGCGCATGGCCTACGGCAGCAAGCCGACCAGAACGGCTGAATCAGGCAACACAGTTGCTGCATACTTCCGGCGTGATGGGTAAGACAGACAAGGCAACCGTCTACCCGACCGCTATGCAGGCGGCGCAGGGGACTGGATGAGGACTATTTCAGCGGCCAGACAGGCTACAATGCACACAAGACGATGCATGACTTGTTTAACCGTTCGGATGAGACATGGAGCAGCGAGGACACGCAGAGCCGCGACAGGGCGCGCAAAGAGCTTTCCAATGAGATGAGCCGCATTATGAAGCGGTACGGCCTGGACTATCAGCCGCGCGACAACGCGGATGATATCATGAACCGGCTGAAAGCCGCCGGTGCCGACGAGCAGACGCTTGCCTATGTGCAGGAAAAACATTGATCTGCGGCACGCGGCGGACCGTCTCGGCAACAGCATGGAGGCTGTCGGCAAGCGGTGGATCGCATCGCTGCCGTCCCTCGTGGACACCTCGCGTCAGGTGAGCGCGAACGTGGAGGAGAGCCGCCAGAACGAGGAATATCGCCAGCGAGGAGCAGGAGCAGACGCTTGAACTCACTCTGCGGGCATGAACAGCACGGCGGCAGACGGCTCGGTTCCGGCAGATTATCAGGCTGTCTACGATCAACTGCAGGAGGTTAAAAAACGCAAGAACGAGCTGACCGTAAACAAAGGCGTAGACCCAGAACAAATGGTCTCAGCGCATGCTGCGCGAGGCAAACGAGGGCACAGGCAAACGCCGAGGCCGGTTTAGCGCCTGCGCCGCGCTGGCTGACCGAACAGGGGCATTTCCCTTGCGGGCAATGCGCCGGTGATGGCGGCAAGTGCGATTCCGGTTGTCGGTCCGGCGGTCGGCTCGATCATGATGGAGCGGACAGGCGGCCGGTCAGCGCTCATTTGAACTGAATGAGCAGGGCAAAGGGTGCGCGGGAGTCGCTGACGCGCGGTTTGACATCGGGTGCGATCGAGGCGGCAACCGAAAAGATTGCCGCTCGGCCAGATGAGCAAGATTTTGCACTCCGGCGGCGCAAATGCTGTGAAAAATATCCTGCGGCAGATGGGTTCCGAGGCAACAGAGGAAAGCGCAAGCTATTTCCTCAACTATGTTGCGAATCTGGCGGCAAACGACCCTGACGCAAAGTTCAGCCTGAGGAGCTTGCCCAGAGCGCTGCGGGCGGCGCGTTCGGCGGCTTGGTGTTTGGTACGGCGGGTGCGGTCGGTTCGAGAGCGGCAACAGATACGGGCGTATGAATGCCGCTGATGCGTATGATTACAATCAGGTGCAGCAGCTTGTACAGCTCGACAGCGAGCTGCAGGCGGCGCAAGCTGCCGGAAGGACCTATTCGGGAACGTGCGGTGCATGCGGCACAGAACAAGATGGCCGACAAGATTTCCGGCCTTATGACGCAGCAGGTTGCACAGAATGCGGAGCTTACCGCAATTATGACGCTGATCTCAATAACCGCATGAGCCTTGCACAGCGCGCGCAGGCGGCGGAATGGGAACAGCAGCACACAACGTCCATTGACACCAATCCGGCAACGCATACGCCGGAGCAGATGAAGTTTATCAATGAATATGTCAACTCGATAGATGACGGCTTTGAAGGATTTCGCTGACCGCTATTATGAAAATCCAAACGATAAATTTGGACGATATACGATTTCAAGGTCGATGATAAACAGGCTGAGGCTTTGCGGGAAATTTTTCGGACAGGATTTTTTCTGATTATCGAAATGCTATCAACAAGAACGGAATTATTCATATTGCCAATAGACACGGCTTGAACGGCGAGCATGACAGTTCTATGCAAAACACTGGGGATATTGCACGCGCTGGATATGTGATTGAAAATTTTGATAGCGTCGAACGAGTTTTCAATGGTGATGGCTCACCTGCATATAGCACTGAGTTCCGTGATAAAAATAATCAGCTTGCTCCGCTTGTAAAATTTACGAAAAAAATAGACGGCTCCTACTATGTCGTAGAAGCCGTTCCGGATACACGCTATAAAAAACTCTGGATTGTCAGTGCGTATATGAGCAATAATAACAGCGGAGATGTTACGCAAGTACCAATGCCGCTGCAGCAACCCCGAGTGGTACGCCCGAAGCGTCTCTTGCTTCTCTATCTCCGCTTAACACCAGTATACAGCAGAATGCGGAGAATAGCAACGGTTTAGGCACAAAAACTGTAAACACAATGGTGATGCAATGCAGTACGGCAAGACGCCGGAACAGGCGGTGATGGAGGCGCGGACTCGCGCTGAGGGGAGAGGGTACGGCAGGCAAGAGAGGAACAGGCGGCGGCAGAACAGCAGGAACGCCTTGATCGCATCACCAACGGCAAGAACCGCGACATTATGCAGCGTGTATACGAGGCACAGGAGCGCGCAGAACGCGTGGCAAGCCGCCATGCGCTGGAACGCGCAACGACCCGCGCGACAGCTTCAGACGCGGACAGCTACATTGACCATACGCAAAGAGGATATTGCAATCGACCTTGTGAACAGCCTGGAAAGTGAACGCCGCTTTTTAACCAACCTGCGCAATGGCTGGCATTTGAGCGACGCTGAACTGGTAAATGCGGAACGCATGGCGGCGGGACGCGGCCCTGTAACCGAGATGGACAGCCACCGCTACGAACTGGTAGAGACCTACGCCCGCGCTATGCGGCAGTACAACGAGGATATGCAGCCGTATTACGCATTTCAGCGCGGCCTTGATGATGCACGCCTGAGACGCGCAACCGAACTTATCAAGGATTCTGACAACTGGAAGGATTCACGCGGTAACCTCGGTTTGCAGATCCACACGCCGGAGCGCGTGCTGCGCAAGGTTATGGGCGATACCGCCGAAACAGAGGCTATTTATCAGGCATATTTCGCACCGGTACTCAAGCATGACGCGGAGGCTATCCGCTGGGAGAATACCCAGCGCGAACGGCTGAAAGGCATTATGGAGGGCCTGTCGCACGAGGACAGTGTGTATATGCACATGAAGAACCGTGCAGAACTCTCTCCGAAGAACGAAGCCATGCAGAAGCAGCTTGCAGATTATGTGAAGAAGAACAAGAGCAAAATCCATTTCAAGCAGGCAGAGAGCGCCATGCAGAAGCTGTATGAAATGACAAGCGAAATGCATCCGCAGGTCAGCGAGGCCGGTGTGCGCAACGGTCTATGCGCCGCTGGAATTTCGACAGAAATACATCCCGAGCCTTACACCGACCAAGGAAGGCAGTGGTACAACCGCATTCTGCGTAAGGTGGGCGTGGAAACCATGGTGGACGAGCTGCCGACCGAGATTGCGGGACGAACCGAAGACCGCAGACCGGGCAGACAGTACGCCGGATTCTACAACCAGCGCGAGGGCATCAACACCGAGTTTGACGCATTTAAGGCGATGGATAACTATATCAGCGGCGCGAGCAACGCTATTTTCCACACGGATGATATTCAGAACTTGCGTGTACTGGAGGACGCTATTCGCAGCAAATACAGCGATGAAGGCAGCCGTGCGGAACTTGAAGCCATCCGCAAAGACCCGGATATCAATATTGAGGACAAGGAACAGAAGATCAGCAAGATTTGGGAACGCAACTCCGGCACGCTGCCGAGCTTCCCGAGCTGGATCGCGGAGTACACCAACATTCTGGCGGGCAAGAAATCCCGCACAGACCGCAGCGCGGAACAGATGTTCGGACGCGGCCTGTACCGCGCCATGAGTGATGTTGAGGGGGCAAGGTTGCGGCAAACATGGTAGGCGGCAACCTCTCGACCGCGATCTCTAACTTTATTCCGCTGGCCCAGGGTTCGGGCGCGAGGTACGTTATTCGGGAGCATGATGCGTGCAATGCTGGATTACGGCGCAGACCTCGCCAAAAAAAAAAAATCCGGCATTTCATGAGGATTCAGGACTTCCTGACCAATCGCCGGGGCAGCGAACGTGTCATCAAGACGAAACTGCAGAAAGCCTCGGATGCGGCCGGGTGGACGATGAACGCAATCGACAATCTTTCCAGCGAGGTGATGGTGCGCGCACGCTATCTGGATAACGTGGAAAAGCGGCACATGAGCACCGAGGCGGCGCTGCAGGAGGCTGACCGCTGGGCGGCGGGACTGATCGGCGACCGCGCAAGAGGTGCAAAAGCCGGTTATCATGGAGTCCAAGTCGCCGCTCATCAAGGCGTTCACCATGTTCCAGCTGGAGGGTTATGAACCAGTACGACCACCTGTTCAGCGATATTCCGCACAACCTGCGGGTACAGGGCAAGACAAGGCGCAGATCGCGGCCGGCACAGCGGCGCGCTGCTGCAGGTATTCGTCATGTCCCACCTGTTCAACGATGCACGCGAAAAAAGCTGACCGGTTCGCGCGGTGCGTTCGACCCGATCGAGATGGTGAACGACTTTGTAGGCCGCCTGACCGGCTACGCTGCCGAACATCTTTGACCTGCTGGGCGAAATGATGGGAGACGGCGTTGACGAGGATGATTTCCGTGCGGAAAAAGTCGGAAACGGCATGGGACAACGTAAAGACAGCACAGGATATTGCATCCAACGTTCCGTTTGCTTCGGTCCGCTCGGTGCGGTATTCGGCGCGGGCAACTCTCGTCTGCCAATCCAGTCCGTTATCCCGAACATTGACAACATCATGACCGCGCAGGGCGAGGACGCGCGCAGCATGGCAATGATTAAGGAGCTGAGCAAGCCGCTTTACGGCTTCCTGCTGCCGTTCGGCGGCCTGCAGGCGAAAAAAAAGACCGTAGAGGGCGCGGCAACTATGTTTGCGGGTGGCAGCTACTCGTATGACAAAAGGGCGAGAAAATCCTGCAGTTCCCGACCTACGGACAGAAACCGGCAGACTGGGCACAGGCACTGCTGTTCGGCAAGAGTTCCAGCGATGAGGCCCCGCGCATGGCGCGAGAGCGGCTATGAAACCTTGAATGCGGAGGAGACCAAGGCGTTTTGATGAACTGCGTAAACGTATCAAGACATGGAAGGAAAACGACAACAACGAGGCTGTCTATGCAGCTATCAAAGCCATGCGTGCTATTACAGATGAAGCGCGAGAGAAGTATCCGGAGGGGGCTACACAGATGTAGCAGCCGGACAGAAGCGCGAAATGCTGTTCAACGACAACGATCTGAACGAGATGCAGAAGAACTACCTTGACCGCGAACTGATCGGCAGTGCTGTCGGTTCTTCCGGTGATTATTCCTCTCGGGATATGTTCGATATTAGCCAGAAGGTGCGCGAGGCTCGGCAGGATGACGCGATGGAGGCACTCAAGCATGGTATTTCTGTTGACGAGTTTGCAAACTGGGATGCCATTATCGAGCAGACTCTGACCGACAACAGAAGTAGATGCTGAGGATTTTGTAGAGGGCGAGAGAACAACGAACTTTACAAAAAGAACGAGGCACTTTATGCAATCCTGAATGAATACACCAACAGCGGCGAACACACGGACGCGGAAAAGAACGCGTTTGCGGACTATCTGCTTGTTTCTGCTATGGAGGAGAGCGACCGGGAACGCTGGGACGCGGTGAAGGGCACGGTCAGCGCGACCGACTTTGTGAAGTTTGCTGGTGACATGGCAACCTTCAACAAAAGGAATACAAGGGCTCCGGCATGAGTAAGAGCGATGCGATGCAGACCATTCTCAACGGCTATGGCAATCTGTCCGACACGCAGAAGGATGCGCTGTTCGGCGCGTACAGCGACAGTGCGTCCGGCAATGCGTTCCATATCTCCAAGTATGAGGAGGCTATTAAGGACAATTCGTTCTACTCTTACCTCAAGGACGCAGGCAAGAAGGAGCTGCGCTCACTGCTCAACAGCTACGAGAAACATGTGGCGGATAACGTCAAGCTGGACGGCTGGGAGGCCAAGGCGGCCGTTGCCAAGGAGGCCGGTATTTCGCCGGGCATTTACGCGTTGTTCAGGTCGCGCTGCAGGAGGCGGACACGGACGGCAAGGGATTGAGCCAGGCAAAGGCCAAGGCGGCCGTTGAGTCGGTCGGCGGTCTGACACAGGCACAGAAAGCGTATTTGTGGCAGAGCGCAAACAAGGAGTTGGAAAAAAGAACCCCTACGGCTCGGCAACGGTTTCCGAGTACCAGTACGCGGGCGGTGAGTTCGCAAACCCGGTTGCGGGCGGTACGATCTCAAAATAGTTCGGTCCGCGTGACACGTTCGCGACAAGCAACGGTGCCTCGTCCTCGCGCTGGCACAAGTCGATCGACATTGCCGCGCCTGCCGGTACGGCGATCGAGGTAGTCGGTTCAGGGTGGCAAGGTAACCGCAAACGGCTGGGTCTCCGGTTACGGCTGGACGATCGAGGTAACACATGGCAATGGCTATGTGAGCATGTACCACCACATGCAGAACCAGAGCAGCGTTGCGGTCGGCACGGAAGTAAAGCAGGGCAGACGATCGGCAACGTCGGCAGTACCGGCAACTCGACCGGTCCGCACCTCGATCTGACGATCACCAAGGGACGGCACGCCGGTGGATCCTGCGTCGCTGATTGGCGATTACAAGAACGCAAAAAGACCGGGTATGTTTACGAGGGTTCGCCGGTTTATACGCAGCTGATATGACCGCAACTTGCAGTAGCACATATCTTTTCGTTTCCAATTTCGGTTTACAAGCAATAACTGCAAAAGAAAAGCAAGTAAGCTGTATTTCTTTCACAGCTCGATTGAGCAACCAACGGGGTATACTGCGCTGCATAAAAATGGCTACCATGTAAAGATTCAAACAGGCACAAAAAATTGCATGGGGAAAAGCGGAAGACGATTATGTATCGTTGAGTTTTGAACCGCTCAATGTCTATGCAGTGGGCGAGGATCGAAAAACGATTCAAGATTTTTTTGGGATGAACTTGCGTTTGTATGGTGCAATTACGCGCTTGCGGATGACAGCGAACTGACACAGGATGCGGTGAGCTGAAGCACCGCGCGCAGCAGTATTTAACAGGGAATGAGCGGAAAGTGGAAACCATTAAAACAGATAAGATAAAAAGCGAGTCTGGTTAAAAGGGGTTTTCCGGGGGAATGGCGACCATAAGTATTTCATACACTTTATTGTAATGGCAAGAAAAAACGCAGATATTTACTAAGGTTAGTCATGGCAAGCCTGAGGTTGGAGAACCACTGCTTGGAATGATGGCAAGACAGGTTAAGGCTAAGCAAAGATCAATTCAGCTGATCTGAATTAACTGCCCTTTTGAGCAAGGAAGAATATATGCAGATGATGAAAGACCAGGGATATGTGAAAGAAGGGCGAGCGGTGGCTCACCCTTTGCTTTTAGAGAGGAGTGCCTGAAACAGGTCAGCCTTATCGTGAAACACGATAGCGTGGTTGAGGTGGTGCTATAAACGCACACCACCGGCGTTACTGCCCGAAATGGGAGAACACTTTGGGATGGGGTCAGGAAACACGACCCCATCCTGAATAACAAACAGGATGGGTGGTCAGAGAAACGGCGAGTTATGGGTGTCCAAAACCGCCACCCATCTGTCGGGAAAACGACAGGGGTCTGGTAGGTACCCTGTGAAACAGAGTATACAGGTAGGGGGTGGCTGTTTTAACCACCCCATAAAATACGCTAATTTTGAAAATAATAGTTGACGTTAGCTAGCTATAATGATATAATATAGCTAGCAACAAAGAGGAGGTGACAATGTGCCGCCTGAGGTAGAGCCGACTACTTCAAGAAAGGCGGGAAACCATTGGTCAGTTTAGTGTTTCAGTCCCTAGAGAAAAGTGGATGCGCTGACGGAAGTGCTGAAAGAAAGGGACAGACGAAAACACAATGGTTAAACGAAAAGATTGATGAAGAAATCGGCAAATAAAAAAGACACCTGCTGTCCCTGGAAAGTCAAGCAAGTGCCTAGTTATACCAAAACACGAGTTTTGATAAATCTATTGTATATCAAATCCTTCGTGTTTGCAAGAAAAAAAAGAACGGAGGATTTTTGCTGAAATACGATCTGAGCAAGCTGTTACTTTGACTACATTCAGGAGGACGAGAGCACGGCCTTTCGCGACAATTCTGGTCGAATCCGGTAAACGCCGAAATCAAAGCAGATGGAGCCGATC
>VOFC01006397.1_pt1 | contig 16798 bp, 21 predicted proteins | sample 5384161 | NCBI WGS metagenome assembly VOFC01 (sample SAMN12384722, study PRJNA508395) | human gut metagenome | isolation source: healthy gut B | host: Homo sapiens | reverse complement strand
AATTTGCGGTTGGTGCAAAAAGACTCGCGACGTCCGGTCAGCATCTTGTGACCATAGGCTTGATGCCCTACGTCCCATACTATACGGTCGTAAGGGGTATTGTAGACATAATGCAGCGCGACGGTCAGTTCCACCGTACCCAAACTCGCAGCAAAGTGTCCCGGATTGCAAGAAAGTTCCTGAATGATGTCTTGTCTTAATTCCTTACATATCTCCGGAAGTTGTTCCACGCTCAATTTGCGCAAATCCTCCGGATAAGAAATGGAATTTAGCAAGTTATATGTTGTTGACTCTGTTTTCATCATTGTACTGAAGATTACAAAATGCAAAAATAGCAAAAGAAAACGGATGGCTGTATCATTTTGTCTGTTTTTTGTTTTGCCGCTTGTCTTTTTGCGGGAATTTGTCCGACGTTTTCGCCTCTTTTTAACAGAAATGCTTTCCCTTTGCGAAGCGAGTTTACCGGATTGGCGTACGGGATATGTCCGACACCCGGGTCTTGGCATGTCTGACATCCGGGTCTTGGCGTGTCTGACATCCGGGTGGTATGTCTGACACCCGGGTGTCAGACACGGTGTTCTTGCATACGCGGATATGTATAGTTGCCTGAAGAAGCAACGGAGCATGTCCTTTGCGGTTTTTAGAAGGTGCTTTTCCGGTTTTTGCAGTATTTCTTTGTATCTTTGCAGCCCCATTGAATTAAGTTACGTATGAACTTCATTACTCCTGTCGAACTTCCCGCCCATCTGCCTTGCTTGCGGCATACGGACCACTTGCTGCTGCTGGGCTCCTGCTTTGCAGCCAATATGGGCGCAAGGTTTACCGAAGCGAAATTTTCCTGCGATGTCAATCCTTACGGCGTACTTTATAACCCTCTGTCCATATCCGCCGCTTTGCGTGAAATCGTATTTGGGAAAGTGTATGGTAAGGAAGACCTGTTTTTCTTTCGCGATTGCTGGCATAGTCCCATGCATCACGGGGATTTCTCGTCACCGTTGGCAGACGAAACGTTGAAGAGAATCAACGGACGGATTGCCGGTGCGCACGAACAGATTTTTCCGTTCGGCGTGTTTGCTACTGACTTTCGGCACGTCCTGGGTGTACGAACAAAAAAATACGGGCGTATCGTGGGCAACTGCCATAAGCTGCCCGAGAAGGAGTTTACCCGCAGGCGGCTGACAGTCGATGAAATTGTGTCGGACTATGTTTCGCTGCTATCGGGGCTGCTGGCGCGCAACTCCGGATTGAAGGTGATATTTACCGTCAGCCCTATCCGCCATATACGCGAAGGCATGCATGCCAATCAGCTCAGTAAGTCCGTCTTGCTGCTGGCTGTAGACAGACTGCAAGCTGCTTTTCCGGAGAATGTATTCTATTTTCCCGCCTATGAATTGGTTTTGGATGAATTGCGGGATTACCGCTTCTACGCTGAAGATATGGTGCATCCCTCCGAAGTGGCTGTGCAGTATGTGTGGGAACGCTTCTCGTCCGCCTGTTTTTCGCCGGAGACGTTACAGATCATAGAAGAAAGTGAAAATATACGTAGAGCATTGGCTCATAAGCCTTTTCACCCGGATTCTGAAGAGTATAAGCGTTTTTTAGGACAAATTGTGTTAAAAATAGACCGACTTAACGGAAAATACCCGTACTTAGACTTCCAAAAGGAAAGAGAATTATGTCATACACGATTGAAGATATAGCTCGCATCATCGGTGCGCGGCGGATAGGGGATAGGCCTGCCGCTATCGACTGGTTGCTTACAGACAGCCGTTCCCTGAGTTTTCCCGAAGAAACACTGTTTTTTGCCTTGCCTACAAAGCGGAATGACGGTACCCGTTATATCCGTGATTTGTATGCGCGCGGCGTACGTAATTTTGTGGTCAGCGAAGAGAGGCTGAATGAGGTTGGAATCGGAGAACCGAAAGTTGAAGACGCCGCACGGCAGGAAACTGTGGATACTGCTGCGATGCAGCCGGCTTTCAACTTACTGGTCGTTCCCAACCCGTTGAAAGCCTTGCAGAAACTGGCAGAGCAACATCGGGACCGGTTTCAGATTCCTGTTATCGGCATTACAGGCAGCAACGGAAAAACCATTGTGAAGGAGTGGCTGCATCAGTTGCTGAGTCCCGAACGGATGATAACACGCTCTCCCCGCAGCTACAATTCCCAGATAGGCGTACCTTTGTCCGTGTGGCAGATGAGTGAACAAACGGAGCTTGCCATATTAGAGGCCGGTATCTCGGAACCGGGAGAAATGCGTGCCTTGCAGAATATTATCAAACCTACAATCGGTATCCTGACAAATATAGGAGGCGCGCATCAGGAGAATTTCTTCTCTTTGCAGGAGAAATGTATGGAGAAACTGGCGCTCTTCAAGAACTGCGATGTGGTGATCTATAATGGTGATGATGAGTTTATCAGTAATTGTGTGGGTAAATCCATGCTTGCCGCCCGTGAAATAGCATGGAGCCGGAAAGATATGGAGCGTCCCCTGTTTATAAGTAAGGTGGAGAAACAGGAAGATTCCACTGTTATTTCCTATCGTTATCTGGAGATGGATAATACCTTTATACTGCCTTTTATTGACGATGCTTCTATTGAGAACTCGCTTAACTGCCTGGCTGCCTGTCTTTATCTGATGCTTCCTGCCGAGAAGATTACGGAACGCATGGCAAAGCTGGAACCGGTAGCAATGCGTTTGGAAGTAAAGGAAGGCAAAAACGGATGCCTGCTGATAAATGACAGTTATAACTCTGATCTCGGTTCGTTGGATATAGCGCTTGATTTTCTGTACCGTCGTTCGCAGAGTAAGGGTCTGAAGCGGACGCTTATCCTTTCGGATATATTGGAGACGGGACAGAATACGCCGACTCTCTACCGTCAGGTGGCACAGTTGGTAAACAGCCGGGGAATAGAGCGCATAATCGGTGTGGGAAATGAAATATCTTCATGTGCCGCACGGTTTAGTATCGAGAAGACTTTTTATCCGGATACGGCTACGCTGATTGAAGCCATTGGCCGGGGAGAGCTCCGGCTGGAGAATGAAATAATTCTGATTAAAGGGGCGCGTAAGTTCGGTTTCGATGCGTTGACGGAAGCCTTGGAGAAGAAGGTGCACGAAACGATATTGGAGGTAAATCTCGGTGCAATGATCGCTAATCTGAATCATTATCGCGGCAAGCTAAAACCTGAAACCAAAATGGTGTGTATGGTGAAGGCTTCCGCCTATGGCGCAGGTTCGTATGAAATAGCCAGGACTTTGCAGGAGCATCATGTGGATTATCTGGCTGTTGCTGTTGCCGATGAAGGGTCGGATTTACGTAAAGCGGGCATTACGGCAAGCATTATCATTATGAATCCGGAGATGACGGCATTCAAGACGATGTTCGACTATAAACTGGAACCGGAAGTTTACAGCTTCCACTTGCTGGAGGCGTTGATTAAAGAAGCCGAGAAAGAAGGTATCACCAATTTTCCCCATTCATGTGAAACTGGATACCGGCATGCACCGGTTGGGATTTGCTCCGGAAGATATGCCCCGGCTCATAGAACGTCTGAAAGGACAGAATGCGGTTATTCCCCGTTCGGTATTCTCCCATTTTGTAGGAAGCGACGCTCAGCAGTTCGATGCTTTTACGCGTAAACAGATAGAAACTTTTGAAAAGGCTTCCATGCTGCTGCAGGAGGCGTTTCCGTATAAGATACTTCGTCATATCTGTAATTCGGCCGGTATAGAGCGTTTTCCGGGAGCACAATTTGATATGGTGCGGTTGGGAATCGGATTGTATGGCATCAGTCCGATAGATAATTCTATAATGCATAATGTCAGTACGTTAAAGACTACCATCCTGCAGATTCGTGATGTGCCCGAAGAAGATACGGTGGGATATAGCCGCAAGGGACATTTGACGCGTCCTTCACGTATTGCTGCCATTCCTATCGGCTATGCCGACGGGTTGAACCGTCACTTGGGCAATGGACACGCCTATTGCCTGGTGAACGGACAGCGTGCTCCTTATGTGGGTAATATCTGTATGGATGTTTGTATGATTGATGTTACTGACATTGATTGCAAAGAAGGCGACAGCGTTGAGATTTTCGGAGATCATCTTCCTATAACCGTCCTTTCCGATGTGCTCGGGACAATTCCCTACGAAGTGCTTACAAGTGTTTCGACACGTGTGAAGAGGGTGTATTATCAGGATTGAGAAGATGACAAGGCGTAAAGATATGGATTATACTTCATATTTTATACTTTATACTTTGTATTTCGTGCTTCGTACTTCATAAATCTTCTTATCTTTGCAATCAAATTTAATCCGATATGATTATGACAAACTTACTTTTATTAGGTTTCTTGCCCAGCGGTTCCGAATGGATTATCATCGCATTGGTTATCTTGCTGCTGTTTGGCGGTAAGAAAATTCCTGAACTGATGCGCGGTTTGGGAAAAGGCGTAAAGAGTTTCAAAGAAGGGGTAAACGAGGCTAAAGACGAAATCAATAAAAGCAAAGGAAGAGGTGGACAAACCTGTAGATAATAAGTAATAAGGTGATGAAGCGGTTATTGTCGTCCCGTTACCTTGTTGTTTTACCGCCTTGTCACTCTATCGCTGTTTATGTTTATGGCAGATAAAGAGTTAACCTTCTGGGATCATTTGGACGAACTGCGCCGGGTGCTGTTCCGCATTCTTGGTGTATGGTTTGTGTTGGCTGTGGGTTATTTCATTGCGATGCCTTATCTGTTTGATAATGTAGTGCTGGCTCCTTGCCATAATGATTTCATCTTTTTTATGATTTGCTGCGTTATATCGGTGAAGTATTTGACTTGCATGATGAATTCTTTACGCAAGAGTTTCAAATAAAACTGATAAATATTAATCTGGCCGCACCATTTTTCATCCATATATCTACAGCATTTTGGATGTCGGTGGTGACGGCTGCGCCATATGTATTCTTCGAGATATGGCGGTTTGTCAGTCCCGCACTCTATCCCAACGAGCGCAAAGGGGTAAGGAAAAGCACTCGGTCTGGGTACGGTGATGTTTTTTGTAGGAGTGTTGCTGGGTTACTTTATGGTATATCCGCTGACCTTACGTTTTCTATCCACTTACCAGCTTAGCGCAACGATAGAGAACCAGATTTCTCTCAATTCGTACATCGACAATTTTATGATGCTGGTACTCTGCATGGGACTTGCTTTTGAACTTCCGTTGGTGACGTGGTTGCTTTCGTTGCTGGGGTTGGTGCATAAAACATTCTTACGCAAGTATCGCCGTCACGCAGTGGTTATCATTGTTATTGTTGCCGCTGTCATAACTCCCACTGGCGACCCGTTTACACTGACCGTCGTTGCCGTTCCGCTCTATCTTCTTTATGAAATGAGTATCCTGATGATTAAGGACAAGAAAGCGGATGAAACCGAGGAGATTATAGAGACCGGAGAGAGATGAATGCTGAAATAGAGGAATATTTTTATTTACTGCGGGAAGTCTGTCGTGCAGATGACTCTTCTTTAACCGCTTACCGTCAATTGCGGGAATTGCTTGAACATTTGTGCCGTACGCAAATGACGGATAGTAGCCTGCAAATGACAGACCTCTCCGCCCGTATCAATTTTGTATCTTCCAAGCTGGGGCTGACCGTTGCAGAGCAAAATCGCCTGCATACTTTCCGGCTTGCCTCTAATGCTGTCCTTAATCGCCAGGCAGAACCTTCACGCGAAAAATTGCTGCGTGATGCCAAGACAGTATCTTTCTTTGTAAAGCGCATAACCGGTGAAGATATTCCGGCAGACCTGTATCGTCTCTTTCCGCAGGCTGATGCCACGTACATTGCAGCTCCTCCGGCAAAGGAGCGTGTGCGGCGTATGCGCGTCAATTTTCAGTATGCCGATACGGATTATCTATATGTACTGCCGGTGGATAGTGTGGCGGACGAACCGTTGCGGGTACGTTATAATGTGCCTCAAATCAATGATGAATTTGCTGAGACTTGTGGCTTGTTGTGGCGGCATGCCCAGATTAATCTGCTGGATGTGGCAGTAGATGGAGCAGGTGTGCTTACACCCTCTTTCATTATTTTAGAACCGGATTATCTGCTCGACATCAGTTCGCTGGCAGAGTGTTTCAGAGAATACGGACATCATCCGGCAAACTATATGCTGGCAAGGTTGCAGATGCCCGATAATACCCGCCCTCTTTTGTTGGGTAATATAGCCAATCTCTTTTTGGACGAATGGATTCATGCGGAAAGTGAACCTGACTATCTGGAATGTATGAAGAAAGCGTTCCGCTCATATCCCATTGAACTGGCTGCCTGCGCAGATTTGCGCGACCGGGAGAAAGAACGTGAATTCTTTGCCGACTGTAAACGGCATTTTGATAATATCCGGCAAACTGTTACAGATACTTTCCGGGCTTCGGGGTATGAACTGGACAAAACGGATGCCGTGCTGGACCATCTTATATATGTGAGGCGTTAGGTTTGCAGGGACGTTTGGATTATATGCAGCGTGATATGTCGTCTTTCATCGAAATGAAATCGGGTAAGGCGGATGAATATGCTATCCGGGGCAAGGTAGAACCTAAAGAGAACAATAGGGTACAGATGCTGCTGTATCAGGCGGTATTGGAGTATGCCATGGGGAAAGAACATCATCGGGTGAAGCCGTATTTGCTCTATACACGCTATCCGTTGCTCTATCCGGCACGTCCTTCGTGGGCAATGCTGCGTCGGGTAATGGATGTCCGGAACCGTATTGTAGCGAATGAATACGGCATCCAGTTGCGCAATAGTCTGCAATATACGGCGGAGCGTCTGCGTGATATTGCTCCGGGAACTCTGAATGAGCGGCAACTGGATAATACATTGTGGAAACGTTATCTGTATCCCTCCATCGATGCGGTGACACAGAAGATTCACGCGTTGTCTCCATTGGAACAGTCGTATTTCTATGCGTTGTACAATTTTATAACAAAAGAACTCTATACTTCAAAATCCGGTGATGTGGAGTATGAAGGACGCACCGGCGCATCTGCTTTATGGCTTGCTACTTTAGAGGAGAAAAGCGAGAACGGAGAGATTTTATATGATTTGGCGATACGGCAAAACTGTGCGGCGGATATTCATAAACCTTATTTATTGCTGGAGCGTACACATACGGATATTGATACTTTGCCCAATTTCCGGCAAGGAGACGCCATTGTTCTGTATGAGCGGAATGTCAGTGAAGATAACGTTACCAATAAAATGGTGTTTAAGGGGAACATCGAGGAAATTTCCGATTGCAATATCCGTATCAGACTCCGTGCGGCACAACAGAACGCCAGGGTCTTGCCAATGGAAAGCCGCTATGCAATAGAACATGATTATATGGATACCTCTTTTTTCGCTGCATGTACTGGGGATTGTCGGCCTTTTTGTCTGCAACGAAAGACCGTCGGGATTTGTTGCTGAATCAACGTAAACCGGAATTTGATACTGCCCTTAACGGAGCTATATCGGCTGCTGCCGATGATTTTGTACGCATTACTTTGAAGGCGCAAGCTGCTAAAGACTATTTCTTGCTGGTAGGTCCGCCGGGACCGGTAAGACCTCTCGCGCTCTGCGCAGCATGGTAGAGGCTTTTTTATAGGGAAGGGAAAGAAATACTTTTTGCTTTCATATACTAACCGGGCAGTGGACGAGATATGTAAGATGTTGACAGCCATTACACCGGAGGTCGACTTCATACGTATCGGCAGTGAACTTTCCTGTGACGGCGTGCATCGTCCGCATTTGATAGAAAACGTGTTGGAGTCTTGCTCTACACGCCGGGAGGTGCAGGAGCGTATGGCGCGTTGCCGAATTTTTGTGGGAACGGTTGCTACACTGTCTGCCAAGACCGAATTGTTCCGTTTGAAGACTTTTGATGTGGCCTTGATAGATGAGGCTACCCAGATATTGGAGCCGCAACTGTTGGGATTGCTTTGCATGCGCGGTGTTACCGGCGGGAATGCTATAGGAAATTTGTCCTGATAGGTGACCATAAACAATTGCCGGCTGTTGTACTCCAGTCATCGGAGCAATCGGAAATTCAGGATGAAGGTTTGCGGGGCATCGGTTTGCATAACTTGAAAGATTCTCTTTTTGAACGTCTTTATCGGAATGCCATTGGGCAACAGGCGGTTGACGGTCGGCAAACCTCTGCTTTCAACTCCCGGTTTTCAGCTTTCAATTCTTTTGATATGCTTTGTCGTCAGGGACGTATGAATGTAGAAGTTGCAGCTTTTCCGAACCGTGCTTTCTATGGCGGGTTGTTACAGCCGGTAGGATTGGAACATCAGACAGGGGTTCTTAAACTGTCTCCTGAACTTTCTGCTGATGAATTTGCCGCTTTGCTGACCCGGCGGGTAGCTTTTCTTCCGTCCGTTCCCGAACCGCCTATGCAGTCGGCAAAGATGAACCGTTCGGAAGCAAAAATCGTAGCCGGATTGGCTGCTGCTGTCTATCGGCAGTATACATTTGCCGAGGATGCTTCAGCGCAGCTTCTACTTTGGGGAGTAATAACCCCTTATCGTAGTCAGATAGCTTTGATAAAGAAAGAAATAGAAGCTTTGGGAATTCCAGCCTTGAATGAAATCCTGGTAGATACGGTGGAGCGTTTTCAGGGAAGTGAACGCGATGTCATCATTTACTCTTTCTGTGTGAACAGGTTGTCTCAGCTGAGATTTCTTGCCAATCTGACAGAGGAGAACGGAATACGGATAGACCGTAAGCTGAATGTGGCTTTGACCAGAGCACGCAAGCAGATGTTTATAATCGGAGTCCGACAATTGTTGGAGCAGAATCCAATCTATGCGCAACTGTTGAAAAGTTGTGATTCATAAGGTACGAAACGTTTCCTATTGCCGTAGATTGCAGCTATTTCTTCATTTAATAAATCTTAAATATTTTCTTTCTCTTTATATACTTTATTAATAACATCGTGTGTTATAAAGCCTTATCTTTGCAGCACGTTTTTTTCATAGAGATTTAGATTTAAGGTTAGAAGAATTGTGGAAGTCGTGAGACTTCCCTTTTTTATCCCTTAATTCTTGTTCTCTTAGAATTTGCCGACAAATCTTATATTGCTAAGAGGATATAAAAAAAAGCTCTTTCATGCGAAAGAGCTTTTTTTTATATCTATATTTCTGTCTGTATCAGTTCAGTACGATGGGTTTGTATTTCGGTACCAGAAGCTTCATGATGCACCAGCCGATAAGGTAAGCAACGGCACAGATGCAGAATATGATGAAGTATCCGGCTGCCTTGCCTTCGAATCCCATGAATATCATCTGGGTTTCATCAGCGTAAAGTAAACAGTGTGCCCGAACCTTTGTTGATGAGGAACGAGCCGATACCGCCCGCCATACCTCCCAATCCGGTAATGGTAGCTACCGCACTTTTGGGGAACATATCGCCCACTACGGAGTAGATGTTGGCAGACCAGGATTGGTGAGCTGCTCCGGCAATACCTATAATGATAATCGGATACCAATAGGAGTATTCTCCTAACGGTTGTGCAAATAGTGCGAGTAACGGGAACAAAGCAAAGATGAACATGGCTCGCATGCGGGCTGCATACGGATTCATACCGGTTTTGTTTATGATGATGGTAGGCAGTTTTCCACCATAGATAGACAGCATGGTAATGGCATAAAGTACGAATATCAGCAACTGTGCCGTTCCGCTGTCCGAAGAGAATCCGTAGACATCGGAGATGTAGGCCGGAGTCCAAAACAGGAAGAACCACCATACACCGTCGGTCATGAATTTACCGATGGCAAAAGCCCATGCCTGAGGGTATTGGAGACATTCCATAAACGACATCTTTCTTTCAGGCTTTTCAGAGACAGCCTTGTCTTCTTCTCTGAGTTTATCTTGTTCGATATAAGCAATTTCTGCTGCATTGACGCGCGGGTTTTCATGAGGTTTCTTATACATGAACATCCACATGCCCATCCAGACGAATCCTAATCCACCGATGACGATGAATGCCATTTCCCAGCCGTTGCCTACACCGATGCTTTGGAAGTACCGTGCTAAAGAGGGGATGGTGACAGGAGCTATTAAAGCACCTACTGTGGCGCCGGCATTGAAAATGGAAGTCGAGAATGCACGGTCTTTTTTCGGGAAATACTCAGCAGTGACTTTAATTGCTGCGGGGAAGTTTCCGGCTTCACCGACGCTCAATATCACACGGGCAGCGATGAAAAAGTAAACACTGGTAATGGCAATGGTCGATGCTACGGCGCCTGTTGCGGAAATCATGGCAGCGGCATCATGAATGCCCACTACATGTTCGGTTGCCCATCCGCAAACAGCATGCAGGCAAGCTCCTAATGACCATACGAAGATAGCCCAGAGATAACCTTTTTTGGTTCTAACCAATCGATGAAGCGTCCGGCAAATAAGTTTGCAATGGCATATACTATGGAAAATACGGCTGTGATATCTCCATAATCGGCATCTGTCCAATGGAATTCCGGGGCGATAAAATCTTTCCAGGTAAGTGATAATACTTGTCGGTCGAGATAATTAACTGTTGTCGCGAAGAATAACATGGCGCAAATTGTCCAGCGATAGTTAGACATTTCGCCCAATGTGTTCTGATTTGTACTCATGATAATAGATTTAATTTATAATGTCGCAAAAATACGCGTTCTTGTGTTATGTGTATGTGTAATATTTGGTAGAAATCATGGAGAAAATGACAAAAATAGGCATAGTTGAGAACAACCATGCCTATTTTCTTGTCTACGGATATTATTTCATATCTGTGTATTTGATTTCATCTTTGTCGCTGTACTTCAGGTTCTCACCTCCCATACCCCAGATAAAAGTATAGTTGCTGGTGCCTGCAGCTGCGTGGATGCTCCATTCGGGAGAAGTGATGGCCTGCTCGTTGTGTAACCAAATCAGGCGTTCTTCTTGAGGCTCACCCATTAAGTGGCAGATTGCATTTCCCGGAGCCAGGTTGAAGTAGTAATAGGCTTCCATACGACGTGTGTGAGTATGGGCAGGCATGGTATTCCATACAGAACCCGGAGCAAGCTCGGTAAGTCCCATCTGCAATTGGTTTGTACCGCCGTTTTTCACTCTTTCCAAAACATCTTTTACAATCAGCTGGTTTACGATACGGTCGTTGCTGTCTTCCATTTTTCCGTAATGGTCGGAAATGCCCAAAGCATATTTTTAGGATTGGCCTTTTGAAGTTTGGCATCGGTTGTAATCAACTGAGTAACGTAAGGTTTGTAAGCCGGAGCCGAGTTGATATAGAATTTGGCAGGGTTGGCAGCATCGTTGCTCTTGAAAGTTACTTCTTTATTGCCACAACCTACATAAAGAGCTTCTTTATACTTCATGGGGTATTCTTTACCGTCTACGGTAACTACTCCATCGCCACCGGTGTTGATAACACCCAACTCGCGACGTTCGAGGAAGTAAGTGATTTCAGGACCCAGTTCACGGAAAGTCTCCAGTTTCAATACTTTGTTTACAGGCATTGCACCTCCGTAAATCAAACGGTCATAGAGAGTATAAGTAACATTGATTTCGTCCGGAGCCATTACTTTGCTCATCATAAAAGAGCTACGGAGACGTTGTGTCATAATGCTTTACGTCCAATGGATGGCAGGCTGTCTGCACAGTGTAATTTACTTGGGCGGAAGCCGTAACTGCGACTGCACCCAACATCAGGGCAATTGCTAATTTTTTCATGTCTGATATAAACTTTAAATATTAATATGCTTAATGATTGCTTTTTTATTTAGCACTCTCTTTAGCTTCTTTTTCACTGCGGACAATGATGCGACGGTTGATGAACATCATGGTTATCGCTACTAGTACCAGCAGTGCAGCACCTACATACGAGAGTTTTACACCTCTATATATAGTCCAGCCGAAGAAAGAAGCGGCAAAGTCGATGGAACCGCCATCAAATCCTTCAGGAATGTGTGCCGTAGGATCGTGTGTTTCGGCATATACCTGATTGGCTGCCAGCGTGAAGTCCGGTCGCCATATCGGTTACGAAATACAAACCTAAAATAAGAGTGATAAGACCGATAATAAGTGTCTTCAATACATTCCCTTTAGTAAAGGGCAATATCATCGGAAACAGATAGAACATACCTGCAAGTGAGGCCAATGGCAGGAACTGATTACCCGGCAAGAATACGGCAAGTGCCAGGATAACGGGAATCAGGATAACCGATGCCACCAATGTAGCGGGGTGGCCGATAACCAGTGCCGGGCTCATACCGATATGTACTTTCTTACCGTTGAATTTAGCTTTTACCAGTTCCGAAGTCTTTTCGGAGATAGGCTTCAATCCTTCGATAAACAGAGAAGTGATGCGGGGATGAGTTCCATTACGGCTCCATTGTGATACCCAGGAAGAGAACTTTCTTGATGTCGAGTTGGGCTGCCCAGCCTATCAGCATACCTACGATAACTCCCAATACCAGCGGTTCACCTATTACACCGAACTTTTTCTTCATGCCTTCTGCATCGATTTCCAGCTTGGAGAAGCCGGGAATTTTATCTAATGCCTTATTGATAAGTATGGCAAACGGTGTGAAACTCTGGCAGAAAGGCTGGGGGAATAGAGATACCGTCCAAATCATAGAACTTTTGGAATTTTTTCTGCGGTAAGGTCGGCGCAGACCAATGTAATAATGTAGCAGATGATAGCGGCGAAATAGCCCCATGCCAGATTCTGGCCGGTAACAAAATAAGCCACAGCACCGATGAAGGCGAAGTGCCAATAGTTCCACAAGTCTATGTTTACAGTACGTGTGGTCTTGGTGATAAGCATCAGGAAATTGACGCCTAAGCAGATAGGAATGATAAGCGCACCAACAGCGGTATTATAAGCTACGGCAGCGGCGGCGGGCCATCCCATATCGAATACGTTCAGTTGCAGGTGATACAAATCGGATATGGCTTTCAGAGGAGAATTAAAATTTGTTGTCAGCAGGGCGGTAACTACGCCTAAGCCCACAAAACCGACTCCGACAAAGAGACCTGATTTCAGAGCCTTGCCAAATTTCATTCCGATGCACATGCCTATGATTGTAAAAATAATAGGCATCATTACAGACGCTCCCAAAGCGATGATGTAACCGAAAAACTTGTTCCATTCTTTATGTGATTTAATTGATAAATGATTATGTTTTACAATAGTACGAATTGAAAATCGGGGTCAAAAATAAGACCTTTTCCTAATTAATCAAACTGTAAAGGCATAATAAATAGTAAATAAGGATGATTTTGGACAAATTTGTCGTTATCGTGCACAATTTTGTTTGTTTCCGTACACGAAAATCAAAAAATACACCCTCTGCGCCAAAAAGTGCACAGGTGTTTGGAAAGAAACATCTACTTTTGTTTCGTGAAAAATTATAAGGTCTAATACCCAAAAAGAACAACTACATGAAAAAAGAACTTTATTTGTAATTTTATTCTATCCGGTTTATTGTTGTTTTCTCCTTTTAAGCATGTTTGCACAGCGTGTGGATTCAAACTTGCCGTGGTCGGTACGTATGGTAGAATCGGAGATGATTCGTTGCCCGGAATCCTGGCAACTGGATTTCCAGCCGAAACTGAAATGGGATTATTGTCATGGGCTGGAATTACAAGCCATGCTGGATGTGTATGACCGTTACGGTGATCAGAAAATCTATGATTATGCATTGGCCTATGCCGATACGATGGTAAATGCCGACGGAACTATCAAAATGTACAAACGTGAGGAGTATAGCCTTGACCGTATAAACTCCGGTAAATTTATATTCCGCATCTATGAACAGACGAAAGATGAGAAATATAAGAAAGCGCTTGCATTGATGAGAAGTCAGCTCGATGAGCATCCCGGAATGCCGACGGCGGCTTTTTGGCATAAGAAGATTTATCCGAATCAGGTATGGTTGGATGGTATTTATATGGGAGCGCCTTTCTATGCGGAATATGCTTTCCGTAACAATCGGGTAAATGATTATGCCGATGTTATCAATCAATTCCTGATGGCTGCGCGCCATACTTACGACCCGAAGAACGATGTGTACCGTCATGCTTGTGACGTAAGCCGTAAAGAGCGTTGGGCCGATCCTGTTACCGGACAATCAAAGCATAGCTGGGGACGCGCTATGGGCTGGTATGCAATGGCCTTTGTAGATGCATTGGATTTCATTCCGAAACATGAAGCGGGACGTGATTCCATGCTGGTTATCTTTAATAAAATAGCTTCTCAGATAAAGCGTTTGCAAGATTCCAAGACCGGTTTGTGGTATCAGGTATTGGACAAGAGCGGGGCACCGGGTAATTATCTGGAGTCTTCCTGTTCTACTATGTTTGTATATTCTCTGTTCAAGGGTGTGCGTAAAGGGTACATTGACAAATCCTATCTGGAAGTAGCAGTTAAAGGATATAAGGGCATCCTTGACAACTTTATAGAAGTGGATAAAAACGGTGTGGTAAGCATCACAAAGGCTTGTGCCGTAGCAGGACTTGGCGGAAAGGTCTATCGTTCGGGAGACTATGATTATTATATCAATGAAACTATCCGCAACAACGACCCAAAAGCTGTAGGTCCGTTTATTCTTGCATCATTGGAGTGGGAACGTCTTCAGGACGTGAAAGTGATTGTTAACCGGAAATGATAGCGAAAGTAACTATGAAAGCACTGTGTAGTTTTATAATAGCCCTGCTTTGCGGGGTCGGTTCGTTATCCGCGGCGCAGCAGTGGAAAGATACGATTGTGGTAGCCCGTGACGGTACGGGAGATTACCGTACACTGACCGAAGCAATGGAGGGTATCCGCGCCTTTATGGATTATAAGGTGACGGTTTTGGTTAAAAAGGGTGTATATAAGGAAAAGGTTATTCTTCCTTCTTGGTTGGAAAACGTCGATTTCATCGGTGAGAATGTAGAAAATACGATTATCACCTACGATGATCATGCCAATAAAATAAGATGGGAACTTTCCGTACCTATACTTTGAAAGTGGAAGGAAGTTCCATCACTTTTAAGAACTTGACGATAGAGAATAATGCTGCACGGCTGGGGCAGGCAGTTGCGCTTCATACGGAAGGTGACCGCTTGGTCTTTATCAATTGTCGCTTTTTGGGCAATCAGGATACTATTTACACCGGTGCAAAAGGTACTCGTCTCTGCTTCCTGAATTGTTATATTGAAGGTACTACCGATTTTATTTTCGGTCCTTCTACGGCATTGTTCCATAATTGCACGATTCATAGTAAAGCCAATGCGTACATCACGGCAGCTTCCACTCCAAAGACATTGAAGTGGGATATGTTTTTAAGAACTGTAAGACTGACTGCTGCACCGGACGTTGATAAGGTTTATTTGGGGCGTCCGTGGCGTCCCTATGCAGGCTACAGTGTTCATTAACTGCGAGATGGGTCAAACATATCTGTCCGGCAGGATGGGATAATTGGCGTAATCCGGAGAATGAAAAAACAGCCCGTTATGCTGAATATGGTAATACGGGAGAGGGGGCTGAGACTGCTGTTAGAGTTAAGTGGGCAAAGTTATTGACGGAGAAGGAAGTTGCGAAGTACAAACGAAGTAGATTATCTTTTTGCAATATGTACTACTTGGTATTTTAATAAATGACTGTTTTAATCAATGATAATACCCTCTATAGTGGCTAGGCCATGATAGAGGGTGTTTTATTTTATAATTTTAATTAGGTAAGTTATTGATAGTATTTTCTTCTATTAGAAAATCTAAAGTATTGTATTTTGGTTATCTTTTATTATGTCATGTATGGAATATTCTAAAGTGAAAGCAAATATTTTATTTTTTGTAGGATGTTTTTTGTACTGCATTCATCTTCAAGCTTACCCATGCTATTCATTGACAAAATATTCATCTAACAATGGGCTTTCCTCAATGACGATTGCAGATATATTGCAAGATCATAAAGGGCAATTATGGTTTTGCTACATGGAATGGATTAAATAAATTTGATGGATATCGTTTTGTTTCATATAAAGTTAGTCCTGATGGTAAGAGTGGGCTATCAACTACTCGTCTTGTCTCTATTGCAGAGGATAAACTAGGGTATATTTGGATTTTGACTTACGATAATGTTGTTTGTCGTTTTAATCCAAAGACAGAAAACCTTTGAACAGATTCTAGATGACAATTCTTCTCCTTATCAAATATTATCTGTACATGTTATGAAGAGTGGAGATGTGTGGCTGCTGGTAAAAGGGGATGGGGCTGTTCGTGTGAGAACAGATGTAAAAACAGGTAAAATGAATGTTCAATTATATGCGAAACGGAATCATGTATTGTCTTCTGAAAAAGTGACTTATCCATACGAAGATACAAATGGGAATTTATGGCTTTTGACAGATAATGGATTATTTTTGGAAGAAAAAAGGTACAGGTGATATTTCTAATCTTTTTGCTAGTGATTCACAAGAAGGAACCTCTAAACAGGCTTTTTTTATACTTTATTAGAAACTGAGGCGGAAGTTCTGTTAGGCTCCGAGCAAGGGAGAATTTGGCGCTATTTAAAAAGGAATGGCCAAATGAAACTTCTACAAATTAATACAGATTCATCTGTAAAATGTATATTAGCGGTAGCTCAAAATATATGGGTTATAGGAACTGAACGCGATGGTTTTTTTATATATAATGGTGAAAATAATGGGATATTGCAACATTATTGTAAATCCAATTGCCCTGATCTCCCTTCTGATAATATAATAGGTGGATATGTAGATAAGAGAAATGGTATTTGGCTT
>VOFC01004030.1_pt1 | contig 16827 bp, 24 predicted proteins | sample 5384161 | NCBI WGS metagenome assembly VOFC01 (sample SAMN12384722, study PRJNA508395) | human gut metagenome | isolation source: healthy gut B | host: Homo sapiens | reverse complement strand
TCGCGCTCCCGAATCCGGCACATACATTCGCATTCCGGGCTATCGCCCTGTCGCCTCATTTGATCCGCTAATAGACAGATTACTCTGCCTGCAAGCAGTCTCGTAATCTGTCTATTGCGGATCTTAGTATTACACGTTGAAGCGAAACAGGATTACATCGCCGTCCTGCACTACATAATCGCTTGCCTTCCATGCCGACCAGACCCTTTTTCACGGGCAGCGGCCAGAGCCCTGCTCCAGCAGATCCTTGTAGTTTACTACTTCTGCCTTGATGAAGCCTCTCTCGAAATCGGAGTGGATCTTGCCGGCTGCCTGAGGTGCCTTGGTGCCAATCTTGATGGTCCATGCTCTGGTCTCATCCTCTCCTGCAGTCAGGAAGCTCATCAGGCCTAAGATATGATAACTTGCCTTAATCAGTTTCTCCAGACCGGATTCCTTTAATCCCAGGTCGTCTAAGAACATTGCCTTCTCATCATCATCCAGCTCTGCGATCTCCTGCTCGATCTGGGCGCAGATGACGAATACCTCACTGTGTTCACCGGCTGCGAACTCTCTTACTTTTGCCACCATCTCATTGGATGCGCCGTCATCTGCCAGATCATCCTCGGCTACATTGGCTGCATAGATCACAGGCTTATAAGTCAACAGATTGTATTCCTTTAACAGAGCCAGTTCATCCTCATCGGTAACATCCAGGCTCTTTGCCATCTTACCGCTCTCCAGATGCTCCTTGATACGTTCAAGCAGTGCCAGCTCCTTGGCATAGGTCTTGTCCATTCTGGCTGCCTTGACTACCTTGGACAGTCTTCTCTCCAGTACTTCCAGATCTGCGAAGATCAGCTCCAGATTGATGGTCTCGATATCACGCAGAGGGTTCACGCTGCCGTCCACATGGATGACATTAGGATCCTCGAAACATCTTACCACATGTACGATAGCATCCACTTCACGGATATTGCTTAAGAACTGGTTGCCCAGTCCCTCACCCTTGAGGCACCCTTTACCAGACCTGCGATATCCACGAATTCGATCACTGCGGGAGTTACCTTCTTGGAATGATACATCTCGCCCAGTGCTTTCAGTCTGTCGTCCGGAACTGTTACCACACCCACGTTAGGGTCGATGGTACAGAAGGGATAGTTGGCGGATTCTGCTCCCGCCTTGGTCAGGGAATTGAAAAGTGTGCTCTTTCCCACGTTGGGAAGACCTACGATACCCAGCTTCATTTTATCTTTACCCGTTCAAAAATCCCTCTATAAACGGAATTTTTGCCTTTCTGTTTATTAGTTGAACAATATAATCTAAAATTATAGCATAATATGTGTTTTTTTCAAACACCTAAATACTTTTTCTTTCGAAATAAAAATATGCTATAATATGCAATATCATAAACCAAAGAGGAAAAATCAATGAAAAGAATACGTTATTTTGATTTGCTTAGATGTACCTGCTTTTGCTTCATTATTTTTTATCATCTGCTCTTTCAGCTCTATCTCTCCGGAATCTGTCCCGTAGAGAGACTCAATCCTCTGTTTTCCAACAGCAATATGCATCTGGCAACCCTGGGTGTTGCTGTATTTTTCATGTTATCCGGTGCCAGTCTCTCCTATACCGCGAAGGGAGAACTTCAGCCTCGCAAAATATTATAAGAAAAGATTTCTGCGCATCCTGATTCCCTTTATATACTTTACATTGTTTATTTCCTGTTTCTCCTTTTCCAGAGCCATTCCGTCCACAATATTTTTCCTGAAGGAATTCCTGCGTGGAGAATTGTTTTTACTTTTCTTGGAATGGATTCCTGGGTCAGCATGCACGGGATCAGCACCTTTTCCCTTACCATCGGAGAATGGTTTCTGGGATGTCTTATTCTGTTGTATCTGATCTTTCCATTGCTTCGATTTTTTATGATAAAAAGTGAAAAGTTCTTTTTTATCATCGCTACCGGGATTTATTTGACTGTTTTTATTTCATTACGATTTCTCCGTCCCCATCCATATGAACTTCTTCCTGAAGGGCTACGAGTTCGTAATCGGTATGATGATTGGTTATTATCATGAAAAATTCAATCCTAAATGGATTTTCTTATCCCTGCCGGTGGTGATTTTCTTTGTTCTGTGCCCTTTTGCACTTCCCATCAGCACCGGCTTGAAAATAACGATACTGGCCGTTGCCTTCTGGATTTCCGCTGCATGCCTGGAACCGGTTCTCGAAAAAGGAAACGGCCGATTTCTCCGTACGATAAGTAACTACTCTTATGAAGTATTTCTGGTCCACCATATCATTATCTATTTTATCACTCCGAGGGCTATTCCCTATATGCGCGGTATGGTGGGTGTTTTAGGTTTGTTTCTCGTTGAATTGCTGCTGATGGCAGTGCTGGGATTTCTTTTGAAGTTCATCTCCGATCAATGCATTGCCGCTTTGTCCAATCTTACTGCTGTTGAAAATAAACGTTAATCCCCTGCAGTAATCCTTCCGCCAGTTGATCCAGTACAGCATCGCTGTGATCGGAATATGCATTTCCCAGTTCCATATCCACGGAAGGGATCGTACTATAAGAAGTCTGGGTCAGGTCAATGCTCATGTTTCCTTTTCCATAGATCGTTGCTCCCTGTCCCCGCAGCCCTTCCACCAGATCCGCTCCCAGAGCATCGTGCTGCTGCCAGTGGGATGCCACCGGTTCCATACTCTTCAGTACTTCCGGCACAGAGATGTAAAAGCATCCCTTGTCGTAATTCTTGCCGTCACCGCTGTCCCAGTGCAGTGCGATATGGCAGTCTGCCACGTTATTGCAGATCACGGTCCTGGCCACATTGTCCAACTGCACATCCTCTCCGTCCCTGAGCATCAGTACATCATAGCCAGAGGCCAACAGTTTGTCCCGCAGGATCTGTGCCATCTGCAAAGTAACCGTTCGCTCCGGTGTCCCGTCCTGAAATGTCATGCCTCCGGACACTGCCGCAGCTTCCGTAGCTCCCGCTGCCGTACTGCCTCCCGTAGTCTTGGCCGAACCGTCCGGATGGCACAGCGTCTTTACTTTGGCCCCACCGGCGGTGCCATGTCCCGCATTCACTCCGATAATGATTCCCTTGCTTCCGGACTCCTCTGGTGCCCGGTATAGTACTGCGGCTCCGGTATTTATCTTCGAATGATCCGCATATTCCCAGTCCGGATTCAGAGTGATCTGCTGTAAGTCGGTATATTCCACCGGCTGGTTCTGTATAGCCTCCGGCTGACCGGCTACCGTTTCTGTCTGACTGCCTGCGGCCTCTGTCGGCATACCGCTTTGCGACACCGCAGCCTCTCCCCCGGGAACTTTGTCGGTCCCCGAAGTCACCATTTCATGTTCTGCACTATTCGCCGCCCCTTGCGGCACAGACGTTTCCGCCAGCGTTTCTCTACCGAATTCCTCTGCGTTTTTCTCATTTTCTGTTGTCTCCACGGATGCTACTACGCTCTCGGGAACCACAGGATCCACGTTTTCCATAGTTTCCACGCTTTCCGTCCCTCAGTCCCTGCTTCTGTGCACCACAGGCTGTGTCATACTACTGCAGCGCCAGACCGGCCACTACCGCCGCTATCTATATTGTTTTCTATGAAGCATTTCCTTATTACTCATTACTCTTGGGAAAACTCCGATATGAAAGTAGAACCCACAGCTGTGGTTTCAGCTATGGTTCTTCTGTTCTCTCTATTACGATCTTGGGAAAAACATCCTCCGATTAACCGCGCAGTTTGAAGTGCTCTAACACCTCGTTCAAAGTAGTAGCGGAAGCGGAAAGCTCCTCGCTGGTCGCAGGAAGTTTCCTCTGCTGCTGCGGAGTTGGACTGGATAACATCGTTGATGTCCTCCACACCCTTCTTGATGTTGCTGACAGATACTGCCTGTCTGTCGGATGCAGTACGGATATTAGCAACCTCCTGGATGATCTGATCCAGTTCGGTCATAACCTTCTGCATTGCTTCGTTGGTCTCCCTGGTAACCCTGTTACCCACTCCTACTTCGTTCATGGATTCTTCGATCAGCTTCTTAGACTCTACTGCGGAATTTGCACTCTCTTCTGCCAGCTGTCTGATCTGGTCAGCCACGACTGCGAAACCTCTTCCGGCTTCCCCTGCTCTTGCTGCCTCAATGGAAGCATTCAAAGACAGCAGATTGGTCTGGGATGCAATATTCTCGATATCTGCGATGATCTTCTCGATATTCTGGGTCGTGGTATCGATTTTTCTTCATGGCATCTACCAGCTCATCCATCTTCTGCTGGCTGTTGGCTGCCTCGATACCTACCTGTTTTGCCTTATCGTGAACGATATCGGTAGACTTGGTGTTCTCCAGTACCTGATTCGTTACTTCTTCTACGGTAGCCACCAGTTCTTCAACAGCTGCAGCCTGACTGGTAGCACCTTCTGCAATATCCTGTGCACTGACAGCCAGCTGATTGCTTCCGGCAGACACCTGTTCGGAAGATCCCTGAATACCGTGCATAGTCTCACTGACCTTGTTCACCATATCATCCAGTTCATCCAGTACATTGCGGGCTGTCCTACATACGCATCGGGGCAGTTGCTATGTACATCAAAATTACCTCAGCAAAATGCTCTACAATATCCTGCAGATCTGATACAACCTTTTTTCAAAATACCGGCTGCGGTCTCAAAACTATCGGATAAGCGTCCCAGCTCATCCTCGACTCATAAGGAGTGCCGATCTCGAAGTCACCGACTGTAATCTTTTCAGCTGCCATTACCAGGCTTTCAATAGGTTCCACCAGCATTTTGGTAAGCATTTTTTGACATAGCTGCATTAAATGCAATAGCTAATACAACTATGATCACAACAATTACGCTTCCCACATAGCTTTTTGAATGTATCAATTCCACAACTGCCACCAGTGCCAACACCACATATAAAACATCCATAATGCGGAACACAAAAAGAAAGCTTATTTTTAATTGGTTTCTCCCTTTAGCATTTCTTCCAGTTTTTTCATTTGTTTCCTGCTCCTTCCGTTAATTAACCTATATACATTTTATTTTAATTTCCTCTGGTGGTTTCGTCAAGATTTCTCTGCTTAAAATTATGTAAAAATCATGTATGGGATGACTGGCTCATCTCCAGCAGTTTCTCACGCATTTCATTTTCGATCCGCTGTAAGTCTTCCTCTGCGCTCTGTCTTCTGGCACGGCCTTCCTCCTGGATCTTCATGACTTCATCCAGTGTGGTCATCAGTGTCTGGTTCGTGGTCTTGAGGGTCTCGATATCCACAATACCTCTCTCAGATTCCTTCGCTGTCTCCACGGATGCCACTTTCAGTGCTTCTGCATTTTTCTTCAACAGTTCATTGGTCATATCCGATACTGCACGCTGTGCCTTGGCTGCATCGGTGGCATGATCCAGACCGATGGCAATGACCATCTGGCTCTTCCACAGAGGGATCGTATTCACCAGTGTGGACTGGATCTTCTCGGACATAGCGATATCATTGGACTGGATCAGTCGGATCTGGGGGTGCCATCTGCAGAGAAATGGCTCTGGTAAGTTCCAGATCATAGATCTTCTTCTCGAATCTCTCACACATTGCTGCAAAATCCTTTGCAGCCTGCGTATCCTCCGGCAGTCCACTCTTCTGTGCTTTTTCCAGAAGTTCCGGCAGTTCCACGTTTTTCGCCTGTGTTTCTTTTTTACCTGCCAGAATATACATGGACAGTTCTTTAAAATAATTCAGATTCAGCTGATACAGCTTGTCCAGTACCGCCACATCTTTTAGCAGCACCACCTGATGATTTTCCATGGCATCACAGATCTTGCTGATGTTCACTTCCGCTTTATCATACTTTGCTTTCAGATTACTCAGCTTATCCCCGCTCTTTTTAAACAAGCCGAAGAATCCCTTTGTCTTCCTCTGTATCAAAATCCTTGAGCTGTGCCACTACATCCGTCAACAGCTGTCCAACCTCGCCCATATCCCTTGGTCCGGACATTGCTAAGTGCTGTCTCAGAGAAATCTGCGATCTTTTCTGACTCCCCGCACCGTACTGCAATACCGCCTGGGTATTGGTCAGATCGATCTGTCCCGCAAAATCATCTACCATTTTCTGTTCTTCCGGTGTCAGTTCCATCTCCGGAATAGCCTGCTCCTCTACCAGTTCCTCCGGCTTCTTCTCCACGATCTCTGCCTTTTGCCTCCGCAAAGGGATCCAGTGTGCAAGGGTAGGTGCCTCTTTTTTGTTGCTGCATCCAGATCCATATTCATACTTATAACCCCGCCTTTCCATACTCTCTCATGATTTTTATTTACCATCAGCATTGCTTTCCTGCTGTCATACACTTTTTTCTCTTACAAAATCCGATTCCGTCAGCCCTTCCTTAGCCAACATCGTCTGCAATACCTGTGCATCCGCTGACGCATCAAAGGCTGCATCCCGAACAGATTGTTCAGCAATGTAACGAATGCCTGATTGATCATATCCAGTGTCTTTTCGATCTCTTTTTTGGCATCGAGAATATCTTCTCCCGGGCTGCTGATCTCGTCAAATTCCGCATACTGCTCCACCAGTTTCAACATAGTAGGCAGGTAATAATCCATCAGCTTATGCATCCGGTGCATCTGCTCCGGATGCTCCTGCACTCGGTCAAAGATCTCCTTCAACAGATTTTCCAGCCGGTACAGCTTCTCAGAGATAGCTTCTCCTTCGATCCTGTCATTCAGATCCCGCAGATGACGGATGTATTCCATTCCTTCTGCCACAATACTGTGCAGTTCCTGCTCTCTGCGGTTCTGATCCGTATCCTGTGTATCGGTGCCCGCTGTATTCTGTTCCTTCTCCTGCTCACTGATCTTCTTCTGCTCCAGATAGGCTTTCTCCGTCTCCAGATACTGACGGTAGATCACATTATTGAGCATAAAGCAGGTCTCTTTATCATCCAGATGTCCGTCCGGAAACATTCCGGCTTTTAACATCTTACGAAGATCCCTTCTGACATAGCGGACACTTTTTCCGGTATAGCGGGCCATTTCGTTGATCACACCATACATTTTGGTGCCGCACAATTCCAGATATTTCTCCGCACGTTTTAATCTTCTACGCTGTCCGTTGCCATAAGAAATCATCTCTAAAAATACCAGAGACAATACCCCCGGAAGGATCGCCGCACTCAGAGATGCTGCCTGAAAAGCTGCCAGTAACAGCTGTACCAGAAGTCCCAGTCCGCTGAACCCCAGTCCGATCCCGCCGAACACAGTGCACAATGTTCCGGACACGTTTCCCTTCTTTTCCATTTTGACCAGAGAAGTCATTTCTGCCGCAGTAGCTTTTCTGGGTGTCACCGGCTGTGCCTGATTCCGTGCACAGTTCTGCTCTGCCTGAGCCTTCCGTTGTTCTTCCCACTGCTTTTCCCGCTCTCTGCGCTGCCGGTGCCATTCTTCGTTCTGCCTGCGGCGCTCCTCCTGCTGTTTTTCCCGTTGCTGCCGTTCTGCCTGGATCTCTGCCTCAGTCTTGACTTCCTCCCGCCTTTTTATCCTGCCAGCTGCGCTGGGAATTCCACACCTTTTTTTCCGTGGCTTCCCTGGACAGATTTGCCTGGAAATCCGCCTCCCGCAAGGCATCGTTGACCGTATCCGTCACCAGCGTGTTCAACGCATGAAAATCTCCGGTCTTCATCGCTTCCGCAATGGTCTCTTTGAATTTTTCCCCTAGATTATTCTGCACTTCACTCATAATTAATATTTTCTCTGATTTTTCAGTTCATCATAGAGCAGACAGTAGTTCTCATAACGTATCTGCGGGATCTCTCCCTCTGCCACAGCAGCCTTGATACCGCATACCGGCTCAGAGATATGGGAGCAGCCTCCGAATCTGCAATATTTTCAAAAGGGCAAACTCGGATAAAATTCCGCCAGCTGCTCCTTCTCCAACCGAAACAACCCCAGAGAGCTAAATCCCGGGGTATCCAGAATATACGTATCCTGTGCAATGGAGATCAGTTCGGAGTGCCTGGTAGTATGCTTTCCCCGCTCGATCTTCTCACTGATGGAGCCGGTCTCCATCACTGTGCCGGACTGCAGGCAGTTTACCAGAGAGGATTTACCGACACCGCTGGGACCCGCCACCGTAGTGGTCTTGCCGCGAAGCAGCTCCTGAATGGTATCTATCCCTTCTTGTCTGGCTGCGCTGACCGTGATCGTACGGAATCCCGCCTGTTCGTAAATGGCACGATAATCTTCCTTTTTGCCTTCCTCGTCAATATCCTGCTTGTTAAAACAGATAATGCAGGGAATGTCCTGCTGCTGCATCATGACCAGGAAACGATCCAGCAGATTAAAATTCGGCTGAGGCTTCGTGATGGCAAAGATCACCAGCGCCTGATCCACATTAGCTACCGCCGGACGGATCAGTTCACTGTGTCTGGGAAGCAATTCCCTGATATTTCCTTTTTTCTGTGCCTCATCCAGGACATCCATCTCCACGTCATCCCCGACCAGGGGTTTTCTGTGATCCTTGCGAAAGACTCCTTTTGCCTTGCATTCGTACACCGTGCCCATTGTATGGCCATCGTCCGCTACATGGACGTAATAGAACCCGGCGATTCCTTTTATAATCTTGCCCTTCATAGCTTCCCGCCTTTGATCTTATTCCTTTACGAACTCAACTCTTCTGGTAAAGGAACGGTCTTCTGTCGTTCCGGGAACCGTCACCTGCTCCCCGGTATCCGGGTTCGTTGTGGTGGTCGGTTCGCTTGTCACCTGATACGTCATGGTGAGCGTACCACCGGAGGCAGTCATACCGTTGAAATTGGTAGCTACCGGGAAAGTGCTGGTCTTGTATCCAGCAGTACGTTATTGTCATCCGTCACCAGTTTGATGCTGACTTCCATTCCCGATACATAGCCGGGTGCTTCCGAAGTCGTCGGTGCCGCAATGCTGACATTACACTTGTAAGTCACCTTCTGAGCTCCCTGACTGACCTTGATATCAATGGAAGTTCCCTGCTCCACATAGAGCCATGGGAATAGCTCTGGTAACAGATCATGCCTTCTCCCACTTCGTCACTGTAGATATAGGTCACACTGCCTACGGTCAGTCCTGCCTCGATGGCTTCTACCGTGCCGTCCTGCTCGGACAGACCGATCAGATTCGGCACACGGATCTTGGTATCTTCCTTACCCAGACTTACTGTCACAGTGATCACACTGCCCTTTGGTGCTTTGTTGCCCTCGGAGGGGTCTGGGGAAATCACCCGGCCGGACTCTACCGTATCGGAATAGTTCTCTGTCTTGTTGACCAGGAATCCCTTGCTTACCAGCTGTGTATTGGCTTCATCAAAAGTAAGATTCACCACATTGGGTACTTCCACACCCTGAGTTCCTGCACTGGCTTTCAGGGTTACCTTTGCTGCCCTTATCGATCTGTGCTCCCACGCTGACATCTGTATTGATAACAACACCTTCCGCTACCGTGTCGGACTCTTCATAAGTCACCTCTGTGAGGATTCCCAGACTGGTCAGGGTGCTCTTTGCATCTTCTACCTTCATGCCCGTTACATACGGCATGGAGACCTTTTCCACTTCTGTGGCATCCGTCTCTTCGGTCGTAATGATCGGTCCTGAGTTAGAGTCGCTGCTTCCTTCATTTTTGCCGCCGAAGATCTTCACTGCCAGAACGATCAGGATAATACAGATCACCACACCGGCTACAATTGCCAGGATTGTGGTCACACGCTCCATCTTGGGGTCGTAGTCGTAATTATCTTCGTCTTCGCCATCTTCTTCGTTTTCATACATGGCTTCCGTATCGGAACGCAGACGCATGGTCTCGTCATGATCCGGTTCTTCGTATTCCCGTCCTCCCTGATAAGGGACTTTTCGTTTGATCTGCGCCATATCCTCATCGGAGATCATCCGGGTACCACCTTCCATATCCGGATCGGTATTCACCACGAAATCTTCCTCCGGGTTGATCAGGGACTGCTTCAGATCCGCGATCAGTTCTGCCATATTCTGGTATCTGCGGTCCGGAGACTTCTGACAACATTTCAGTACAATACTGGCTACGCTGGAAGGATCTCCGGTACAAACTCCTTCGAGACGGCATTTCTTCCTGAATATGCTTGATGGCAATGGCAACCGTAGTCTCCCCTGTTGAAAGGAACTCTTCCCGTCAGCATCTCGAACATGGTGATACCCAAAGCGAATAGATATCACTCTTTTCATCGCTGTAACCCTCTGGCCTGCTCGGGAGAAGTATAGTACACTTCCCATGACATTAGAAGTGATGGTATTACTGGTAGCTGCCTTGGCAATACCGAAGTCCGTCACCTTTGACTTTGCCGTCCTTGGAGATAATAATATTCTGCGGCTTGATATCCCGATGGATAATATGATTATTATGTGCAGCCTCAATACCCCATGCTTACCTGATGGCGATACTTTTTCACCGCTTCCTTGTAAGACAGTCTGGCCTTCTTCTCAATGTACTTTTTGAGGGTAATACCCTCTACCAGTTCCATGACGATATAATAGATTCCGTTCTCTTCCCCGAACATCATAGACATTGACAATATTGGGGGTGCATCAGTCCTGCTGCCGCCTGGGCCTCGATCCGGAATTTGGATACGAAATTGGCATTTTCGCTGAATTCCTGCTTCAGAACCTTGATCGCCACATAACGGTTCAGCTTATGACATTTTGCTTTATATACATCTGACATACCGCCGGTTCCGATTTTTTCCAGGATCTCATAGCGATCGCCGATCATCATTCCTATTTTGATCATACTTGCTCTCCATTTCCAAAAAAGCTGGGTAATTTACGCGCACGGCTCGATCAGTATCACACTGATATTGTCTCTGCCGCCGTTGGCATTGGCCGCCTCCACCAGGCTCTCTGCCTTCTCCACAAAGGTCTCTGGCTCCGTGATAATCATGCGGATTTCCTCGTCTTCCAGCATATTTGTCAGACCATCCGAGCACATAAGGACGATCTCACCCTCCTGTAATTCCACGGTAAAGAAATCCGGCTCCACTTTGTCTTCCGCCCCTACCGCTCTGGTAATAATATTTTTATCCGGATGGTTCCTTGCATCGGCACGATCCAGTTCTCCGATCCGTACCATTTCTTCTACATACGAATGATCTCTTGTGATCTGGCGGATCTTGCTGCCCACCACATAGAGTCTGCTGTCTCCTACATTGGCCACCTGTAAGAATCTGCCCATGCAGGATGCCACCACGACCGTAGTCCCCATTCCTTCCAGCTTTTCATCCTCGCTGGCTCTCTTGCGGATCACATCATTGGCTTCCTCAATGGCTTTGCGGAAGATCAGGGTGGGATTCTTCTCAAAAGAATTCTCCATCTCGGCAAGCATGGTCTCTACCGTTACCTTGGACGCATAGTCTCCCGCATTGTGACCACCCATACCATCTGCCACGATAAATACATTCGGCAGATTTCCCACCGGTTTTTCAGAGGTATAGATATAGTCCTGATTTACTTTTCTTTTCCTTCCGATATCGGTTATGGAAAACGTCTTAAGCACGTCAAACTTCCTCCTGTGAGAGTTCCCCCGGGTTCTTCGCCTCCTGCGTATGACGGCGTCTTAACTGTCCGCAGGCTCCGTCAATATCCCGGCCCATCTCCCTTCTAATTGTAACATGTATCATCTTACTTTCAAGTTTATTTTTAAATGCCTGAATGTGCTTCGTATCCGACTGCACATAATCCCGCTCTTTAATGGGGTTGACCGGGATGAGGTTGATATGGCAGCACAACGGCTTCGCCAGGGCGATCAGTTCCCTGGCATCCTCTTCCGTATCATTCACACCGCCCACCAGACTGTATTCGAAAGTGATCCTTCGTCCGGTCTGTTCGAAATAATACTGACAGACTTCCATCAACTCTTTGATAGAATACCGGTTGGCAATGGGCATCAGTTTTCTTCGTTTTTCATCGGTGGTGGCATGCAAGGACAATGCCAGTGTGATCTGCAGCTTTTCATCCGCCAGCTGCCGCATTCTGGGCACGATTCCACAGGTGGACACCGTGACATTTCTCTGGCTGATGTTCAGACCGTTCTCATCGGTCAGAAGATGCAGAAATTTCAAAATATTGTTATAATTATCCATCGGTTCCCCAGTGCCCATGACTACCACATTGGAGACCCGCTCCCCGTCAGTCTTGTGATGGCGTAAATCTGATCCAGCATCTCGGAAGGAGTCAGATTCCGTTCCAGTCCGTCCAGCGTGGACGCACAGAATTTACAGCCCATACGGCATCCCACCTGTGAAGAAATGCACACACTGTTGCCGTGCTTATACTGCATCCAGACACTTTCCACCACATTGCCATCAGATAATTCAAACAGGAATTTTTTCGTTCCGTCGATCTTGGACTCCTGTATTCTGACAGGGTTTACACAGGTGTATTCATATTTTTCCTTACATTGCTCCCTGAATTTTGCGGAGAGGTTGGTCATTTCATCAAAGCTCCTGACCAGCTTCACATGCATCCATTCATACATCTGCTTTGCCCGGAAGGCCTTCTCTCCCATGCTCTCCAGCTCTGTCTTCAATTCTTCCAGATTCAGGGATTTGATATCTTTTTTCGTATCCATTTTCGTTCTCTTACTTCTTATCTCTCACGCTTTTTTCTGCGCAGTCTTGCATAATAGAATCCGTCGGTCTCATCCGTTCCCGGCAGAAGCTGTCTCTCTTCTTCCAGTACAAACGGGAAATTCTCTGTGATCCAGACTGCCATCTCCTGATTTTCCCCGCGGTGGATCGTGCAGGTACTGTAGAGCAGTACACCATGCGGCTTCACATACTGCCATCCGGCTGCCACGATCTGCCTTTGCAGTTCTGTGATGGATTGCAGGCTTTCCGGTGTGGCATGATATTTGATATCTCTCTTTTTTTCCCATAACACCAAGACCAGAGCAGGGGACATCCATCAGCACCACGTCCGCATATTTTTTTCCTTCTCCGGATCATGCACCGTGGCATCATACACCTGAACCTCCACATTCCTACGGTTCATGCGCTCCAGATTCTCCCGGATCAGGTCCGTCTTGTATTCCGATATATCACGGGACACGACGTGGCCTGCTTCCCCTGCAAATTCCGCCGCCAGGATCGTCTTGCCACCCGGAGCCGCACACAGATCCATGACCGTATTACCTGGGCATATACCTGCCGCTTCCACTGCAAGTGCGGAGCTGGCATCCTGCACGGTAAATTTGCCTTCCGCAAAGCCCGGAAGTTCACTTTACATTTTCCAGATTCTGTGCCAGATACACATAAGGAAGTTCCCTGCTTTGCTGCAGACGTACACCGGTTTTCTCAATTTTCTCCGCCAGTGACTCTCTCTCCGCTTCGGTCAGTTCCGTGGAGAACCGCAGGGATACCGGATGAATGGAAAGGAGTCCTTTTAAAAGTGTTTCCGTTCCTTCTCTGCCATATGCAGGCAGCCACAGATTCACGATCCATTCCGGCATGGAATATTTTATGCTCAGATATTTCACCGTATCCTTGGGATCCGGCAACGGCATCTGTTCCTTGCTGCGGGAAATATTACGCAGCACCGCATTGACGAAGCCTTTCAGGGTACGGAAGCCTCTTTGGCCGCCAGTTTGCAGGCCTCATTGCACACCGCACTGTCGGGAACTGCGTCCATATACAGGATCTGATAAGTACTCATACGAAGAAGACAGCGGATCAGAGGCTTCATCTTCCGGACCGGAACAGAAGAAAACCGATCCAGATAATAGTCCAGCTCCAGCTGTCTCTCTATCGTACCTTCCGTGACTCTTTTGATAAACGCTTTCTCTCTGGGATCCAGATAATCGTATTTATCCAGAACCGCTTTCATCAATTTATGGGAAAAAATCCTGCCCTTTTCCAGACTGAGCAGGATCTCCACTATAATCTCTCTTGTATCGGTCGTTGCATGATCACTCAAGATTAGTCTCTCCTTCTGCGATTGCCGCCGTACAGCAGGATCAGTCTGAGCAGCTGTAATGCGGAGGAGGCCGCTCCTGCCACATAGGTCAGAGCCGCTGCCGTCAGCACCTTTTTTGCCACCGCTTACTTCTTCACTGCCTAATAACCCGTATTCTTCCACCTTCACGATAGCTCTGCGGGAAGCATTGAATTCCACAGGCAGTGTCACCAGTTGGAAAATAACAGTCAGCGCAAATGCCCAGATACCAAGCTGGATCAATGTCTGGTTCCAGCTGAGCAGTACTCCTAAAAAGATCAGGGGAATGCTTAAATTGCTTCCGATATTCACCACCGGCACCAGTGCAGCACGAATGTTCATGGGGGCATAGCCATGGGCATGCTGAATGGCATGTCCGCACTCATGGGCCGCAACACTGACCGCGGTCACCGAGGTTCCGTTAAAGTTGTTGTAAGACAGTCGCACCGTATCCGTCCGGGGATCGTAATGATCACCGTCATCGGAGTTCAGGCACTCGATCTGTACATTGTATAAGCCTTCTCTGTTGAGAATGTTGCGGGCCGCTTCCGCTCCCGTCAATCCTCTCATATTCCGGACTTTGCTGTATTTGCGCATGGTGGAATTCACCAGTGCGCTGGCACCCAGACACAATACCAGTCCGACCAGTACCAGAAAATAAGTAGGATCCCAATAATAACCATATCCGTAATAGCCACCGTACATACGAAAGTCTCCTTTCTGTCAACACCGCTTACCCGATCGTTGCTTTTCGTTTCGTCGTATCCTAACGCTCGCCCAGAAGCTCTCCCGGCTGTACCTTTACCCCCAGCAGGAAATCGTGAGTTGTCATACGCTTTTTACCTTCCAGCTGCAGTTCCATCACCTTTAAGGAGCCTTCCGATGCAGCCACTTCAAAGGAATCCTTATTCACCGTAAGGATCGTGCCCGGTGCTTCCTTATGCGCAGTTGCCATAGGAATGGCTTTCCAGATTTTCAGCTGTTTTCCATGATAATGCGTATATGCACTGGGCCAGGGAGTCAGTCCACGGATCAAACGATCCAGTTCTGCCGCTGTTTTCGTAAAGTCCAGCTTTCCCATCTCTTTGGTGATCAGGGCCGCGTAGCAGGTCTTGGTATCATCCTGCTTTTCCGGTACCAGTTTGCCTGCCTCCAGCAGAGGCAGTGCCTCGGTGATCGCTTCCCCGCCCAGCACCATCAGCTTGTCATGCAAAGTTTCAAAGGTGTCCTCCGAAGTAATGGGGATTTTCTTCCGGTACAACATATCGCCGGTGTCCAGTCCGCATTCATCTGCATGATGGTCACACCAGTCTCGGCTTCTCCGTCGATGATCACTCTCTGGATAGGAGATGCCCCGCGGTATTTCGGAAGCAGGGATGCGTGGATATTCAGGCATCCGTACTTCGGCAGATTCAGGATCTCCTGAGACAGGATCTGTCCGAAGGCTGCCACAATATAGACATCTGCGGGATATTTTTTCAATTCCTCAATAGCCTCCGGAGTCTTGATCCGACGAGGCTGGAATACCGGGATGCCGTGTTTTACAGCACATTCCTTCACGGGAGGAAACTGTAACTGCCCGCTTCTTCCCTTTGCCTTGTCCGGCTGGGTCACCACTGCGGTGATCTCATGGCCCTGTGTGATCAGTGCCTCCAGCGCTCCCACGGCAAAATCGGGAGTTCCCATAAATACGATCTGCATAGTCTGTCTCCTTTCCGGAAAGCTTACTCTTCTTCCTCATCCTCGTAGGTCATATCCTGCAGCGGTCCTTCCGCCTTTTCCACATAGAGATGACCGTCCAGATGATCCAGTTCGTGGCAGATGGCTCTGGCCAGCAATTCTGTTCCCTCTACTTCGATGGGCTTCATATTCACATCCAGTGCTACCGCTTTCACATAATTGGGTCTGGTCACAATACCAAACTTACCGGGTACGCTAAAGCACCCTTCCTGTCCGGTCTGCTCTCCGCTGCTCTCCACGATCCGGGGATTGATCAGAATATACGGATCCTCTCCGGTGGTATCGATCACCACGATTCTCTTCAGGACACCTACCTGGGTGCCGCCAGCCCTACGCCATTGGCATCGTACATAGTCTCCAACATATCCTCGATCAATTCCTTCGTCCGGGGAGTCATCTCCTTGACTTCCTTACAGGTCTTGGTCAGTACCTCATCTCCATATTCACGACTATTTCTGATTGCCACAGTTATTTACCTCCTATAACACGTTTACCGGGTCAAAGTCGAATTGTATACTCAGCTGTCTTGGCTGCCACTGTCTGAGAGTTTCCTCCAGTCTGTCCTTTACTTCCACCAGGACATCATACTCCGCATGCTTCACATAGAACACATACCGGTAGATATCATTGATCTTGCTGATGTTGGCAGGGGCAGGTCCCAGTACCTGTATCTTCTTATTGGACTGTTCTTTTTTGCTTTCCTGACAAAAAAAGTCCATATTAGACTTTACCACATCTGTCAGTCTCAGGGCAAGCTGTTTTACATTTTCTTCCTCTTTCCCCGTAGATCTGTACTGCCAGCATATGAGCCACCGGCGGGTAGCCGGACAGCTCTCTATACAGAATCTCCTCCTGATAAAAGCTCTCGTAATCCTGAGCCGCAGCACAGGTAATGGCGTAATGATCCGGCTGATAGGTCTGGATCACCGCTTCCCCGGGGAGCACCCCTCTGCCGGCCCGGCCCACCGCCTGGGTCAGAAGCTGGAAAGTCCGCTCTCCCGCCCGGTAATCCGACGCATTTAACGACAGATCCGCCGCCAGGATCCCCACCAGTGTCACCTTTGGGAAATCATGTCCCTTGACGATCATCTGGGTGCCGATCAGCACGTCCGCTTCCC
>VOFC01004968.1_pt1 | contig 16844 bp, 22 predicted proteins | sample 5384161 | NCBI WGS metagenome assembly VOFC01 (sample SAMN12384722, study PRJNA508395) | human gut metagenome | isolation source: healthy gut B | host: Homo sapiens | reverse complement strand
TACCCTAAAATTGAAACTTACGTTTGTTAATCATAAATTATAAAAAGTATGAAGCTGATAAATCGCCCTTTGTATACAGTATAGAATACATCCTTTTTATAGGGAAAGGTATCATTAAAGTACTGACCGGACAACGGCGGGTAGGGAAGAGTTGTATTTAAAAGCAGCTTCAAATTGATATTCTTAAAGAGAATCCTCAGGCAAATATTCTTTATATCAATATGGAATACGAAGAATTCAGGGGAATTCGGAATGATACGGATTTATTCGAATATCTGCGCGATAAGTTTCAGGAAGGTGTGGATACGGACAATTATCCAAAGTATGTTGTCAGTCTGGATGAGTTTAATCGTGGAAGAGATGTGCAAGGCATACAACACCTGCATTTGTCGGACTTTCTGAAGAAAGAGGTGCTATGATAACACCTCGGAGTTTTGTTTGATATAGTTAGAATCTCACCGTCAGTCCCAATATAGTCTTATCCTGTTCTGGTTCTTTAGCAATGCTGTTTTTTTAACATTAAAGTCGACTTTATACTATGGGTAAGATGCTATCCGTAATACTGATGTGTGTAATTTCTTGGGGTGTTTGAGCAAGTTGCGGTCTGCCATGAAATAGACTTTAGATACGCTGACTTCTAAGCTGTGAACTTATTACTATTCTTATTTTTGTTTACTACGGAGAACTTGCGAGTTGTACAACTCGTAAGTTTTTCGTAACTGCAAAGGTACGGAAAAAGGTAGGGAGAAACAAAGAGAATGATGTGAAGTCATGTGAAAAAGGCATGCCTTTTCTCTATCTTCTGCTCGAAATCATGTATTTTTGTAAGCTAATAGAATGAATATCTAAAAATGAACAGTCCTGAAAAGCGAGTATTGGTCGGTATGAGCGGTGGTATAGACAGTACTGCCACTTGCCTGATGTTGAAGAGAGCAGGGCTATGAGATAGTCGGATTGACCATGTGGGTGTGGGGAGACGAACCTGTGGAAGCTCGGCAACTTGCCGGGCAGTATGGGTATCGAACACCATGTAGCTGATGAACGTGAGGCTTTTCGCAAAGTAATTGTGCAGAACTTTATTGATGAATATTGTCAGGGGCGGACTCCAAATCCTTGCGTGATGTGTAATCCTACCTTTAAATTCCGCATACTAACAGAGTGGGCAGACAAACTAGGTTGCGCATTTATCTCTACCGGGCATTATAGCCGTCTGGAAGAAAAGAATGGAAAGATATATATAGTGGCGGAGATGACGATAAGAAAGATCAGTCTTATTTCCTCTGGCGACTGGGACAAGATGTTGCTGAGGCGTTGCATTTTTCCGCTGGGCACCTATACGAAGTTGCAAGTGAGGGAATATCTGCGTGAGAAAGGTTATCAACTGAAGGCGGAAGAGGGAGAGAGCATGGAGGTTTGTTTCATCAAAGGTGATTATCGGGACTTTCTGCGTGAACATTCTCCTGAAATAGATAGTGCGATTGGTCCCGGATGGTTCGTCAGTTCCGAAGGAGTGAAGTTGGGAGAGCATAAAGGTTTTCCTTATTATACCATTGGACAACGGAAAGGGCTGGAAATAGCTTTAGGGAAACCGCTTATGTGTTGAAGATAAATCCGCAGAAAAATACGGTGATGCTGGGTGATGCCGAACAATTGCGGACAGAATATATGTTAACCGAACAGGATAATCTTATTGATGAGCAGGAATTCTTTTCGGCTTCCGATTTGACGGTACGCATCCGTTACCGAAGCAAGCCGATTCCCTGTACGGTGAAAAAGGCTGGAAGATGGGCGGTTGTTTGTACATTTCCTGTCAGAGGCATCGGCTATTGCACCCGGTCAGTCGGCTGTATTCTATATTGGAAGGCGGGTAGTAGGTGGTTCTTTCATTGCTTCCCAACGGGGTATCGGGCTGGTTATTTCAGAAAATGAATAAGTAATAAAATAATAGAATGAGAAAATTAATATCCTTTTTAGCCATTGCCCTGCTTGCAACAGGGCATCGGCGCAACAAGATACATTGAAGTATCGCATTAGTTTAAAAGATAAAGCTGCTACAGAATATTCTTTAAAAACCGGAGAAATACTTGTCGGCAAAAAGCGATTGAGCGCCGCCGGAAGCAAGAACCTTCCGATTGATTCTACAGATCTCCCGGTATGCCGTAAATATATAGATGAAATCCGCAAACAGGGAGTGAAGATTGTGGTAACAGGGAAATGGGATAATTTTGTAACGGTGTCCTGCAACGATACGACTCTGATTGATTGTATTGCGGCACTGCCTTTTGTGCTTTCAACAGAGAAAAGTCTGGATTTCTCCGGTGCCGGCAAACCATCGATGGCGACGGAACGTGATTCTGTGTTGAACCAACCGACGATACATCCGATAGCATTTATGGGCGTGCTATCACTCAGATTCAGATGAGCAACGGTGACAAATTACACGAAGCGGGCTTCAAAGGGCAGGGTATGACAATTGCGGTTATTGATGCCGGATTTCATAATGTCGATAAGATTACGGCTATGCAGAATATCCGTATTCTCCGTACAAAGGATTTTGTAAATCAAGAGGCTGATATCTTTGCAGAAAAGCAGCCATGGGATGAGTGTACTGTCCTGTATAGGTATGAACCGACCTGATATAATGACGGGGACGGCTCCCGAAGCTTCTTTTTGGTTGCTTCGCAGTGAGGATGAATATTCGGAACACCTGGTAGAACAGGATTATTGGTCGGCTGCGGTTGAATTTGCCGATAGTGGGGAGTGGATGTAATCAATACATCTTTGGGATACTACTCATTTGATGATAAATCGAAGAATTATAAATATCGAGATTTGGATGGACGTCATGCATTGATGTCGCGCCAGGCTTCCCATATTGCAGATAAAGGAATGATACTGGTATGCAGTGCCGGCAACTCCGGTGCGGGTTCCTGGAAAAAGATCACTCCTCCGGGAGATGCTGATAATGTATTGACGGTAGGAGCGATTGACAAAGAGAGCTGTACTGGCTACTTTTTTTTCTTCCGTAGGTAATACAGCGGATCATCGTGTGAAGCCGGATGTGGTTGCGGTAGGGGTTGGATCGGATGTGATCCGTACGGATGGTAACCAGGGACGGGCTAACGGTACTTCTTTTCTTCACCTATCATGTGCGGTATGGTGACATGTTTGTGGCAGGCTTGCCCGACGTTGACGGCAAAAGAAGTGATTGAGTTGGTGCGCCGATCCGGTGACCGTGCGGTTTCGGATAATATCTACGGATATGGAGTACCTGATATGTGGAAGGCATACAATGATTATAAATCAAATAATAAATAACTGATTACAAGCTGTTACTCGTAGTTCGTCACTTGTAGCTGGTAGCTTGTCACTCGTAGCTGAACAATATGGAAGCATTATCTTTACTGGAACTTAATGCCTTGGTGCGCCGCAGTCTTGAACAATGCCTGCCTGATGAATATTGGGTACAGGCAGAGTTGAGTGATGTGCGAACGAACAGTACCGGGCATTGCTATCTGGAATTTATTCAGAAAGACTCCGTAGCAATGGTCTGGTTGCAAAGGCGCGGGGTACTATCTGGTCGAATGTCTATCGGCTGCTGAAACCTTATTTTTGAAGAAGCGACAGGGCAGGCTTTTGTTTCGGTATTAAAGGTACTGGTTCATTACTGTCAGTTTTCACGAGCTTTATGGCTATAGTCTGACCGTACAGGATATCGATCCTACTTATACGTTAGGAGATATGGCACGTCGTCGTCGGGAAATACTGAAGCAACTGGAAGAAGAAGGTGTCTTGACGCTGAATAAAGAGTTGGAAATGCCAACTTTGCCGCAACGCATTGCTGTGATATCCTCTCCAACAGCCGCAGGCTATGGTGATTTCTGCCATCAGTTAAAGAATAATCCCAGAAACTTTTTTCTTTTATACAGAATTGTTTCCCGCCTTGATGCAAGGCGATAGGGTAGAAGAATCTGTATTAGCAGCTTTGGATCTAATCTTAAATCGTCAGAATGATTTTGATGCCGTAGTCATCATCCGTGGCGGTGGAGCAACTTCCGATCTTTCGGTTTTGATACGTATTTGCTTGCTGCCGCTTGTGCCCAATTTCCGTTGCCTATAATTACGGAATAGGGCATGAAAGAAGATGATACGGTACTCGATTCTGTGGCGCACACCCGTGTGAAAACCCCGACTGCTGCTGCAGAGTATCTTATAAATTGCATGGATCTTGCTGCTGATGAACTGGAAGTGCTTTATCACCCAATTGCACGACAGCGTGATTTCCCCGTTTGACGGAGGAACATCGAAGGCTGGCCTTGTATAGAAACCGTATTCCTTCTGCTGTTGTCCGTCGCGTATCTGATGCCAAGCTTGCATTGCTTACCGCCCGAAGGATATCTCACAGGCTGTTACAACCTCTCTCTCGCGCCAGCAGCATCGCCTGGATTTGTTGCGGCAGCGTCTTGTAGATGCTTCGCCAGAGAAAATGCTTGCCCGTGGCTATAGCATTACTTTGAAAGATGGAAAAGTAGTGAAAGATGCCACCCTCTTGAATGAAAAAGATGAAATACTCACCCGTTTTTACCGGTGAAGTGACCTCCGTCGTAAATCATAAATCATAAAATATTCCTATGTCTACTTCAAAGAAAAAAAAGAAACCTATTCCCAAGCCATGGAGCGCTTGGAGAAGATTGTCCGTCAAATAGACAATAATGAATTGAAATTGATGCGCTTGCCGAAAAAATAAAAAGGAAGCGAATGAGATTATTGCGTTTTGCAGCGATAAATTGACCAAAGCTGACAAGGAAATCGAAAATTACTGTCGGAGAAGCGGGAAAGTGAAGAATAAAGACTAAATTTGTTGCAGAATGTACGTAATGAGATTACTAATACTTTGAGATATGAAAGAAATAGATTGGTCTAATCTGTCATTCGGATACATGAAGACAGATTACAATGTGAGAATTAATTTCCGCGAAGGTGAGTGGGGAAAACTTGAAATCAGCAGTAGCGAACTTATCAATCTGCACATGGCAGCTACCTGTCTGCATTATGGACAGGGAAGCGTTTGAAGGCTTAAAGGCATTCCGCATGGCAAAGATGGTAAGGTGCGTATTTTCCGTTGGAAGAGAATGCTGCCCGCTTGCAGTCTACGTGTCGTGGTATCATGATGGCAGAATTGCCGACAGAACGTTTCAAAGAAGCTGTGCTGACAGCGGTTGAAAATGAACGAACGCTTTATACCGCCACGAGAGCGGTGCTTCCTTTATATCCGTCCGTTGCTGATTGGAACCGGGGCACAGGTGGGGGTGCGTCCTTCAATGAATATATGTTCCTGATATTCGTCACTCCGGTAGGTCCGTACTTTAAAGGCGGTTTGCAGCTACTCCTTATGTCATTACACGTAAGTATGACCGTGCTGCTCCGCTTGGAACTGGTATTTATAAAATCGGTGGTAACTATGCTGCTAGCTTGCGTGCCAGCCACGAAGCACATGCGGCAGGGTATTCCGCAGAGTTCTATCTGGATGCAAAGGAGAAAGAAGTACATCGACGAGTGCGGCGCTGCCAACTTCTTCGGAATAAAAGATAATACTTATATTACTCCTCTGTCTACTTCCATTCTGCCATCCATTACCAATAAGAGCTTGATGCAGTTGGCCGAAGATATGGGCATGAAGGTGGAACGTCGTCCGGTGGCTGAAGAAGAACTTACTACGTTCGAGGAAGCCGGTGCATGTGGTACGGCTGCGGTAATTAGCCCGATTGAGCGCATAGATGATCCTGAAAACGGACATTCTTATGTAATAGCCAAGGACGGCAAACCGGGACCTGTCTGCACGAAGTTGTACAACAAATTGCGTGGTATTCAATATGGTGACGAACCTGACACGCATGGCTGGGTAACCATTGTGGAATAACGCATGAGTAAAGGTAAGTTAGCGAAGTTTGCCGATATGGCAAGTTATCCGCATGTGTTCGAATATCCTTATTCGGCAGTAGATAACGTGCCCTTTGAGATGAAAGGAAAATGGAACGAGTCATTCTTTGGGAATGACCGTCCCATTGTTTTGGAATTAGGTTGCGGACGTGGTGAATATACCGTCGGGCTGGGACGATTGTTTCCTGATAAGAATTTTATCGGAGTGGATATTAAAGGTTCCCGTATGTGGTCGGTGCTACGGAGTCATTACAGGCAGGCATGAAGAATGTTGCCTTTTTTGCGTACGAACATTGAAATAATCGACCGCTTTTTCTCGCCAGAAAATGAAGTGAGTGAAAATCTGGTTGACGTTCTCTGATCCGCAAATGAAGAAAGCTACCAAGCGCCTTACTTCCACTTATTTCATGGAACGTTATCGTAAATTCCTAAAACCGGATGCTATTCTTCATCTCAAGACAGATAGTAACTTTATGTTCACTTATACCCGTTGTATGATCGAGGAAAATCATCTTCCGGTTGGATGTGCTGACAGAAGATCTGTATCACTCCGGCATGGCTGATGAAATTCTCAGCATCAAAACCTATTACGAGCAACAGTGGTTGGACCGTGGATTGAACATCAAGTATATCAAGTTCCATCTGCCGAAGGAAGGCGAACTGCACGAACCCGATGTGGAAATAGAGTTAGATGAGTATCGCAGTTATAACCGCAGTAAGCGGAGTGGGCTGCAAACTTCAAAATAAAAAAAAGAGTAATGACACTTTATCCTAAACTAATTTTAGATGCACTGGCCACAGTGCGATATCCCGGTACCGGAAAGAATCTGGTTGAGGCGGAAATGATTGCCGATAATTTACGTATTGACGGGATGAAAGTTGGTTTCTCACTGATATTTGAGAAACCGACCGATCCTTTCATGAAATCTGTAATAAAGGCAGCGGAGGCGGCTATTCATACGTATGTATCTGATGAGGTAGAAATAACCATTACTACGGAAAGCAAACAGGCAGCACGTCCCGAACCAGGCAAATTATTGCCTCAAGTAAAAAGAATATTATCGGTGTTTCTTCCGGTAAGGGTGGCGTAGGTAAATCAACGGTAGCTGCTAACCTCGCAGTATCTTTGGCGAAGTTAGGTTACAAAGTTGGTTTGTTGGATGCCGATATTTTCCGGACCATCCATGTTTCAGGTGGAGGATGCGCGTCCTTATGCTGAACACGTAGACGGTCGTGACCTGATTGTACCGGTTGAGAAGTATGGTATCAAATTGCTTTCTATTGGTTTCTTCGTTGATCCTGATCAGGCTACGTTGTGGCGTGGCGGCATGGCAAGCAATGCCTTGAAACAGCTGATAGGGGATGCGGATTGGGGTGAGCTTGATTATTTCTTAATCGATTTACCTCCCGGAACGAGTGATATTCACCTGACAGTGGTTCAGACATTGGCACTGACAGGAGCTATCGTAGTCAGTACACCCAGGCTGTGGCGTTGGCAGATGCCCGCAAAGGTATCAACATGTTTATCAATGATAAGGTGAATGTGCCTATTCTCGGTTTGGTAGAGAATATGTCATGGTTTACTCCTGCCGAACTTCCTGAAAATAAATATTTTATCTTTGGAAAAGAAGGAGCCAAGCAATTGGCAGAGGAAATGAATGTGCCTTTGTTGGGACAAATTCCTATTGTACAAAGCATTTGCGAAAGTGGCGATAAAGGGTACTCGGTAGCACTTGACGAGAATACCGTGACCGGACGCGCTTTCCTGCAATTAGCGGCAAGCGTGGTTCGCCAGGTAGATAAGCGGAATGTGGAGATGGCACCGACAGAAGTCGTGAAGATGCATAAATAAATGGTTATCTGCATCCTACTCTTGATTGTGCTGTTAAAAATCAGGAGTAGGACATTGCAGATAATCTTTATGTGAGAGAAATTAATGTTGAAAAGAGATTGTTTTATTGCAATCTGAATACGATAGGGAATGTATATTTTACGTTGACCGGCATTCCTCTTTGTGATTACCAGGTTTCCATTTAGGCATACTTGCGGTGACGCGAATTGCTTCTGTATCCAATAAAGGGGTCTACGGGCTGGGTAACTTTGGGATTGGTTACATTACCGTTCTTATCAATGATGACTTGCATTATGACTCGTCCTTGGATTCCGGCTTTTTGTGCCTCTACGGATATTTGATATTCTTAGACAGATATTGCATCAGTCCTCCCATGCCACCGGCAAATTCAGGCATGTTTTCAACCACTTCAAAAAACTGGGTCTTCCTCTGCAGGAGCTTGTTTGGGAGGCATACCCCACAACAACGGTTTCATCAATTTTAGGTATAGGCTTATACTCCTCTTTTTGACCATCATCCGATAAGCGGAACATAACAGGTACCGTATATTTAACTCGGACAGGTTGGCCTTTTTGCATGCCGGGTTTCCATTTAGGCATTAAACTGATAACACGTATAGCTTCACCATCCAAATCCGGATCGACTCCACGAATGATTTTGGGTTCAGAAATTGAGCCATCTTTATTGACGACAAATTGCACTGTAACTCGACCTTGCGTATGGTTTTTGTGCATTAATGGGATATTGAATGTTTTTCGACAGGAATTGCATCAGTCCTGACATGCCGCCATCAGGGAATTCAGGCATTATTTCTACTACTTCAAACACACCGGGTTGTTAGGATCATTGGAAGGCGGATTCTGCCATTGGTCATCCATGACGATCTTTAGATTGGTTCTCTCTTTTTGATCGTATCGGTTCCTTTCAGCATATATTTATCGTTTTTATTCCATATGACTCCTATGGGCATTCTCAAAAAGCCATGAAAGAGAAATTCCCATTTTTGTCTGTAACAAATGATTGATCTTGAGGGAGTTTGTGGCTACCATCAATGAAAGTTCGGCGCCTTCCACCGGCTTTCCGTCTTTATCCACTACTTTTCCTTTGTAGGTCACGAGTTTGTCCTTATCCTGTTGTGATATGGGCGTTTCCACCCGGTATTGCTTCAGTAGCAACTTCCATCTCCGGCGTTGTTGAATTGGACGCCAGATTCTCTTCTACAGCTTCTATGACATCTTTTGCCATCTCTTTCGTGGTACGGGCCACGGCTTCGATGTGCTGATTATCATAAGTAAGGCTGCCAAGGGGAGAAACATAAGGTATTTAGTTCTCCCTATTTCTCAGGTTCTCTTTTTGTTCATCATTTTGATGCGTTTTTTTTTTTTTAAGGTAATACATTAAAACTGTTATAGATAGTTGCTGCAGCCTTATGGTGTGATAATCCTAACAGGTGATACTGATGAGGCTTTAGAGTCATGTCCGGTTTCAGTACGCGGTTGTCCGCAGATATTCAGATTAGTGCGGATTTCCGTTTCATGAGCCAGGCAAAGGATTGAACCAGCAAAATATACATACAATCTCACTGACAAGTACATCAATGGAATGCCATTGGTTGGCATGAGGTTTGTTCGTGGGTTAATATTTCGCTTAGCTCATCTTCTGTATGTGAAGTCGGATGGATAAAAATCCAGTGGAAGAAGGAAAAAGGTCCGCTTGCTTGTCGAGCAGATGTACATTCGTATTTCCTATCTTTGCTTTTCGGCAACGGAGAAAGCTAAACGGATAATTCAACCAACTGTATGAAAAAGCGGATCGCTAATACAATTACCATTCCCAATAAGCAAAACCGACCGTTTGGAGCAGGAGGCTTTTCCGGTCGGAAGTTGCCTGTTCGGTGTTATCGTAAATTCGGTAAAACGATGTCAGCGTATAAATCTGCCATGGCTACCATAGGCTCCTGTTCCGTGATCCATGTCTGTATATTCAGTAGCGGATAGACGGCAGAAATGGCAAAGAAACAGAGCAAAAGCGGCTCTGCGCCACGTGAAGAACGTGTCTTTATAGAAAAATAGCGGTAGAACGCATAAAATAGCGCAATGGCTACATTGATTTTTTAGAAAATAAGCTAACATCTTGATTTGTTTTTGTTATTATTTGTCTTTCATAATCTCAGCCACTTTTTGTTTCATTTCATCTCCCCTGAGATTGCGCGCAACAATAGTGCCATCGGGGCAAAATAAAATGATATGCAGGATACCATTGACGCCATAAAGTTCCATTACTTTTGTCGGGTATCCAGTAGCTGTGGCCATGTCATATTCAGATCTCCTATCGCTTTAATAATTCTGTCTTTTTTTATCCCAGGTTGCAATACCTAATATAACTAGGCCTTTTGTCTTTATATGTATTGTAGATTTCTGCTAAATTGGGTATTTCTTCCGGCATGGAGCACACCAGCTTGCCCACATATCAACAAGAACATAATTACCTTTGCCTACAAAATCAGACAATCGTGTTTCTTTTACCTTCTGTGTTTTCACCGGCTATCGACAAACGGTTTGCCTACTGCAGTGCTCTTTAGTGCTTCGAAACGTGCTTTTATTGTCTGTACTGTTTTTAAGGAATTCAGCCAATTGCCTATTTCTGTCTGAAGAGCATCCATTTCATCGGTATTACATGCCATACTATAATCTCTGAAAGCATATTCTCCCACACCATTATCCTTGTTGGATATAATTTGTTGTTTTAGATATCCAAGAGTGATGGGCGGATTTTCTGCTCATAATATTCTGCCCATACCGGTTGCCAGTCTTCTGCATTCGGCTTTTCTTTTTTTTAAGTTCTGCCAGATGTGCGAATCCTTTTTTCGGATACTGTCGACTGTAGCTATCGTCTTGTTGAAAGCTTCATTTAGGTTTGTACCCGTAGGGACATGAGTATATAGATTGACTTTATAGTTCCTTCGTCCAAAATAAAGTTGCCATAGTTGCGTCCTGCATCGATTCGACAAAACGAGGGGATTGCAGTCCGTCCCTCAAATGCAAACTTCTGATTTTCAACTCGGGTACTATCAATATAGCGATTGTCATCATATCGCATGATGTATAACATTTTTTCCATTAAACGAATTATCTGTCAATTCGCCTTCTACTCTATAGGAGTAAGTAGTCTGTGCGTGAGCAATGAAACTTACCAGACAAGCTAATAAAGAAAAATAGTATTTCATGCGATTCTTTTTTTATGTTTATCTTTTTTCAATCATATCTATTATATCTTTTAAGTCTTTAGTTGAAATCTTTTGCTCTTTGGCAAAGAAAGAAACCATTTCCTTATAAGAATTTTCAAAGTAGTTACGCACGAAGCCGCTCATGAAGGTACGCTTGTATTCGCTTTCACGAATGGCAGGGTGTGTATTGATATGTATTCCCTACGCGAGCGGCTGTAACATACTGTTTGCGTTCCAGGTTTTTTAATGATGGAAGCCACGGTAGTGTAGGGAGGTGCCGGTTGGGGATATTTGGCAACAATGTCTTTTACGAAACAACTGCCCAGTTCCCAAATGTAAATCATTGCTTCTTCTTCTTGTATAGTCAACTTTTCCATGGAAATAAAGTATTAAAATGAATTCGATACAAAACTACGAATATTTCGTAATAAAGCAAACTTCAGACGGTTAATAAGTGTGAATGCACTCAAAAAGAGCTGTGGAGCCATAATAGGAGGCCTATTACCTGTTAATTGATGTAAAACTGTTTATAAATGCAGTTTTTCAGTGTACCTTTTGAATCATCTTAATATCTACTAATCATGAGAATCAGAGTTTTTATTTTGGGATTGTTGCTGGCTGCATCCACTCAGGCCCAACTTCTTTATCGCGATGCTTCCGTTTTCCCCTTGTTGGGCAAGGCAACGGATGCTACTTTACCCGTTACGAACGCCTTCCGGCTTCTTTAGAATCGGTTTCCCGCAAACCGCTTTGGGATTTAGGACGCAATAGTGCCGGACTTGCTTTGCGCTTCCGTTCCAACTCTACATGCATTGGGGCAAAGTGGGAAGTGAGGATAACAGAAGCATGAACCACATGACTCCTACCGGAATCAAGGGATTGGATCTTTTATTGTCTGCAAGATGGTAAGTGGGTTTTTGCCGGTAGCGGGCGTCCTCAGGGAAAGGTAAATGAAGCTACTATCGTGAAGAATATGGATCCTGAAGAACGGGAATATCTTTTATATCTCTTTTGTATGACGGGTCACCTCATTGGCAATCGGTGTGGATAGCCTTTCTACGCTTGACCAGCCTACTGTTGATTTGCCGGTACGTGAGAAGCCTCCGTTGTTTTTTATGGGACCAGTATTTTGCAGGGTGGTTGTGCTTCCCGTCCCGGAATGGCCCATACAAATATTCTGGAACGTTGGCTCAATCGTGAATGTATCAATTTAGGGTATAGCGGTAATGCTTTTTGCTCGATCTGGAGATTGCGGAACTTATAGCTACGGTCGATGCTTCCATGTTTGTGCTTGATTTCCTTCCTAACGCCACAGTGGAACAGATGAAAGAACGGGCGGAGAAATTTTACTCTATCGTTCGCAGCAAACATCCCGATACTCCCATACTTTTTTTGTAGAAGATCCTATTTTCACTCATTCCCGTTTTGATAAAAGGGTTGCTCCGGGAAGTGAAAGCTAAAAATGAAACGATTGCGGCTATTTTCCAGTCAATGAAGAAAAAAACGGGTGAGAAGAATATCTATCTTCTTTCTTCAAAGGATATCATCGGGCACGATGGTGAGGCTACTGTTGATGGTATTCATTTTACAGATCTGGGCTTTATGCGCTATGCGGAAGTATTATATCCGTTAATTAAAAAACATATCCGGTAAATTCCGAACTTCGCCGTCAGTTGACAAGCAAGATGGATGAGCGGATAGCCATGCTTTCGCAATTGGCGCAGTTCTTGATGGGTAATGGGAGCGAATCCAATGAAAAGCGCATACGTTTGGTAAGGACCCACTCGGGGGGCAGTGATTTACCTTTCCTCTTTTTCTTCAAGCGGTGCTTCATTCCCTTTTCTGTATGCCTGTGGAGTGATGTGATACCTCTCTTTGAAGCATTTGCTAAAGTATTTAGGGATATTGAATCCCGATTTATCCGACACTTCAGCTATATTTAGTTCGGATTATTTCTCAATAAATGAGCTGCTTTTTCAAGCGGATAGTCATCATGATTTCACCCGGTGTTTGTCCGGATATGGCTTTTAGTTTGGTGAACAGTTTGGTTCGGGCTATTCCCATTTTTATGGCCCACTGATCCACATTGAAATCGGCATTTTCTATTTCCTTTTCAAAGATTTCCATTGCCTTGTCCAAGAACTTCTTGTCCATGGCATTGGTTGCCAAAATCTGCATATTGGTTTGTGGCTGTTGGCTGAATTTCTTTGCAACATGATTCGGTTGTTGACCAGATTGTTGCAGCGTGACAATAGGAGATTGATGTTGAATGGTTTGGTAATATAGTCATCAGCTCCCATCCTAAGCCCCTTCCATGTTGTACTCGATAGCCGTTTTGGCTGTTAGTAGAACAACCGAATGTGGCAAATGGCGAAATCTTTTTAAGAATCTGGCATAACTCCGTACCGGACATTTCAGGCATTACGATGTCACTCAGCACAATATCCGGCATTTCCGAACGTATCTTTTCCAATCCCTCTTTACCATTGGTAGCTATCACTACCGTGTAGAAAGTTTCAAAAGATTCCAATTAGCATATTGCGCAGGGAATCATTGTCCTCCACAATCAGTATCTTATGCTTTTCTTTCTTCTTTTTCTTCTTCCGTCGTCTGATTTGTAATTTCCTGTTTATTCAGGAAGGCCTTCCAGTGATTGTTAGTTTACCTGATCAATATCCGCATGTAGTTCATGCTGCTTTTCGCTCATCTATTTGTTCGGTATTGAAGTGTTCGTTGCCTGTTTTTCAGATGTATACGGAAAGTAGAACCTTCGCCCTGTTCGCTGGATACCTCTATGCTGCCGTGGTGCAGTTCTATGATGCCTTTGGTAAGTGAGCCAGCCCTCATACCTGTACTTGCATTACTTAGCGAGTCCAGTTGTTCTGCTTGAAAGAAACGGTCGAAGATTCTGTCTATATCCCTGGCAGCTATGCCCGAGCCTGTATCGGTAGTAACTTCAATAATGATTTCTTGATTCCGTTTTCGTACTGAAATCGAAATATGTCCATTGTTTTCGTATGCTTGAGAGGCATTGGTATATCAGATTGTTCATAACCTTCTGCATCTGTTTGGCATCGTACCATGCACGGATGTCATCGCTGCTTTTTTTCAAACGAGAAAGTAATCTGATGCAGTTTGGCATATTCAGAAAATAGCAGATAGTGCTCGTATACGAAGCCTACGATATTGTGTTCGCTGACTTTTATAGTCATATAGCCTTGTTCCTGTTTGCGGAAGTCCAGTAATTCATTGACGAGTTCCTTCAGTTGCAGGCAGCTTTTGTAAGTACCTAATATTTTATTGTATATGTCTGGAGCGAGTTGGCGGGATAATAAAATTTCCATTTGCCCTATGATAAGGGATAGAGGGGTGCGGAATTCGTGCGAGATGTTGGTGAAAAACGTAGTTTTGCCTGATTCATCTGTTCAATGTCTTCGGCATGTTTCTTTTCATATTTTAGTGATTCCTGCATCTTGATGCGTTCGCGATAGGCGCGTATCAGATACCAGATGATGAGCACGGCAAGTAAGATGTAGCATAGATACGCCCATATGCTGAGGTAGAACAGGGGCAGTATCCGGATGGTCAGCTGGCTGGGAGGAACCAGATTCGGTCAGTATTCTCGGCACGCACCACCAGTGTGTATTTGCCGGGCGAGAGATTGGAGTAAGGTAATTGTGTTTTGTTCCAACTTGTTCCAGGTGTTTGAGAATCCTTCCAACTGATAGACGATGTCATCTTTATTGAAAGGCAGATAATCGGTAATGGCATATTCTATGCTGAATATGTCTTGCCCTGCTTTCAGGGTGATTGATTTGGTAAAACTGATGTCTTGCTCCAGCACCCGCTCTCGTCGGCTACCGACACTGCCTTTCCGTTTATGGTAAGACGGCTGGGTAGGATGTTGTAAAAGAGCGTGGTGTCTGCTCCAGGTCCTCTTCGTAGAACGAGATGGCTCTGAAGTTCCTCCTATGAAGATTCCCCGTTCGGCTCTTGTAAAGTGCATTCTCATTGAGGCAGCTTGAGGGGCAACTGGCTGTAATTTTTGAATACCTTTTGCTTATAGTCCAGTATGGAGAAGCCTTTGTCAGTGGTTACCAGCAGCCTGTCGGCAGACAATTCGCAGATGTTATAGACCACATTGCTTGCCAAACCGCTATTCTGTACATCAAAGTTTTCGAAGTCGTCGGTCTCTCTCCATATAAATCAGTTCTCGTTCGTGCACAGCCACAGTCTTTGCTGCCGTCCTCGAAGATGGAATTCACACTGTTGCTGCTGATGCTGCTGCTTCATTGGGCATGGTTGGCTCTACACTGTCATCGTTTATCCGTATCGGGATAGGCATAGACTCCGTTGTTGTTTCCGGTTATCCACAAAATGCCTTTTTGATGGTCCCATACCAACCGGTGGAGTACAAAAGTTCTGCTGTGTGTATATTGGGGTCTTTAAAGAACGGTTGGCTTTTACCGGTTTCGTGGGTCGAATACGCAAACCCGTTGTTGGTAGCCAGCAGCAGTTTGCCCCTGATGGGGGAGGATGCTCTCCAATGCTGTTGGATGAGATGCTGTGCTTATCCCTGTCCCGGCGTTTGTATGGGTGATGTTTCGTTTGGGTATTCAGTTTATAGAGTCCTGCCATGTGTACTTCCCCAACCATAATGTTTCACGTTGAGCATCGTAATAGATGGCTTTTATGTTGTTTTGCGCCGTTCCACCGGGAATGTTGTCAAGTGTGTATCGTTTGAAGTCTGTGTTTCAGCGTTGTACCTGGGTTCACGCCCTCCGCCCTCTAAAAGGATCCATAAGTTTCCTTTGTCATCTTCCGTGATAAAGTGGCTGACGATGGGGAACTTTAATCCTTCGTCTTCGTTGGGCGATGCCTGATATTCGCGGGAAAATTTGCTTCTGCGGATGGGTAGTTGACTCCGCCGAAGTAAGTGCCTGCCCAGATGGTGCCTGCCGTCGCCAGAATAAACTCCAGATGGACGAGTAAAGAAAGGCTCTTTTTGGTTCTCCTGTTTGTTGTATCGGTGTGGTGGAATGTTCCGGTTTTCCTGTCACTTGTTCAGGCCATTGAAAGTGCCTGTCCAGACATTGCCTTGCAGAGTCTTCGCAGAACCCGTGCACGAAGCTGAAACTGATGCTTGCTGGATTCTCTTTGTCATGTACAAATTGTAGTTATCTCTTGGCCTGTTATCCTATACGCTCCTTTGGACCAGTGCGTGCTGCAATCCAGTAACTGCCGTGGCTGTCTCTGAAGATATCCACAATGTTTCCCTGAGTCGGTTCAGTTGTTTTGGGAGTAAGCACACACCCCCTGTCAGTGCCTATCATGATGGAGTCATTATGTGTATAGCCTTTTGATATACCCTTTTCCTGCCGGGCATTTTATATGGGTCTTAATCTTTCGCCGTTGTACTTAGAAGATTTGGTCGGAAGTTGCTATATATAAGGAGTCGGCAAAAACTCTGCCTGAATATTCTGAGTTGTGAGATGGCTGAACTGGTCGCTCTGTATGTCGTAGGCCGATACGCCCCTGTTGGTCATGATGTATATATGCCCTTTCCGGTCGCCTGTGATTTGATAGATGTCATTATATACAGAATGCTGTTCTTCGGGTTTCTTTCTCCTTTGATATATTTTAAAGTCCTTGCCATTGTACAGGCTTATACCGTTGTGGGTGGCAAACCATAGAATCCCCGTTCGTCCTGATAGATGGACACCATAGAGTTGTGTGACAGCCCGTCGTCTGTCGTCAAGGATTGAATGATAAGTTCTGCGCTTGCCCCTGCCAGCATATATAGAGACAAGCAATACGTGTAACTGA
>VOFC01003280.1_pt1 | contig 16849 bp, 27 predicted proteins | sample 5384161 | NCBI WGS metagenome assembly VOFC01 (sample SAMN12384722, study PRJNA508395) | human gut metagenome | isolation source: healthy gut B | host: Homo sapiens | reverse complement strand
GCCGGGCTCAAGCAGGTTCATGCCGGTGTTCGTGGTCAGCGACCAGTTATTGTGCTTGCCGGAACCGTTGACACCGGCACGGCTTTCATGCAGCAGGCAGACCATGCCGTGGCGCGCGGCCACCTTCTGCATGATCTCCATCGTCAGCTGGTTCTGGTCAGCGCGATGTTGCCGGTCGTGAACACGGGCGCAAGCTCGTGCTGCGCGGGCGCCACCTCGTTGTGCTCGGTCTTGGCGTAAACGCGAGCTTCCAGAGCTCGTCCAGATCTTCTGAACGCCGCAACGCGCGGCTTGATCTGCGAAATAGTGATCGTCGAGCTCGTCCTTTCGGCGGCTTGGCACCGAAGAGCGTGCGCCCGGTATAGATCAGATCCTTGCGGCGGTCAGTATGCATCGCGCGGTCCACGCCGAGGAAATATTCTCGCGCCTGGGCCGACATGTCGCGCACGGCAGTCTGACGTCCGCGTTGCCGAACAGGTGGGATCACGCGCGCAGTCGCCTGCGGTTGAGCGTCCTCCGCGCTGCGCAGCAGCGGCGTTCTTTTATCGAGCGCCTCGCCGCCGGGAGCAGAACGCCGTCGGGATGCATGAGTGACGCTATTCTGATGAATGCGCAGGACGCGCTTGTGACCGGCGGTGTGGTATCTGGTCTGGGCAAGGGGATCACCGCGGCGTCTCTGGCCGTCTTCTCAAGGCGCGGGGGACTGAAGGTCGCCGCCCAGAAGCTGGACCCCTACATCAACGTTGACCCCGGCACCATGAGCCCCTACCAGCACGGCGAGGTCTACGTCACAGAGGACGGCGCGGAAACCGACCTGGACTTGGGCCACTACGAGCGCTTCATTGACGAGGACCTGAACCGGTACTCCAACCTGACTTCCGGCAAGGTGTACTGGAACGTGCTGAACAAGGAACGCCGGGGCGAATATCTGGGTTCCACGGTTCAGGTCATTCCCCCACGTGACCAATGAGATCAAAGAGTTCGTCTACAGCGTCGGCCGTAAGACCGACGCGGATGTGGTCATCACCGAAATTGGCGGCACCATCGGTGATATCGAGTCCCAGCCCTTCCTGGAGGCGGTGCGCCAGATCGCGCTGGAGGTAGGGAAGGAGAACAGCCTGTTCATCCACGTGACGCTGGTGCCGTTCCTCCGTGGCTCCGACGAGCATAAGTCCAAGCCCACCCAGCACTCTGTCAAGGAATTGCAGGGCATGGGCGTCAAGCCGGATATCATCGTTCTGCGCTGCGATGAGCCGCTGGAATCCTCCATTTTCCAGAAGATCAGTATGTTCTGCAACGTGAAGCCGGACTGCGTGATTGAGAATATCACTCTGCCCGTGCTGTACGAAGCCCCGCTGATGCTGGAAAAGTCCAATCTGTCCGGCATTGTCTGCCGGGAACTGGGTCTGGAAACGCCCAAGCCTGAACTGACGGAATGGATTCAGATGGTGGAGAAAATCAGAAACAGCAGCAAGCACGTCACCATCGGCCTGGTTGGCAAGTACGTCCAGCTTCACGACGCCTATCTCTCCGTGGCGGAAGCGCTGCGCCATGCGGGCTACGCCCTGGACGCCGTTGTGGACATCCAGTGGATCGATTCGGAGACGCTGACGGAGGAAACCGTCAATGAGAAGCTGTCCCATCTGGACGGCATCATCGTTCCCGGCGGCTTCGGCGGCCGGGGCATCGAGGGCATGATTCTTGCGGCGAAGTACGCCCGGGAAAAAGAAGGTGCCTTATTTCGGCATCTGCCTTGGTATGCAGATCGCCGTCATTGAGTACGCCCGGAATGTTGCCGGTCTGGCGGACGCCAATTCCGGCGAATTTGACCCGGTGAGCGAGCATAAGGTCATCGACTTCATGCCCGGACAGAGCGACGAGGTGGACAAGGGCGGCACGCTGCGCCTTGGCGCTTACCCCTGCGTCATCACCCCGGATACGACCATGGCGCGGTGCTACGGCGCGGGTCTGATTCCACGAGCGCCACCGCCACCGCTACGAATTCAACAATGATTACCGGGACGTTCTGCAAAGGCCGGACTTACCTTAAGCGGTACCTCCCCGGACGGGCGTCTGGTGGAGACTGTGGAGCTGACCGACCGCCCCTTCCATGTGGGCGTGCAGTTCCATCCGGAATTCAAGAGCCGTCCCAACAAGCCCCATCCGCTGTTCCTGGGCTTTGTCAAGGCCAGCCTGGGGAATAACCATGAGTATTCACGAAGAATGCGGCGTGTTCGGCGTTTACAGCCAGCGTCAGGAGGATGTAGCGAGCCTTGCCTACTACGGGCTGTATTCCTTACAGCACCGTGGGCAGGAGGGCTGCGGCATTGTCGTCAATGATGACGGCGTTTTTGACGGCCACAAGGGTCTGGGGCTGGTCAGTGAGGTGTTCACGGGCAGCGTCATGAAGCAGTTCCCCAGGGGGAAAATGGCGGTTGCCCACGCCCGCTACGGCACCACCGGCGGCTCCAATCTGGCAAACTGCCAGCCTATTCAGGTCAATCATTTAAAAGGCAAGCTGGCGCTTGCCCATAACGGCAATTTGAGCAACGCGCTTCAGCTCCGCCGGGAGCTGGAGCTTTCCGGCGCCATTTTCCATACTACCTCCGACACGGAGACCATCGCCTATGTGATCACACGGGAGCGGATCACCGCTCCCTCCATTCAGGCGGCGGTCAGCCGCGCGGTGGACAGGCTGGAGGGCGCTTTTTCTCTGGTCATGATGTCCTCTACCAAGCTCATTGCGGTGCGCGACCCCACGGATTCCGCCCGCTGTGCTATGGAAAAAGGAAGGACGGGACGTATATCGTCGCATCGGAGAGCTGTGCTCTCCACGCTGTCGGCGCGGAATTCCAGCGGGACATTCTGCCGGGAGAAATCCTGACCTTGACTGCGACGGCATCCACTCCGACACCAGCCACTGCGACACCGCGCCCAAAAAAGATGTGCATTTTGAATATATCTACTTTGCCCGGCCGGATTCCGTCATCGACGGTGTCAGCGTTCATGATGCCCGGGTCAGGGCAGGGGAGATCCTCGCGAAGACCCATCCGGTGGACGCGGACATTGTCATCGGCGTGCCGGATTCCGGTCTGGACGCCGCCATGGGCTATGCCCGGGAATCGGGGATTCCCTACGGCATCGGCCTGATCAAAAACAAATATATCGGCAGAACCTTCATCGCCCCCGGGCAGGATCACCGGAGATCAGGTCAAGATCAAGCTCAGCCCCGTAGAAAGCGAAGTCCGGGGCAAGCGGGTGGTGATGGTGGACGATTCCATCGTCCGCGGCACCACCTCCGGGCGGATCGTGCAGCTTCTGCGGGACGCCGGGGCAAAGGAAATTCACATGCGCATCTCCGCGCCGCCGTTCCTGCATCCCTGCTACTATGGCACGGACATCGACTCCCGGGAGCACCTGATCGCCTGTCACCATACTGTGGAGGAAATCGCGGCTCCATGGTGGGCTATCAGGAAATTCTCTCGGACCCTTCCTACACCGCGCAGGCCGTGGTCATGACCTACCCCCTGATCGGCAATTACGGCATGTGCGACGACGACTACGAGACGGACAGACCCACCATCAGCGGTCTGGTCGTCCGGGAATTCAACAGCGAGCCTTCCAATTTCCGCGCCGCGCGGACACTGGAAGACGTGATGATTCAGTATGACATTGTGGGCATCGCCGGGGTGGACACCCGCCGCCTTGCCCGCCACATCCGGGATGAGGGCACTTGCAAGGCGCTGATCGTGGACGCGCAGACCCCCAGCATCGCCTGCCTTGCGGAAATGCGCTCCACCGCTCTGTCCACCAATCAGGTTTCCGTGGTGAGTACGAAATCCCCGTGGATATCCGCCTGTGCAAATCCAAAGCACCGGGTTGTGGCCGTGGACTGCGGCATCAAGCACAACATCATTCGCAGCCTGAACGCCCGGGGGTGTGAAGTGACCATCGTTCCGTGGACGGTTACCGTCGAGGAAGTGATGGCCATGCACCCGATGGCCTGTTCATCTCCAACGGCCCCGGCAATCCGGAGGACGCAAAGCCGGTGATCGCCCTTGTCCGTGCCCTATTCGGGGCAAGCTGCCGATTTTCGGCATTTGTCTGGGGCATCAGATCATCGCCCTTGCCTACGGTGCGTCCACCTGACAAGCTGAAATTCGGCCACCGGGGCGGAAATCACTCTGTCAAAAATCTCCAGACGGGGAAGGTGGAGATCACCTCCCCAGAACCATTCCTACGCGGTAAAGGCGGATTCTCTGGCGGGCACGGGCCTGACCGTGACCCATGTGAACCTGCTGGACGGCACCGTGGAGGGCAGAAGCGCGCCGCCGACCGGATATTCAGCGTCCAGTACCACCCGGAAAGCGCCCCCAGGACAGCGCCTATCTGTTTGATGAATTCATCGCCATGATGGAGGGAAAGTAACATGCCGAAACGTACCGATTTGAAGAAAATTCTCATCATCGGTTCCGGCCCCATCGTCATCGGGCAGGCTGCTGAGTTTGACTATGCAGGGACCCAGGCCTGCATTGCCCTGAAAGAGGAAGGCTACGAGGTCATTCTGTGCAACAGCAACCCCGCGACCATCATGACCGACACCGTCCATCGCGGACAAGGTCTACATGGAGCCGCTGACTCTGGAATACATCGCCAAAATCATCCGCTATGAGCGTCCCGATGCCATCATCCCCGGCATCGGCGGGCAGACGGGTCTGAATCTTGCCATGCAGCTGGAAAAGAAGGGCATTCTGAAGGAATGCCACGGTGCAGCTGCTGGGAACCTCCCAGCGAATCCATCCAGAGCAGGCGGAGGATCGGGAACTGTTCAAGGAGCTTTGCGAGCGCCTTGGCGAGCCGGTGCTTCCTCTCTCAGATCGCCAATACCATGGAGGAGGGCATTGCCGCGGCGGACAACCATCGGCTATCCGTGGTGCTTCGTCCCGCCTTTACTCTGGGCGGCACCGGCGGCGGCTTTGCCGATAACGAAGAAGAATTCCGGGAGATCATGAAAAAACGCCTGGTGCTGTCGCCCGTTCATCAGGTTTTGGTGGAAAAAAGCATAAAGGGCTACAAGGAAATCGAATACGAGGTAATGCGGGACGCCAACGACACCGCCATTGCCATCTGCAACATGGAGAACCTTGACCCCGTGGGCATCCACACCGGCGACTCCATCGGTGGTCTGCCCGTCGCAAACGCTGACCAACAAAGAGTATCACATGCTCCGGGATTCCGCCCTCAAGCGCCTGATTCGCGCGCTGAAAATTCAGGGGCGGCTGCAACGTCCAGTTTGCCCTCGACCCCAATTCCTCCAAATACTACCTCATCGAGGTCAACCCCCGTGTCTCTCGTTCCTCCGCGCTGGCCTCCAAAGGCCTCCGGCTACCCCATCGCCCGGGTCTCCGCGAAGATCTGCGTGGGCATGACGCTGGATGAAATTCGTCTTGCCAACACCTGCGCGGCCTTCGAGCCGGCGCTGGATTACGTTGTCACCAAAATGCCCCGGTTCCCCTTCGACAAATTCTCCGACGCCAACAACCGTCTCGGCACTCAGATGAAGGCCACGGGCGAAACCATGAGCGTCGGCCGCACCTTTGAGGAAGAGCCTGCTCAAGGGCATCCGCTCTCTGGAGATTGGCGTGTACCACCTGCACATGCCAAAAATTCGACAGCTGGGGCAGGGAAGACCTGCTGGACTATATCAAAATCGGCACCGACGACCGCATCTACGCCATCGCCCAGCTGCTTCGCATGGGCGTAAGCGTGGAGGAAATCGTAGAGAAAAGCACCATCGACGCCTTCTTCATCCGCAAGCTTCGGAACATCATCTCCATGGAGCGGAGCTTTCCGGCGCGGTCATGGACAGCAGCGTATATTATCAGGCGAAGAAAATGGGCTTCTCCGACCGGGCGGTGGCGCAGATCTGGAACGTCCCGAACGGAAGGTGTTTGCCCTGCGTCAGAGCAGCAATATTCGCCCGGTGTACAAGATGATCGATACCTGCGCAGGAGAATTCGACAGCTATATCCCGTATTTTTACTCCACCTACGAGACGGAAAACGAGTCCGTCGTTTCCGACAAGAAGAAGGTCATCGTCCTCGGTTCCGGCCCCATCCGTATTGGCCAGGGCGTGGAGTTCGACTATTCCACGGTCCACGCCGTCCGGACCATCAAAAAACGCAGGCTATGAGGCTATCATCATCAACAACAACCCGGAAACGGTTTCCACGGATTACACCACCTCCGACAAGCTGTACTTTGAGCCGCTGACGGTGGAAGACGTAATGAACGTGGTGGAGCAGGAGAAGCCCGAGGGCGTCATTGCCTCTCTGGGCGGCCAGACCGCCATCAATCTGGCGCAGCCCCTGACGGATTTGGGCGTGAACATCATCGGCACCGACTGCGCCGCCATCGAAAAGGCGGAAAATCGGGATGCCTTTTGAAAAGCTTCTCATCTCGCTGAACATCCCCAGCCGAAGGGGAAGGCCGTCACCCGCATTGAGGACGGTGTCGCCGCCGCCCGGGAGATCGGCTACCCCGTGCTGGTGCGTCCCAGCTTCGTGCTGGGCGGCCGCGCCATGCAGATCGTCGCCAACGAGGAGCAGCTGCGGCATTACCTCCACACCGCCGTGGAGATCGACGCGGAGAAGCCTGTGCTTGTGGATAAGTATATTCGTGGCAAAGAGGTGGAGATCGACGCCATCTGCGACGGGCGGACGTGTTCGTCCCCCGGCATCATGGAGCTGGTGGAGCGCACCGGCGTCCACTCCGGCGACTCCATCTCCGTCTACCCCTCCTTCTCCATTTCCAATAAGGTCAAGGGCATTATTTTGCAGTACGCGAAGAAGCTGGGGCCTGCCATCGGCATCAGGGGACTGTACAATATCCAGTTCATCGTCGATCCGGAGGATCATGTGTATATCATCGAGGTCAACCCCCGTTCCTCCCGCACCGTGCCGTTCCTGAGTAAGGCCACGGGCTATCCTCTGGCGGACATTGCCACGTTGGTGGCGCTGGGCCAGAGCCTGAAGGAGCAGGGCATCGACATCTGTACCCCGACGAGCAGAAGCGGTACTATGCCAAAGCTCCGGCCTTCTCCTTCTCCAAGCTGCGGGGGCTGGACGCCTACCTGTCTCCGGAGATGAAATCCACCGGCGAGGCCATCGGCTACGACAACAACCTGACCCACGCGCTTTACAAGGCGATGCAGGCGTCGGGCATGAAGCTGGAAAATTACGGCACTGTATTCGTGACCATCTCCGACGAGGACAAGGAGGAAGCGCTGCCCCTGATCCGCCGGTTTTACCAGCTGGGCTTCAACATTGAGGCCACCGTGGGCACCGCGGTTTTCCTGCGCCAGCACGGCATCAAGACCCGCGTCCGGGCGAAGGTGGACGACGGCTCCGACGAAATTCTCAATTCCATCCGTCAGGGGCTATGTCACCTACGTCATCAACACCATGGACGTCCGCTGTGAGGATGTGCATTCCGGCTCCAGCCAGATCCGCCGCTGCGCGGTGGAAAACGGCGTCACCATGCTGACGGCGCTGGACACGGTGCGGGTGCTGCTGGACGTGCTGGAGGAGATCACCCTCGGCATTTCCACCATTGACGCCTGATTCTTTTTCCATTTGGAGCCGCCCGACAAGGGCGCTCTTTTGTATGTGAAAAATGTCAAGGAAAATATTTCACAAAAAGTTTACATAATTCTTGTCCATTTTTCCAAATTGCGGCGGGCGGCGGGGTAGGGGTATAATAGCGGCACAAGAGAAGGATGGAGGGAACGCATGAAAACGGTGGATACCCATTGGGGTGGTTTTGGTGCTGGTGATTCTGGCTTTTGGTCTGTGCGCCACGGCATGGAATCCGGGGAATTCGCAGGGGACTGGTACTGCGCAGAAACCGGGGAGCTGTTCCGGTTTCAGGACGGGCTGGTCAGCTGCGAACAGCATAATCTGCTCACCGGCACCATTGATGCCATGTGCGGCGCGTACTGCTTTTGACCGGGATTCCGTGACGGTTTTCTCTCTGGGGGTAGCCGGGCTGGAAAATCCGCGGCAGCTGTACCTCATACACGGCACCGACGGCGACCGCCTGTGCGGGATCGAAAGACGGTTCCGGAGAAACATATTTTTACCGCAGTCAGCAAGCGGCGCTGGAAAATTAACGAATCCCCTCTGCCTCAAATAAGCGTGGCAGAGGGGATTTTTTCAGCTGAATGGATACTCGGAAAACGGCTTCATATTCAGTTCGATGGGGTGATATTGGGCGATGTAAGACCGGGCGGTTTCTTCGGAGCAGTTGCTCGACTGGGGATTCTCGCCCTCGACCACGCGCCACCAGTATTTTTGTACGGAATCTGAAAAATCTCTTCAATCAATTCCAGCTCCGTACCTTTCATACGGAAAAATGCGTAGTACAGCCCATCCTTTTGGCTGTACATCAGAATGCCACCTTCGCAGACATCGGTTACCGAAGCTTCTGACACCAATACCCGCTTTCCGTCCACAATGGTATGCACAGAAAGGGCGTACTCTGGCTCCGTGCAGCCCGTCGGTATCGTCCACACATTTCTGGCAATCAGCTCCTGTATCCGTCGCCGTTCAAGTCTATCAGCGCATAGGCAAATTTCCCAGAATCCTCGTACCATTCCAGCGCTTCCAGCAATGTACATGGCGTAGGGTCTGTCCATGAGGATGGGCTTCACCGGCTCGCCGTAGCGCTTCATCTGCTGCCGCTCGGGCTGGGTTTCCAGCGGGACATAGGACGCGATGATCGCCTGCGCCTGCTGCTCCGTGATCGCTGTCTGTCCTCCGTTTGGGATCTTCCACAGGGGAAACGGGCAGGGGAATACCAGGAGTCTTCCACCTTTTCCAGCCCTTCCAGGTACGTCAGCCCATCGGCTTCCGCCCGAAAATAGTACCGTATTTCGGCAATATTGTCCTTTGTTTTCTCAGTTCCAGAACATGGTTTTCGCAAACCGTAAAGTACAAATCTGACAGGAAGATGAATTTGCGGAAATCCGCGTACTGATAAGACTCGCCATCCCGCATAGACAAAATTTCAACGACCGATGATCCCTTTCCACCGGGAAGAAGCTCCATCACGCCGTCCCCGTTCAGATCATACAGGGGTAAAACAGGCCGTCCGGCTATAGGTGCTATCGGCTGTATCCAGTATCTGCTGAATGTACCGCTCATAGCCCGTTGGTGTATAGCTGGGTGTACAGATTTTCGGCGGCTGCCGCGCTCCATCGTAGGCCGCCCGGGCTGCCTCCATAAATTAATCCACCTTGGTCATGTCCGCCGGGTGGGGCTGGATGGAAAAAGTCAAACTGTTCGAAATCTGTTCCAGCGCGCTCTGCGTCATCTGCACCTTAGTTCCCCGTCCCATTTGGACGAAGCGAAGGACACGGTGACAAAGGGCGTCCTGAAGGTCGGCAATGATCCGCCCCACTCGTCATTCATCACAAGAGCACTGTCCTGCCGTCGCTGCGGGTGTAGTTCCACTGGGTGCAGTTTTTCCAGGTCGGCAACCTCGTAGTACACAGGGTCAAAATATTCCTTCACGGAATAATAATATTCCGCAAGGTTGTCCTCATATGGCCACTGGTCGGTATCCGGCCGGAACAGCAGCTCGATATTGAACGTTTCCCTCCGGGTAGAAATAACCGCTCAAATATTCCACATCCCCATGGAACACGCCGTCAATGCCCAGCGAGGAAAACAGCACGCTGGATTCATAGTACTGGCAGCCCACGTCCGGCGACAGCAGCTTCAGATCGTATTTCTGAACGATTTCGTCCAGCTTGTCCACCATATCCCAGCTGTAGCATCCATAGGGGATATAATAGGGGTTGGGGATTCCCAGCTCATTGTTGTCGTTGGCCGTCACAATGGCGCCATCCGGGTCATAGTCCCGGCAAAAAGCTGTTCCATTCCGCCAGCGCCTCCTGATTGGCGCCTTGCAGCGTGATCTGGGTTCGCGGGGCGAGGTCGGCAAAAATGACGTCCCCCGTTTTCGTCGTAGACGGTGGGCGTGGTAGGGGCGGTACTCGGCCACCTTCAAGTCCCTGAAGCCGCAGCACATACGCCACCGTGCAGCCCACAAGCAGCAGCATCAGCCCGATCACGGCGGCCACCAGCCAGAGCCTGCGCCGGGGCAGGGGCTTCGCGCCCCTGCCGTGCCGTCTCTGTATTTCTGGGTTTCCCAGAGGTATGTACCCTTGGCGTCGCCGATCATATCCAGTATTTCGTTGGCGTTCACAGCAATTCCTCCTTTTCCAGCGCCTGTCTGAACAGGCCTACCTCGGGTGCGGCGGAGCATGGAGGTGACCTTGCTGACAGAGAAGCCGAAATGCTCGGCGATGTCCGCGATGGGGTCTAAGTACCAGTACCGGCTCAGGAACACCAGCCGTTCCGTTTCCGGCAGGGATTCCAGAAAGCCGTTGAAGGCCACGGCAAGCTCCTTGCGGTCCATGGCCTTTTCCAGGCTGTCCTGAGACGCGCAGTCCTCCAGCTCGTCCAGCGCCAGCGTCATCTCTCCGCCGCCCCCCGCTTGCAGGCGTTTCGGTAGCGCCAGCGGTCGATGGCGAGACGGCGGGTGATCTTGCCGAAAAGGTTGCGAGAATGGAAGGGCGGCGGGGCGGCATGGCGTTCCATGCCGTGAGATAGGTGTCATTCACGCTTTCCTCGGCGTCTTCGTGGTTTGTCAGGATGTTTTTGGCAATCGAAAAGCAGTAGCCGCCGTATTTCTGCGCGGTTTCGGAAATGGCGGTTTCCGACCGCGCCCAATACAGCGCGATGATGTTCTGATCGTCCAAAGCAAGCACCTCCTTGTGTCTGTTTGAAGCGCCCTTCACTTATCATCACGGAAAAAAAGAAGAAAATCTTGCGCGCCGGGAGGAAATTTTTTGAAAAATCGCAAGGAGCATTTCCGCTGGTTTTCATTCGCCGTTTTGGGGAGGCTGAATCACGGCGAATGTATCTACCATGGCCGCGAATCGCACGCCATGCCCCTCCGCCCGCTTCCATGAAGAATCGGCGGATAATGCGGAAGCAGCCGCTCTGTTCATCGGAAATATAGTCCCGCACTTCTAAAGGAGAATTCCATTCGCTGCCGCTGTACATGGAGAACGTGATTCGGTTGGTTTCCGTGTGTTCCTGAATTTCCCACCGCGTTTCCAGCTCTGCGCGTTCCTGAAGCGGCATCTTTATAGGGCATATCCAGATGAACGATCTCGATTTCGCAGGTGGGCAAAGAGGTATCCGGCTGGGGATTCATAAAGGGGCGTCGATCTGCCGTTCCGCTCTTCGTCCGGCAACTGGGAAAGATAATCTCCGTAGGCTTCCAGCACCTCTTCGCGGGTCATGGGCTTCTGATACGGGCGAATGTACGTGACGTCGCCATCCTTCACCATTGTGTAGTTGTCAACATCATAGTAAATCGCAAATCCCGGCTGGGGCGTTTCGGCGGTGGCCTGCGGCTCCGCCGTCTGCCGCGTAATCGCCCTCATACGGCAACCCCTCGATATCCATGGACATCTTTTTTTCGGCGGGAAAAAAGGGTTTCGATCAGGCTGGCGACCTTTTCCTTCACGTATTCAACGGCCGCCGCGCCGGGTGCGGTGTTCAGGAAAATCGCCAACATCAAAATCAGGGCGATCACCGCCGCCAGCTGCCGCACATAGCGGAAGCGGGGCGCTTTTCGGCCTTCGCGCATTTTCTGAGCTTCCAATATGTATTTTCCACGCCGCCAGAATGTCCAGCAGTTCCATATCCGTCATACCAGTCCCTCCTCCGTCAGCTGCGCATACAGCCGCTTGCGGATACGGAACAGCATGGATTTTGACCTTGCTGACCGTAAAGCCGGACTTTTTCCGCGATTTCCTCAGTGGAATCCAGATACCAGTAGCGGCAGAGGAACACGCCCCGCTCCGTCTCTTTCAGCGTCCCGAGGAAACGGTTCAGGGCTTGCCAGAATTTCCTTCCGGATGGCCGCTTCCTCGGCGCTTTCCGTCCCGCTGACGCATTCCCGCAGTTCCTCCAGTGCAAGCTCGATCTGCCCCTTGCCCCCGCTTGAAGGCGCGGTACTTTCTCCATCGGTCGATGGAAAGGTTCCGGGTGATTTTCCCCAGAAAATGCTGCCAGCGCCGGAGGACGCCGGGGCGGCATGGCGTTCCATGCGGACAGGTAGGTATCGCTGACGCTTTCCCGCGTCCTCCGGATTGGTCAGAATGTTGTAGGCAATGCTGTAGCAGTAGCCACCGTACTTGGCGTCCGTTTCTTTGATCGCCTGCCTCTTGAGCGGTCAAAATATAGCTGAATGATCTGATCGTCATTCATTTGCAGCCCTCCTTTTTCTGAACATTTCACCTTTCTATACGCAGAAATTTGCTTTTGGTTGCAAATTTAGCAAAATTTTTTGCGCCGCCTTTTGGATATTGTACCACAGCTGAAACTCAAAGACAAGCTTCCCCCAGCGCCCCGCAATACTTTTCTCAGCGCGGCTGCCGCGACCGCGCCGTCCGACGCAGCGGTTATGACCTGCCGCAGGGGCTTGACGCAGATGTCGCCCGCCGCGTAAAGTCCCTCAACAGAGGTTTTCTGATTTTCGTCGGTGATAATATATCCCCCGCGCGTCCCGCTCGGCAATGCCGGAAACCAGTGCCGTGTCCGGGCATACCCGGCAAAGACAAACACGCCGATGGTCTCGCCGTCCGGACTCTGGTAGTCGATGATCTCGCCGGTGGCGGTATTCTGGTATTGATACGCCGCAGGCCGTCATCGCCGGAAACCTCCTGCACGACGGTGTTGAAAAAGAACGGTGATTTTCTCGTGGTTTCTGGCTTTGTCCGCCACGGAGGCGGGGCAGGCAAAGTCATTTTTCCGTATCAGCATGGTCACATGACGGGCAAATTTCGTCAGAAAAACGCTTTCCTCCGCCGCCGTAAAGCCTCCGCCGATGACAAAAACGTCCTTATTCCGGAAAAAAACGCGCCGTCGCAGGTGGCGCAGTAGGAAACGCCGCGTCCCCTGAATTCCTCCTCGCCCCGGAAACCCGCCATTTTCGGCTGCGCCCCGGTGGCCAGAAGTACGCCTAAGCAGCGAAACTCTCCCACAGAGGTTTTCACGGTTTTCTCGGCATCGAAAAGGGACAGCTCGCGCCTCCGCAATCAGGAATTCCGCGCCGAAGTTCTCCGCCTGACGGCGCATGGTATCGGTAAGTTCCATGCCGCTGGTCTTCGGCACGCCGGGGTAGTTTACCACCTCATTGGTAATGGCGATCTGCCCGCCGTATCCGCGTTTTTCCAGCACAAGCGTCCGACAGCCCGCCCGGGCAGGTACAGCGCCGCCGTCAACCCCGCCGGGCCACCGCCGATAACGATCACATCGTAAAGCTTTTTCATTCCTCATGGGATTTTCCCTCTTTCGTAGATATTCAGAACTTCCACTAGTGTGCGCCGTCCGGCCAAAATCATACGACGCAGAAAGGGGAACAGGCAAGCGCCGCTCCCCAAGTATTTACATGTCCAGTGCCGGATTCATAAAGTACACATTCTTCTGATCCAGCTTTTCCCGAAGCAGCTGCACCGCCTCGCCGAAGCGCTGAAAATGCACGACCTCCCGCTCCGCAGGAATTTGATGACGTCGTTCACATCCGGATCGTCGGAAAGCCGCAGAATATTGTCATAGGTCACCCGCGCCTTCTGTTCCGCTGCCATGTCCTCCCACAAGGTCGGCCATGGGGGTCGCCTTTCACCGCCATGGACGCGGCGTTCCACGGAGACCCGAAGCGGCAGTAGGGTGACCCCCGCAGTGTGGTCCACAAAATAGGGCGCAAACGCCGAATCCTTCATCTGAGAATCCTTCAGATTCCGCGTCAACTGGTGGACGATCGCGCCGATCATTTCCAAATGCCCCAGTTCATTATATCCACCATGATAGATATGGCTGCAACACTATCCCCCAGAGCAGGCAGGGGAGATCAGACCTTGAATTGAAACTCCAACTCCAGTGGCTCTGGGTTTTTCCAAATCGGCGGTTATCCGATTCTTTTGGGTTTTCTGTTGTAGTTGATTCTTTTCGATGCACTGCTTTAGCAAGAGGTTTTTCTCTTTGACACTTGCGTTGGGATCCTGAAGTGTCCTGACAGATGCGGCAAAGGTTTCCCGCTTCTTCTCATAGTCTACCCTGATCGGCACAGTTTCCATTGCCGTTTTCAGCGCCTGAAGCGTTTCTTCCTTCTCCTGAACAACCTTCTTGTTGAGCGCATCAAAAAGCATTAGCTTGGGCGGCATGGCCTCACCGTGTACCCATCCCCATTGCGCCAAAGCCTATCCAGTTCTGCAAGCCGCTTTTTCAGAAGCTGGGCAATAAGCCGCTCCTGCTGTGTGGCATCATCCTCCGGGGCATCGGCCATCATCAGCTCAGGGAAATTCTTAATGCCTTTTTTGCAAGCGCCTCTCGATAACCGCTTCCTGTGTGAACTCTGGCAGGGAACAGGACGCGGTGTGATTCCTGATTAAGGACAAACAAGGCGCGGGGGCGCAGCGCTCAACGCCATCCCGGACGTATTGCTGCCTCACCATCTTACCGCCGCACTGGCGGACGACCAGACCGGCGAAAGGTTCTGCGTACTTTGCTCTGTTCTTTATCGGCGGGATATTTCCGCTGATGGCCTGCACGGCGTCCCACAACTCTTTTTTCAATAATGGGCTGGTGCTTTCCAGGATAAACAAAGAAAGTCGGGTTGCGGGGACGCGTGGCCACGACACTCGCCATCCTCACGACCTTATGACGGTCTTCCGTTTGTTCCAGTGTACCATGCCGATGTAGTGATCGTTAGTCAGCATTTGTGACGCTGGACGTGACCCATTTTCCGCCATCCGCAGTCGTGACACCCATGGTTCGGGTGTCTTAGCAATCTGACTGGCGCTGAGTGCCGCCGGCGTACATTTCGAAAACCATCTTGACGATCGGCGCCCGTTCCGGATCGGTTCCAGCGTGTGGCATTTCCGCTTGCCTTCCTTTATCACGACTTTGTTGTAGCCATGGGAGGTTTCTGACCGATGAAATTGCCGTTCTGCACGGAGGCAGCCGACCGTTTCCCATGATCCGCTTCTGATATTCCAGAAATTCGTTGCCCGCTTCAGTTCCCGCTCAAACATGTCCCGGTCCCGTTCGTCCCGGAGGTCGTAGGTATATTGCAGCGTGATGACGATAGTATTGGAATACCGGAGCAGCTTCACCAACGACGGCCAATGTCTTCCAGGTCGCCACGGCTGAGACACTGAGGCTCGACAACCAGCACGGCCTTGACCCAGGAGATTCACCCGCCGCAGTACCTCCTGCATGCAGGGGCGGCTCTCCAATGGTTTCGCCAGACACGACTTCCCGGTAACGGTTTTGCTTCCCGGAATCTCCGACCATCATCCGGTATGTTGCGCCACCCAGTCGTCCAGCATCTGCTCATGTTTGAAAGCACTTCCTGCACGGTCAACGCCGGATCATCCGTTGAGGGACTTCCGAGTACATTATGATGTCATCGACGGACATTTGGGGGCATCCACATTTTGATTGACTCCTTCTTTCATAATTGCCCCGAGCAATCGGTGCAGAACAGCTTTGTTATGCTGAAATCAAAAAAAACAAATATAAATATTTTGTAATTGCCGATTCGACAAATATAATACTATGTGTTATACTAATCATGTCAGGGAGGAAAGCCGACATGAGAAGCTACTCACCGTCAAAAAGTCATCAAGGCGCTCAAAAGGATGATGGGTGGTACTTAGTCAATGTCGTGAGCGGTCATAACCAGTTCAAGCACCCCCAGCAAACCGGGGCGGGTGACGGTTAAGCACCCCACAAAGACATCCCCGCAAGACCCTTGACAGCATTGGCGGCAGTCAGGTCTCGGTTCCGGTGACCTGACCCCTGACTATCCTGAATCGGAGGTAACGGATATGGCAAAAAAAGTGGAACGATATTTTTACCCTGCTGTATTCACGTATGAGGAAGGGCAGAAATTGCCGTAGTCTTCGGATCTGGACGTAGCGACCAGCGGCGAGAATGACGATGACGCGCTGCTTTCGGCAGGGAACTGCTTGGGTGCGTAATGTTCCGGCCTGGAGGAAGACGGCGAAGGAGCTCCCGGCCGACGCCGTTGAGCGCTGTAGCACTGGAACCCAACGAGCGGGTGGTGCTGGTGGATGTGTATATGCCCGCCGTCCGGATGGCGCAGAATAAGTCTGTCAACCGACACCGTAGCCCTGCCGGCCTGGCTGAACGCTGCCGCGCTGGAACGGAACATCAATTTCTCCCAAGTGCTTCAGGACGCACTGAAAACACAAATGGGAATTTAAGTGAATCAGTCTGCCGCTTCGGTATTCATATACCGGGGCGGTTTTTATTCATTACTGCCCGATGCGGCTGCACCGGGGCAAATTTTATGTATCCAACGTCCTGCTTCAAAGCAAGGGGGCTGACCGGCCTTATCTTTGGAAAGCCGCCGCAGAAGAATAACGATCAAGTCGATCAGCCATCCAATGCCAGACCGGCCGACAGGGCCGAAGGGAGCCTGTGCCTGTCTTGCCCTGCATAAAAGCGGTGAACGCCAAGCCCGCCAAGAAAGAAGCATAGCCAAAAGGCAGTCCATTTCTTTTTGTGGATGTGGCCGGGGACAGTGTTGATAATGTTCAACGGGCTGCGGGCTGCAGCTTGCTGCGTGGCGTGCCGAGTGCTTACACCGCAAACGGGACAGTAGGCTTAACACCGTTGCCGATTTCTTTGCAGTTTTTACAATACATTTATACCGCTCCACTCTCGCTAGTTCAGATTCTCAA
>VOFC01001694.1_pt1 | contig 16859 bp, 26 predicted proteins | sample 5384161 | NCBI WGS metagenome assembly VOFC01 (sample SAMN12384722, study PRJNA508395) | human gut metagenome | isolation source: healthy gut B | host: Homo sapiens | reverse complement strand
CGATGAAGTACAGGCGGTGTTCCTGGCCGACAAACGAGCTGAGGCACGATACCTGCGCCAGATGTATAACTATAAAGCGCACTACTCTCTGGACTGCGTCAATGGCATTGAGAAGGCTATTGTTCAGTACTCGCCTACCCCGGAAGAAATGCTGGAGGACAGACAGATGCGCGATCGAGCTCTATGCTGGTGGTGATAGAGTTGCCGGACAAAATGCGGATCTACGCCCGGTTCTATCTCTGGGCATGACTGTCAAGAAAAATTGCCCAAGCAGAAGGTGCGTAATCTCGGCTGTGTATATGTTAAGCATTGAAGTGCGGCTTTAGCCTGGACCAAGAGCCTTTCTGAAAGAAATTCTCAAAGCTAAATAGGCTGATTTTTACTACCATCAATCGGGGGTCATTTTGCAGGATGCGGTCCTTACGGGGCGCATTCTCCTGCTTATTTCTGCACGGTTTCAAAATTCGCATAATAGTAGAAAAAGACCGCCGCGGTGAGCCGTCATGGTCAAAGCGTTTGCAGAACGCGCAGCCACAGAATGTAATTTGTTCGCAAGCCGGGGCGCTGCCATCAACAAGCTGCTTTTTGCGATGTGGCTATCCACACGCATTGCTTGCCAGTACAATCTGGCGATGAGAGATTCGCACAATTTCTATACAGGGTTCTTCACACATCGCGGTTCCACAGGATGTGATTGTGAGCTTCGATTGCTTTGCTAACAGATATTGGGTAATTCGATTGATTTTCTGTATGCCATGCGCACGTCATTAATCCACAAAATTTCCGGCATATTGTACTGAATGTCAGCTGACTCGCGGGCGGCTCCGAGATTTCTGCTTTGTAACAGCGTGCGACGCAATTTTACGCCTCCGTCTTCTGCCATCACAACATACTCTCTACGATGCTGTCGAATATAAGTCGATGTTTCACGGGAGAAACCACTTCCTTGCAGCAATATGGTCAAAGGATTGGTTGTACCGTATTCAAACATACTCATACCAATCGTTTTTGAAGCTTTCCACCTTTATGAAATCTCTTGGCACTCGTTTGAAAATCTCAGAAAATAATTGGAAATGCTGAAAAGGATTACATTTTCAATAACATCCAAGGTGTCCGCAATAACAATGTTTCTTGTGCTCACGGGAATCGTCATATTTTACTGGTTTTCCATCGATTCTTACCGTAGCCTCACTGTCGTTCCTCTTGTATTCAATTGCTTTGTTCATGATGTTGCTAAGACCCATTCCCTGAATCCATTGAATCAATATAACAGCATTACCAACAGAAGCATTCCATTGCTTTTCCTGTTTTCTTACTTACTCTTCCAAGTGCCCGCCGTTCATACTTTTTCCCATTTGAAAACGCGGCACATTCGCTCAGAGGAAGTTCATCAACTCGTTGTAGTCAACGTTCCCATTAATGTCTAGGGTCGGATAAGACATCCCTCACGTGCGATTGCACTGGTAGGACCTCTGTCTGATCAGCACAACATTAATATCATCATCCGGGCGTTGCAGGTTTTGTAAGTTTGCCTTTATCTTTCCTCATCGTTTCTGTAAGAGATGGTGCCAAACTCCTCATGGACAAGGCTGTCTCGGCTTTTTGGCAATATCACGCAAAGGTATCAAAAGCGAACTTACGCATCAGCGTATAGGTTCTTCCGGCTGATTATTGGGGGTGCTTTATCAAACTCTATTTCCCCGTTAACCAGTGCGCTTTACGACCGATTTTTTCTGCGCATTGGTCAAGCCTGACTCGATGGACAGTTTCTGTTCTGGAATCTTCTCTTTAAGTAGTTCTTCGAACTTTTCCTCCTTGACCTTGTCGTTCATACTGACAAAAATACATTCCCATAAAGGTTGTATTTCAATTCACCTACACGTCCGATCAGATTACGGAAATCAACTGCATCCATATAGGCATAACCCTTTTTGTAACTTGTGATAAAGGGGTTATCCGCAGGCATATTGACTCCCTCCACGAGGGTACTGGTGCAGAAGATTGTAGTAATAAGCACCGCTGCGAAATAGTTCTTCAATTCTCATTCGGATAGTAGACGGGAGATATCCATATGATACGCAACGCCTTTTTGTAATCAATTCCACAAGGAAATAATCGCACGTGGACCTCCTGCTTTATCTCCTTGGGAAAGAGTCCAAATATCCTGATTAGCCACAAGCCTGTAATTGTATTCCTTAAGATTTTCTTTGAGATCGTTGATTATTTTGCTTTGTGACTTCGTTAATAAGTGCCTTGGTAGGAACAATCAATGCAAAGTTTTTCTCTACACCAGACTCGACCTGCGATTTAAGAAACATCCTCATAATGAAGGATTTTCCCATTGATGTCGGACCAGAATAACTAAAAATATTGATCAGTAAGATGGTCGTACACCTGCTTTTGAGCGCGGAGGAACTGAAACTCAGGCATAGCCGGAATCGTCAGCAGTTCCTTGGAATATTCCGAATACATACGGTCAAGCACGGCTCCACTCTGGTAGTCTTTCGCTACAAGATTCCGTCCTTGGTAATTTCCTGTACTGGTTAAAACAGAACCAGCATAATAAGCTTGGCAGGGTCATCAGGATAAATGCTGCACAAAAGCGTGATGATTTCCTTGTGCCCACATCTTGTGCTGGTCGCTGTTTGTCGAATGCGTTGATTTTGACCCAGCAAATCTGCAAATCGAAGGGCATCGATTTTATCCACGGGTCTTGATGTCTGATCAAATATGTTAAGCATCTTCGCAGCATAATTGTATAAGAGATTGTCGTGTATTTCTCTCAGATATTCATTGCTGTCAATATCTGCATATATGACATCACCGAGGTGGATGGTTGCAACTTTGTTATCGCTCATGGCATCACACCTCCCCCGCATGGCTTTCTCCATAATGTCTGACTTATCCTTGTCAGCGTCATTCAATGGTAAGATATAAAAAATAAAATGAATGTGTCCCAAGCCCACGACTGTTGATTTGCCGGGCAATGTATGCGGCATGATTCTTTATATCGGTATTCATCTTATGGTTTAACGCATTTTTGTATTGCATCGTCGAATAGCTGGCAGGGTTAAGCCCAAGAGTATCCTATGAACACACCATAGGCTGTATCTCTAACGACACTAGAGCCCTTTTTTCGGAAAAACAACTTCCTTGATTTGCCGTGCTGTTTTGGATCAAAGTCTCTATCGAGACTTGACGGTTCTAAAAGCTGAAGCCGGTTTTTATTTGTTTGCTCGATGTCCATTATGGCATCAAATGCTTGGTCAATGGCATCTCGCATATCACCTACTACACTGGATGAACCAAAAACAAGCTGATAATATGGCTGGGCATAACCTCCGAGTGAAAGCAGGTGAATACCATCACATTTGCTGCTTTTTGGGTATTCGTTGTTGAAAACAACTCGACCTTGCTCATAATTTTGGGTGCATCCAGTATCTGTTCCAGGAACGCATACAGCAGGATTTCCCCAGTGAATTCCCTGTGTTCTGCTGTCCGGGGCGTCCATTTTTTGCATGACTGCCATAGCCTCAAGGCCAATGCTCTCCAAGTCATCATTTATCTTAAACTGCTCCAGCTTTGCTCTTGAGAACACATATCTCCCTACATTTTTTCGGATGAATGCTTGTAAATCATCCGAAACAAATTCATTATTCATGACATTGAGGTGAAAAAGGCGCAGTTGTTCTGGGTTAATCAATCCGAGAGATTCCGAATGCATAACCTCAGTGAAGATGTTGTCAAAATCACTGCCTTTTTATTGTTTTATTCAGCATACAACTGCCTCCTTTTCACCTATTTGCGTTGACCGCCATGCAGGGCATCCTCTGTCACCACACCCACAGGAGTCTAATGCTGAGCGTAGTCCACGATTTTTGCGTCCTTATCGGTCTTCGGTTCGTATGTCAAATTGAAAACCATATCCGATAGCCACTTCTTAAAGGAAGGATTATCCTGAAACTGTTTGAATAGCTCCATGTTGTCCGCCATAATAGAGAACATGACCTGTTGCAGAGCACGTTCACTTTCTGTGCGTGCTTCCTGTTCATCAGAGTTCTTCATGGCATTCTGATACTTTTATCCTTGGACACCATCTCCGGAATGGCCAGAATCTGGCGCTGTACATTGTCAGCATCATTCCAGTTGATATTTCCGAACATATCATTGAAGTCCATGATAATCTTGGAAAGCAAATCCATTTCAGGCTCAACGGTATGGCCAATCTTGCCTGCGGGCACCGGTGCAATTTCCGCATCGGTGTCTTCCAGTTTGATTGCAATGGCCTCCTGCGCCTCATTCCGATAACTGCTCAGATCGATAGTTTGAAGGATGCCCTCCGAGAGGTCATCGTCACGCGGCGACGGAAGTTTCGGAATCAGCAGATTCAGGAAAATCGACAGTTTCTCCCACTCGACGTTTCCGTAAGGCAGGATTGCACCAAGGAAACCATAGGGTACGCACAAAAAGATTTAGCCGCACTCTTGAACTTAATCTGATCGTCCAGCCCAACTGCTTATATACGGCTGTGCAGGCATCCAAAATCGGATCAAGCTTCATCACGCTCCGCACCACCGAGGAAAAGATCTACCAACTGATTAACATCACCGTCATCATAAACCTGATAGCTTTCCATCAGCGTTATAAGGTCATAGAGCTTATTCGGATCAGTCTCGCCAGAAAGAATCGTAGTCCTGTAGAATTTCTGGAAGGCATCTTCAATGGTGGATGTTTTATTGGCAAAGTCCAGAACATAGACCTCATCCTTTCCGGGACAAGCTCTGTTGAGACGAGAAAGAGTCTGCACCGCAGCAATATCATAGAGCGGCTTGTCCACATACATCGTCTGCAGCAGCGGCTCATCAAACCCCCCGTCTGGAACATATCCGCCACAATCAAAATCCTATACGGTTCCTTCTTAAACTCCTTCGGAATCTTTTGCATCTGGAAATCCGTTCATCGCAGCCGATGTAAGCGCAGGTTCCTGACCGTTATATTTATGCTCACCGGAAAAGGCCACAATTGTCTTATACGGACTATGCCTGTCTGCGAGACACTTGTTGATCGCATAGTAGTATTCGATACATCTCGGAATGCTGGCCGTAACCACCATCGCACGAGCCTTGCCCCCAGCTTTTCTTGGCAATAACCTGCTCGTGGAAATGCTCCACCATCATAGTAGCCTTCTTTGCGATAACGTCAGGATTGCCCTCGACGAAGGCACGCAGTTTTTTCTGCGCACGCTTCTTATCAAACATCGGATCATCCTCGACCGTCTTCATGAGCTTGTACAGCTGTCAATGGTTGTATAGTTGCGGAGCACATCCAGAATGAAGCCTTCCTGAATAGCCTGCTTCATGGTGTAGACATGGAATGGGCGATGCTTGATTTCTCCGTCCTCTTCATAGGGAACACCAAACATCTCCTCGGTCTTATTCTTCGGTTGGGTGGCTGTGAAGGCAAAGTAGCTGGCAGAAGAGACGAGCTTACGTCCCTCCATCATGGCATTGATTTTGTCTTCATTATCCGCTTCGTCGTCTGTAGCAAGGCCGGAAAGTGCCAGATTCATATTGGCAGAGTTACGCCCGCTCTGGCCAGAATGCGCCTCGTCAATGATAATGGCAAACTTGTTATTTTTATGTTCCTGCCCGATCTCGGAGATAATGTACGGGAACTTTTCAATCGTAGATATAATGATGCGCTTGCCATCCTGTATGGCTTTTGCGTAGATCGCCGGAATGCTCCGCCCAGACGACCGTATTCTTGACCTGCATGAACTGCTTGATTGTATTACGGATCTGCTTATCCAGAATACGGCGGTCGGTAACCACAAGAACAGAGTCAATCATGGGATGGCCATCTTTCTCAAGACCGATCAAGCTGATGTGCAAGCCACGCTATCGAGTTTGACTTTCCGCTTCCGGCGCTGTGCTGGATTAAATAACGCTTTCCAACACCATTTTCCTGCACATCTGCCAGCAGTTTCTCCACGCAGTCGAGGCTGATGGTAACGCGGCCAGATCTGCTTGACAGACTTCTTTTTAGTATCCTCGTCTACCTCTTCGACAACCTAGTGCGTAGTTTTCAATAATGCGAGACAGCTTTCTCTTGGTAAGAATGTCCTTCCAGAGATAGTCCGTCATAAGGCCGTTCGGATTTGGCGGATTGCCTGCACCGTCGTTGTAACCCTTATTGAACGGCAGGAACCAGCTATCTTTTCCGGCCAGTTTCGTGCAGAACTGAATCGTAGCGTCGTCCACAGCAAAATGAACCATACAACGCTTGAAAGAGAACAGGAGGTCATGGAAGTCCCGGTCTTCCTTATACTGGCGCACAGCGTTTTCAGTATTCTGCTTTGTGAGCTGGTTCTTCAGCCCATCGTGATGACCGGAAGTCCGTTGATAAACAGGCAGATATCCAGTGCCAGTTTCCCAGCATCTTGCGAATAGCGCAGCTGCCTCGTCACGCTGAAGATATTCTTCTCATACATGATTCTGGCCTTCTCGTTATTCTCGGTCGGCGTCAGATAGAACATGATGAGGTCTGCCGGGTAGACTTTCACACCGTTGCGCAGCACATCAATAATACCGCGCTTGGCAATCTCCCCGGACAGACGGTTCAAGAACTGCCGCTTCTTTGTATCCGAAGTAAACACGCCCAGCTTATCCATTTCCTTCGGCTGCGTGTCCTGCAGGAACCGGAACAGGCGTATTTCGTCGACTGCGTATTCTTTATTATAGTCGGCGTTTATTCCTTCCTCATACCCGTTTTGTTCAATCAGCCATTTCACTATTAAGGATTCAAGGCCGTTTTCCTTTGTGTTGGTAAAAGCCATTGTTAATCCTCCTGTGCATCCATTTCTTCGGTATCTGTGCTGTCATCCATACCCTCGTCGGAATCCTCTATATATTCATATTCAGGAATAACTATGTCTCGGACATCAATTTCGCCAGTAACAGCAGCTTTGAAATCAAGCTCGTCCTATACTCATCGATCAACATCATTTCCCGTGCAAGCAGGGACTTACTTGAAGCAATCATGTTTCCCTTTGTGATTGCCTTTTCAGGAATAAGTCCATTGAAAACTGATGTCTTCCATCTCAAAAATTCATAAATATGGTTCTGTTCTTCTATGGGAGGAACCGAACGTATATATTCTTCATTTCACTGTAGCGAGTAGTCCAAAGATCTGCCACAATGCCTCTGCCGTTTCGATAAAACTCTTCTATAAACTTATGACTCCTCAGCAAATAGTGATAATACATCGACGTGTTTTCTCGCGGACACAGAACTATATTTATCAATGAAACCGATCCGTCATATTCAGAGAACCCGCTTGATCCGCGCCTATCAGAACGGCTATTTATAACGAAGTCGCCTTTAAGCACTTTCTTTCGGTTATCGCTGTCCTTGGATTTCACAGCCGTATCAAGCTGCTTTGTCACTCCAAACTTAGTGACAGACAATGGCATAAAATCTTTATCTGAGCACTTTTCTGACCGCTCCGAAAACAGATCATTTATTTTCTTCATTTCCCAGTGAGCGGGAATACTCTCTATCCAGCTAACACCAGTGGGCTTATAATCAGTATACCTATGAAATGCACTCATGATAATACCTCGCTTAATACTCCTGACATCTGTCCTATTACATCATTGATATCTGCGGCAATTGTATCGATATCTCTTATTGGACGAGGCTCAAAGAAATATTTTGTGAAAGTGAGTTCGTAACCAACTTGCGTTTTCTTCTCATCAACCCATGCATCAGGTGTGTAGGGAAGAACTTCTTTTCTCATATAAGATTCGATTCCTCCGGGATATGTGAAAGGAACGATTTCTGTTTCAGTTTTAGCCTTGTCAATTTGAACTCTGCCTTTTTTATCCTTCATAACAGTTCCGTTCTCATCATACAGAGGATGTACAACGGTAATCCTCCAATGGCCAAATTCTTCATTCCTATAGATATGGCTGATTTTACTCTCATCCATATCCATAAAAATGCGGACGATTTCTTTTCTTATGTCAGGGTTCAACTCAGCATTTTTTTCTTCCCCATGTTCTTCCACATTGAAGCCTTCATCTCTGTGGCATCAATAAGCTGAACTTTCCCCTTTCGTTCATCACTTTTTTTATTACTTAATACCCAAATGAAGGTTCCGAGGGGGTGTTATAAAACATTCCGTCTGGCAAAGCGATTATTGCCTCAACAAGATCGTTTTCAAAAAGGTATCTTCTCGCATTACTTTCCCCACTACCGGCATCACCTGTAAACAAAGAGGAACCGTTGTGAACTTCTGCAATTCTACTTCCAATAGGTGTATCTTTCTTCATCTTTGCCACATTGTTTAGGAGGAACAATAGCTGCCCATCTCTGACACTTGGAAGCATTTGCATGCTGTCGCCGCCCTCGAGATAAGTGTTGAAACGAGTATCAAGGATCTCCTTTTTGCCCCCCATTTTCTCTGCGTCAGTTTTCCAACTCTTGCCGTAGGGCGGATTTGAAAGCATAAAGTCAAACTGGCGGGATGCGTGCTGGTCGTCGGAAAGTGTGGAACCGTACATGATATGCTCGGCTTCTTCACCATCGCCCTTCAGCAGCATATCCGCTTTGCAGATCGCGTAGGTTTCCGGATTGATTTCCTGCCCGAACAGATGGATCGCGACTTCCTTGCCACGCCTCTTAGCAAGCGTCAAAAGTCTATCCTGAGCGACGGTGAGCATACCACCGGTACCGCAGGCTCCGTCATAACAGGAATAGGAGGCGTCTTTGATTTTATCGGCAATCGGTATGAACACAAGGTCGGCCATGAAACCGACAACATCACGAGGCGTCCAGTGTTCTCCGGCTTCCTCGTTGTTTTCTTCATTAAATTTCCGAATCAGTTCCTCAAAAATAGTACCCATGCCGTGGTTATCAAGACCAGGGTGCTTGAGGATCGTCTTCGCGTCGTCCTTGTAAATAGGATTCGGACTCAAGTTAATGTCAGAGGATGTAAACTTTTCAATGACTGCACCGAGAATATCCGCATCCACCATCGTATCAATCTGATTTCGGAATTTGAACTTATCCAGAATGACCTGCACATTGGGAGAAAAACCATCAAGGTACGCAATGAAGTCAGCTTTGAGTGTCTGCGCTTTGGCGCGACTGGTCAAATCCTTCAGCAGGAAGGGAGATGCATTGCAGAAAGCCTGTCCCGCTGCATTACACAGCGCAGGCCACTGGTTATCGATTTTTGCTGCATCAAGCTGTTTCTTCATAGCCAATACTGCCGGTTTTGTTTCTTCCAGCATGGCATCCAGACGGCGGATAACCGTCATCGGGAGAATGACATCACGATATTTGCCGCGCACATATACATCACGCAGACAGTCATCTGCAATCCCCCATATAAAACTTACTATTTGATTATGCACTTGGTTGTCCATATTTTGTTTTCCTTTCCTGACCTATATATTTTCAGTCAATGCGATAAAGTTCACTTCCGCATTTAAATTTCATCAGCGATACTGCACATTATTGGGGCTTATTCAGATTCTTTTGCTGTTGTCATCAGCCGCCCCACCTGAACGAATCCACTCATCCACCTCAGACAATTTGAATTTCCAAAGTCTCCCAACCTTGTAGGCAGGCATATTGCGCTTAGCAATCCAAGCAAGGACTGTTTCTCTGCCGACTCCGAGATATGACTGAACTTCTTTCACTGTTACCCATTTCTCGATGTTGACTTCACTCACTGTGTTACCTCCGTCTGTCCCTGATAATCCATTTTTGTGCTAACTACAAATATGAATATGTTGCTGTTCGGAAAGCAATCATTGTTATCACTGTCTACCATAATCCATCTGCATTCCGATTTTCCCTCAAAGCCGCGAGCATCTATGCTCACGGTTATTTTACGCTCTTATGCGGAGGCGTGTCTGGTATATCAATATAATTTGTTTCTGCTTTCGGTCGGACGTCTTCGTGATTGGAAAAGAATAATCTTCGTCCACGCCACACCTGTGTGCCAGCATTTTCAAATTCCCATGTGTGTTGAAACTTCTCATATATATTCACTTGATAAGTTGGCCTGTTCTTAGACTTGAAACAAATCTGATCTCCTGGATACAAAATTCCCGCAGGTTGATGCAATTTTGTTTCTTCATCTTTGGTTCTGCAAGCAGTTTTTGATATTCTATCGCTACAATGTCATCGACCTCATCAGAGTTACTTCCCACAAACATTCTGAACTGAATCGACAATGCTCTGCACAGACAATCCTTATTCTCTTCCATAGTTGGAGAAATGCCGAATGCAAGCATCACATTGCGTGTTTTATCATCTTCTATGTTCTCCTTATAAAAAGCGGTAAGGCCGGCATCGTCAAATGGATGGAAAGATGCCTTTATATCCGTCGTCATAGTTCGACTGCCATCATAAAGTTTTCTCGGCAACGGTACATCCTTGAGGTGTACCGTTTTCCTTTTTTAAATGGGAAATAGTTGCTGCCTGCTGCGTAGAAGCAACGCACGACAAATATACCGCTATTCTTTCTGTTTGGATAGTAAAGCTCCTCCCGCATGTGCGTGTATAGCCGCTCAAAATATGTCTTTACCAGCACATCTAATTCTCCTTATCATATGCAATTAAATCTGTCCCATGTTTTGTCTCATCTGTCTCATGTTCGACCGGCTGCGCGTCTCATTTTGTGGTGCGATAATGCATTCGGAAGGACGAAGAGTGGTCCCAAGATACATTGCTAGGAATTGTATTTTTAGCATATTACAAAAATATGCAAAAATCAACTAATCCATGCAATTTAATTTGTAAACACTCATAAATCCACTCCAATAAAAAGTTAAGGAGGTGAACGGCATGGCAAGCAACAGGAAGCAGACTTCCAAGGCGGTGGCTACCAAGGCGAGTCAGATTCTCAAAGATGGTCGCTATAGCAGCAAATCGAAATCCGTCGCAGGCAGTGCTTTGGCGCAAACCAAACCTGGCAAGAAAAAGTAAGATTTGAAATCGATGGGCAGCGATGTATTAGCTAATACGCCTGCCCATCCCCCTTCAGGGGTTACCTCACCTAACACAATTATCACTCTCTCATAGTCCGAATAGCGCTATAAGGGCGGAGGGACGCATAAGAGTTCGAAGACGCAACGATGAAGGTTGCTTTTCGGGCGAAGATGCTCCCACCGCAGCTTTGTGCGCTTTTTTCAGCCTAAAGCCTGTGGTCATCTTACGCCACAGGCTCTTTTTGTGTCCTTCCGTACCTAGCTTCGGGCGGAAAGGACACATTATGAAGAACAAACAGAAATCTACTGTCACCAAGAAAAATGAATTTTTGGGGACTCCCACTATCCAACACGACACCTACATCTATCGCTTTCCAGACGGGACAAGCTCTACACTGGTTTTTGGCCCCTGCCGATGTTGCTGGCCTGGGGAGCCGCTGGCTTGCTGAATTACAGGAGCTTGACCGCTGTGAGTACAATAACAACCATGCACAGACCCGCCGTCATTGCTCCCTGGAAGCTCAGGACCCGGAGGGGATGGGGGGCTACTATGAAGGCGACAACATGGATCGAGTACAGTTTAATCTTGAGGTAAAGGAATTTCTTTCTGTGTTGCCGAAGGATTTGGAAGAAATCGCTCGCCTTCTTTACGAAGGCTTCTCCGCCGCTGAAATTGCTCGTCTACAGGGCGTGAACCGGTCTACAATTTCGCGAAAGATAAAAAAATACAGAGCATTATAATGCTCCACAATTCATAAAACTACAAAAGGACGCATCACCCAACAGCGTATGACTGTTAGGTGATGCGTCCTTTTTGGGAAAAATCTATTATTTACTGTAATTTCTGAATTCTTCTTCAGATTCATAAATGGAGTCTGCGGAAATACTGTTTTATGACCGCATTCTGTGCATTTCCACACATAATGATGGTCATCAAATCCGGCTGTACATTTAGGTAAGCATTGCAACGGTCACAATACCAGTCAACCTCCGGGAACCTTGCTCCCATGATTACACCTCCTTTCTTACCGCTATGCGGTATCCATATCTGCCAACTTATCTTGGTTACCAACTTGATGCGCTTTATATAAGCATATACACCCCCAGCAACTCATGCCATTCAATATTTATTCACTGGTGTTGTTGTCCCGTTCAGAATCAGATATATCTGTGGTGGTTGTTTCCGTTGCCGATGGAATCGTTTCTTTAATTGCAGCAAGAATTACTTGTCCTTCTTGCTCTAATGCTTTCTTGCGCTTAAATGCGGCATATTTCTCCCTTAATATACACGCCACCAGCAGCAAGTGAGACAATTCCTAATGTAGTGAGTAACCCCTTGATCCAGCCGCGTTGTTCTCCCAATTTCAATCCACGTTCAAGGCCGATTTCTTTGGCTGTGGCCGAGAAGAAGTCGGATAACTTTTTATGCCTTGTTGCATATCGCCATCGCCAATATTTTTAGGGCTTTCGTCATATCAGGAGCCGATTTGCCAGTGGTATTAACCAGATCATATATTTCCTCAGCTATGTTATTCATACTGTATCCTCCGTAAATTCATTTTTTTTAAGCCGGGTGCAATATATTTGAATGGCTCTGGAGATAAACCACGAGACTCCGCGCTCTGCTCCGTTATCGATAAGCTCTTTATATGTGTTGCTCCCAAACATATTTCAATGTTATTCAATAAACTCAGATGAGCCGCTTGCGACATTGCAGGTATGTTTGAAAAGAACTCATGTATCCTTTTAACTTGAGCTTGTACTTCTTCGAGCCAGTCGTATATTTTTTCCTGCCTAAGTTTTCGATGTTATTCAATGCATCAATCAGGTTCCGATCCGTGGATTATCTTCATGCTTTGTACAGTAATAACACGTTGCTTGAAACAAATACTCAGCACTGCCAGGTCCATAAATATCATCGATTTCTGATGCAATTTCCGCCCCAGGCGCAAAATTAAGATTGTTCCATTTGAACAGAAAAATAGAATCCGAGAGCACTTTTGCGGTTATATGGTGTAAAGCACAAATCTGTACCTGTACACTGTCATCATCATAGGGACTATCTTCCCTTAAAGAATACCATTACCTTGTCAAGGGTCTCAAACCAATAATTTTCATCTTCTTCTGTTAATGCGGCCACAAAAAAGACTGATCCATAGGCTCCTTTGAGATCCATTGCATTAAATGCTGCCACAATTACCGGAACCAATGTATCATATGGTAGATTTTCCAATCCATGCGAACCAAATCGAATTGCGGATATTGGAACATCCATTTCTTTCAAAAAATTTGCTGTTTCAATCAAACTTTCAAGATGCTTCTTTTTCTTTTTCCAGTTGAGCTATTTGAAAAGAAAGGGCTTCTTTTCGATTATAGTGAGGGTTATTAAACACAGCCTTCATCTCGTTTTTTCCGTAGCCCAGTTCCCGATAAAAGCGTATTTGCCACAGTCGATCTATTTCTTTATCGGCATATAATAGGTGACCATATTTATTTGTGGCTGTCGGCGCAGTAGCTAGGCCAGCTTTCTCATATTCCTGAATAACGCGGCGCGTCATTCCAACGATTTGAGTTACTTCATGGAGTGTTTTCATTATTCATCACCACCCTACAAGCAAAGGTTACAGCTGCACGAGCCGTGCAGTCAATAGGGAAAGAAAAAATTTTGTTTTTTATAACTACAACGAGTTTCATCTGCCTATAGTGAAGCCCCTATCGAACGATGATAGGGGCTTTTCAACAAAAAATTCAGATATACGCAACAAACGCCCTCTGCCGTGGCCTACAAGTGAGAGGTACAAGTGCCAGGGAAGGGCACCAAGGCCGCTCAGACTTTTGAATACACATAATCATAGGAGAGAAACGGCCATGGATTACAAAACCGAACCCAAGCAGCAGGAGCCGCAGCTGATTTGCCTGTGCGCAGCCTGTGCCAGTGCTTTTTATAATGTTCCCACTATAAGAATCAAACGCGCAGCTCGCTACCAATTTGTGAAAGATACCTGTACTTATTGTGGAATTCGCAGTGGATATGACTATATCGTCGCTCCTCGCAAAGTTCCGCAGCGCCATTCACGTAATGAGGCGACGCCATGAACAAAAGGATGTCTGCGCAACAAAAGTGGCTTATGTGCGCTTCACGGAAGATGATTTGGCGGATCTGGATCGTCAGGTCCGGAGGGTTGGCGCACCGTCAAGAGGTGCGTATATCCGCAATCTGGTCAAACAAATTCGCCCCGTTGAGCTTCCACCAGCAGACTATTTATCTCTGTTGGACGAGCTATCATCCCTTCGGCACAGTATCGATACTTTGGCAGCGCGAGCCGCTAAAGGTGGAACATCTACTCTTAATCCGGTGGAATATTATACATTGTCCAGCCTTACAGCGTTAACACTCCAAAAATTCGGCTTGCGGCGTTACCGCAGCAATATCAATTACCGGAGGATATGATCCATGAAAGAATCGATTATTGACCGCACCTATGTGTGCTTAAAGCTGATTGATATGCTCTACAAGAAGGGCCTTGTCAACGAGGCAACCTATCTGAATGTCAAGCAAACCTATCCGCAAAAGTGAACACTTTTCCGGCAAGTTGTCAAGGATATCAGGCCAGCGTCCGTATGATTGCAGATTCTGTTGTTTTCGGGTATTCTCGCCTTGTCAGAACAAATCAGAAGCCATAAAGGAGGAAGATGCTATGTACAATATGTCTCCGTACTCATTGTCCCGTTCTTTCCGGGACAAAACCCTGCCGGGCAGTTATATATGGCCGTGCCTCAACAGAACACGAGGCCCAGGTCAAAGCCCTTCAGAATCAGATGCAATGGTATGATGATGTTGCTCGTTTTCATCCCCAGTGGAATGTCATCAGCCGCTACATTGACCAAGGCATTACCGGAACCCAGGTCTATAAGCGGGATGCTTTTATGCAGATGATGGAGGATGCCAAACAGCATAAATTCGATTTGATCGTCACTCGCGAGGTCTGCCGCTTCGCCAGAGACACGGTAGACGCACTGGTCTGTGTTCGCCAACTCGCCGCCATGGGAATTGAAGTCTATTTTGTGAATGATAACATTTGGACTCTTGACGGTGATGGCGAGCTGCGACTGACCATTATGGCTACTATGGCACAGGAAGAAAGCCGCAAAATCAGTGAACGCTCTCTTGCAGGACAACGGGTCAGCCGCGAAAAAAAAGGCGTCCTCTATGGAAACGGGAACATTTTCGGATATACCAGAAACAAACTCACCAAGCAGTTTGAAATTGATCCCGATCAAGCGGAAACCGTAAAAATGATTTTTTGACCTCTATGATTCCGGCATGGGGAAACCTTAGTAGCAAAAGAGCTAACCCGCCTTGGCCGCAAAAACGGAGTAGGTAAGGTCAAGTGGGATGCCGGAAAAGTATCAAAGATCATCAAGCGCAAAAAACTATCTGGGGTACACAGTTTACTGTCAGTCCTATTCCAATAACTATTTGGAGCAAAAAGAGAATCAAGCGTGACGAGAGCGAGTTTGTCTATGTAAAAGGTGGCTTCCCTCAGATCATCTCGGAGGAACAGTACGAGCGGTGTAACGCCATTCGTCGCAGTAGGACCAAACGGCTGACGGATGAGAAAGGCCGTACACGGAGTTTTGGTATTCAGCAGGCTCAAAATGTGTGGGGCAGAAAAAATGAGGTGTCGTTGTGGTTCTCCCATGCTTCGACATCGTTGGAGAACCAATAATGCAGTGAAAGCCTATCTATGGATATGAATGCAAGCGGCACCATGATACCCCCCCATCCGCCTTCAGAATGAACAAGGCAATCCAACACCTATCTGTGAGATCAAGCCGGTTGGACAAAGCAAGCTGGAACTGATGGCCTCCAAAAATATTTGAGAGGGTATCAAAGCATGCAAACTCCCAAAAAAGTTTGCACGCCATTGCTATTTTTACTATTCACATGCATTATACAATGTAAATGTTTGCGTATCTGAAGCGACATATCGCTTCGTAATCATATCCAATATACACCCACAACGTTGCAACAATAGCATAAAAGTATTATCAGTCTGCTCACTAACATCTGCAAAAACAAAAACCGAGCAAAAATCCTTTCATCTTAGCGGCTGGCGCGTCGCAAGCTAAACCCATATAAACAATTGTAAGCCCCTGTTCAATGAAAATTAAACAGGGGCTTACGTGTCTTTGCTTCAATCACATATCACAGCTCATCGAGCGTACCGAACCTATATCCCATTTCCTTCCAATCATCTATAAGTTTCGACAAAATATCAGCGTTGGTTTTTGAAGTAGGATGCAGAAGAATTATTTCTCCGTTATGCGTACCGCTTTGAATCTTTTCGATTACTTTTTCAGGCGCCATCTGACTGTTGTTATCCCAATCCGCATAGGCAAAGCTCCACAGAACCGTCTTATAGCCCAGTTCTTCCAAAAGCTTCAAGTTTTCTTCAGAAAAGCGTCCCTCGGGCGGACGATAATATTTCGCCATTTGTCCCCCGATCTTTTCTTCATACAATCGTTCCAGTCCAAACAATTCTTTTTCAAATACAGTTCGATCCATCACTTGCGACATATTTTTGTGATTTACCGTATGATTACAAACAAGATGTCCTCGTCTGCCATTCTTTTGACAAGATCCGTGTTTGCCTCGATTAAATGCCCCAGTACAAAAAAAAAAGCGCCTTTTACATTTTTTTTCTTTCATTACATCGAGAATACGTTCAATGTTTCCGTTTTCATAACCGGCGTCGAACGTAAGATAGATCACTTTTTCCGCACAGTCGTCACCATGTTGCTTGTCTACATAATAGCAGGAATACTTGTTGATAAATTCCAGCTGCTGATCCAA
>VOFC01002965.1_pt1 | contig 16871 bp, 27 predicted proteins | sample 5384161 | NCBI WGS metagenome assembly VOFC01 (sample SAMN12384722, study PRJNA508395) | human gut metagenome | isolation source: healthy gut B | host: Homo sapiens | reverse complement strand
TGTACGGCTATTTGGATGACGAACGGCATAATTTGAACAAGCAATTACTGACGGCGTTATCATGGTGTTTGCCGATTTAGGGCTGTGTGGGCCGGAGGCAAGGCTGCAAATACTTGGGCAGCAATATCGCCGACATATTGCACTCCCAATGTGATGAAGCCGAGTGGTACGGTGACGGCTACAATATTCGGGGACGCATGATTCACCATGACGGAACAAACTATGTTTTGTACCGTATAGCCAAAGACAGGGACGAAGCGGAACGCATTGCCGCCAAAAATCTACAGTGGGGAAATCGACGAGAAGGTTTTCGCTGGAGAACCCGCTCCTCTATCCGTATGTCGCCGATGTTTACGGCTGGAAGACCAGAAACCGTAAAAGTCGCGTAAGAATGAAAAACATGCAATGGATGCCACAACCGTCTATGGGATGTGTTGCGGCATCTTTCTTTTATTCTGCATGAAAGGCCCTTTTGCGGACCGGGCAACCTGTTCTAATTCGTCCGGACTAACCTTTTATATATACCTCTTTTCCCTTTTCTATTATTTTTCTGTTCGCCTCTATAATCCGGACCGTAAGCCGTCTATTGTTTCTGCAAATTTCGATTGCCGCTTGTCAGTCGCTCAAGGACCTCGCCTGCTTGCTGGCGGAAAATCTTCCTCACCGGCTTCGCTGGCGAGCGTATTTTTTTCGCAGCATCCTTGTTCTTGGACTGGTCGCCAATCCTCGGGCAGAAAAAAAATAAACAGCGCTTCCGGTACGAGGATTGTATCAGAGGGAAAAAATCAAACTTAAAATTGAAGCATTATGACATTCAGAGAATTTATGAGCGAGAACGGCTACACGGTACAGACAACCTTTTGGGAAAGATTTCACAATAGCCGACTGTTTGGGCTTTCGGCTATCCGGGACACATACAACCGTGCTTTCAAGGAGTGTAATAGGGACTACAAGTTTCTGACCGAATTGGTATTGGTTTCTCAATCACAAGATTTGGCAGCATCACAAGAGCCGTCCCGAAGTTGCAGCACTTTACAATGACCTATGGAAGCAGGCAGACCTATACGCGGTTGAAAATCTGAAAGCTGACGAGTTGAATTATTTTTTTGAGGTAACGGATTAAACAGATATTAAAATAGAAAAGATATGACAAAAGAAGAGGTTTTACAGCATGACAAAGTTCCGCTATATGCTTTTGTCCCGAATGCAGTCGGATTGCGAGTATTATCTGAACTATGGCAACAGGAACCCAAAACGCCTGTGGGCTGGCGATGAACAGCGACAAAATCGAGTACATGATACTGTTGCATGACAGTTTCAAGGAGGATGAGAAACCGCAGTGGCTTTCGCTTGATGAAATTCTTGATTACCAAAGAGAATGCCTGAGCCTGTCGCTTGATATGAGAGATGCCGCAGCCGCCTCGATGACGGTTGCGGCATTTGATGATGACTTTCGCTACTGCAAATCCCTTTTATAATATCATGGCTTCGACACCGGGAATTTTGCGGCGAGATTGTACACCTGTTTTATCTCTTTTGATGAAACATCCCACTTGTGTATTTCATCAAAGACAAGTTCAGGATGTTTCTTGCTGATGTCTTTCAGTGCATTGCCGATTGATTTTCGGACATATTCGCTGCTATCTGTTTTCCTGTCTGACAGCAGACGGATGGCGACGGACGGATGATCCTTGAAATACGGGCGGCTCGTCCACACCCGTAGTCCCTCCGGGCTGCCCGGCGTACATTGGGATTTGCATCACTAAGCCAGTCGGTAATCAGAGGCACAGCGTTTTCATAGCCAATGGATTTGCAATGGTTGTCAAAAAGCCATAGCCAAAATTTCCTGTACCTTCAATTCTGATGTTTGCTCACAGTATTTCGCAGAAAATCAAGGATTCGGGAATTTCATGTGCGGCATATCCAAGAAGGAAGATTCTATTTCCTGTATCTGAAAATTATCTGATTGATATAGAGTTATCCCCATTGTATGACATTCGCTGGAAGAATGTGAACTTTGGAACTTTTCGGCTTCCGATTTGACGATCTTAAGACTGTCTTTCTCTGGGATAACCTTATTCAAATATGATATGTAATCATCCATTTTAACTGTGAATTTGTAGTCTGTTAAACATCTTCAATTTTACCGTCTGTGTCTGATGATTCTATTCAATGCAATGCGGCATAATAATTTATGAAAAGGTTTTATGAAGAAGAAGTATATCCGTCCCAAAGCATTGTGAAATTTAACGGATGTGCAGATACTGATTGCCTGCTCCGATTTTACCAGCTCGCCACACTTAATCTTGATTTCAAGAAATAGTGCCTGTCGTCTTTTTTCAATTTGTATGTGATTGGTGGAGTTCTCCGTTATAAGGTCGTTAAAGCCGTTACTGGCTTTCAGCCCGAACCTTTTTACAATTTTATTCCGGATATTGAAAAGCAACCTTACAAGAGGAGGATAGTCGGAGAAAATCAAGTCGTACACCTCCTGTGCCGTAATCTGCTTTTTCGTACATACGCTTATCGAATATTTGTCTATGTAGTCCATTTTACTGTTTTTTTATTGCAATATTGCACGTTTATAATTTGACAAACCATTTTTCTATTCGGTTAAAAACATTCCCCATCAATGTCTCTAATATGGATGACAAAGAATATTCGTACCATTCTCAAACTGTAGAACCCCTTTGTCCGGCTCTACACTCTTGACAATCCCAGTCGCCGTATGATAACTTCCACCCTCTTTCTTATCATCAGGCACAAAATAAGTAACACTAATAGTCGGCTTTTCATCCAATGATTGCAGATAAGCCAGCTTCCTGTTCAGCACTTCAGCATCACTTTCGGACAGTTCCTTTCCGCCTCCGTCAACCTTGCGGCCTGATGGCTGCATTATGCCCGATCAGGGGCGGCAAAGGGAGCAAACTGGGCGGCACGGTTGTACATGGACATCTGCGGATGCCTTTCGGAAACATGGTGTGGCAGGTCGAAAATGTCATCGTATGGATGCTTCATGCCTTGTGTCCTCCTATCTGTTCATTACGTTCCTTGGCAGTGGCGCCTCTTCATAATTCAGTCCTTTCAGAATGGCGTTCTTGCCGAACTGTTTCTTGATGTTCAGAATGGCCGTCTGTATTTTGCGCTCTTTGGCAAAGCCTTTCCTTTTCTTCCCTCTGTTTCCTTTCCAGCGCTTCATAGTCTGTGAACAGGTCATACTGCACCGGAGACTGATTCTTGGCTGCCGTATCTTCATCGACGACATGGTTCGTGGTAAGATTGATGCGTCGCACCAGCAGGTTAGGATTGACAATCGGTCGAAAAGTTCCATGACGGCTTCTGATATGAGCCGGGCGGATGATGTCGGGCTTTCAAGTTGGCCGTGCCATGTGCGTGCTTCGGGACTTTCCGGCCATAGTAGTCGGTCGTTACCTCACCCTTATATGTTGTCCGTGCATCTTCATTGGACAGACTGGCTGTATCATAGCCGATGGTCAGCACGAGCTGGTCTGTAACCATCCTTTTGTCAAGCAGGTCGAGCGGTGCTTTCTGCCATTTCCCGGACTACCACGCGGGCTTTCCGTACCGTGTATGGCTCTGGAGCACCTGCCCGCTGCTGAACGAGTTCGTTGCCGGCTTATAGGCTTTTTATAAAATTCCATCGTGCAAGGCTCCCATCCCCGGGCATGGTCTATCAGCAGCTCTGCATTGACGCCGAACAACTGGTATAGCAGTTCCTCGTTCCTGACGGACTGCCTTGCGATGTCGCCCATCGTGTAGATGCCGTATTGCTCCAGCTTGCTGGCTATGCCTTTCCCCACGCGCCAGAAGTCGCTTCAGCGGACGGTGCGTCCACAGTTTCCTGCGGTAGGTCATTTCGTCCAGTTCCGCTATGCGTACACCGTCTTTGTCCGCCGGAATGTAGCTTGGCCTCGATGTCCATTGCTACTTTGCAGAGGTACAGATTGGTGCCAATCCCTGCGGTTGCCGTGATGCCAGTCTGCCGCAGTACATCGCCGATCATTCTTCTTGCCAATTCGTGCCGTGACCCCGTAGGTCGGCAGATAAGCCGTTACGTCCATGAACACTTCGTCTATCGAATACACATGGATGTCTTCCGGAACGATATAGTTGAGATAGATTTTGTAGATGCGCGTGCTGTGCTCGATGTAGTAGGCCATGCGAGGCGTAGCGGTGATATAGTCCACTTCCCAGTCCGGATGAGTCTTCAGTTCAATGTCTGACACCGATTTCCCGGTCAGCCTGTATCCGTAAGATTTGCTTCTGCGCTCAGCGTTTACTTCCCTAATCTCTGCTCGACCTCGAACAACCGGGCCCGGCCAGGGAATGCCGTATGCTTTTAGCAGAAGGGCTGACGGCAAGGCAGATGGTCTTTTTTCCGTGCGGCTCCTGTCTGCCACAACAAGGTTGGTCGTGAGCGGATCAAGCCCACGTTCCACACACTCCACTGAAGCAAAGAACGACTTCAGGTCGATAGCTATGTATGTCCTGCCTGTGTCCTGCATGTCTGTATTTCCAACGGGCTATCAGGTCTCTCCGGTAATCAGACTTCCTGAATCCGCCCACAGCCCTTTAAGGATTTTGCCTACTACCCAGAACACGGCTATAATCACCAGAATTTCCATAGTCTTTTCTTTTTTTATATAACCATATAATTATGCACTTATATAATTATGATTTTATATAATTATATATTATAATAATATCAATTCTATAACTCATTGAGGTTCGCCTCATTTTCTTCAATATAAGTCATTATTATTGCGGCTGCAAAGCGACCTCAAAGGAATATTACGGTGTGCATTGAGGCGGATTAGTTCAAGCCGTTTCTTTACCTCTTTGGGAAGCCAGATGGCAAATCCCTGCTCGCTTATGCCGGTATATTTTGCGAGGTTTTCCTCAAAGGCTTTCTTGCCTCTCTTGCGGCGTTTTGTCTCCCCTTTCTGCGGCAGGGTCGCCGTTCGCATCCACGACGGGTTCTTTATCCTTGCCTGGTGTCGTTATGCCCCGCACGATGTCGTCCAGTCCCATGTTCGCAAAGCGGGTTGTCTATTTCCGGTCTGCTGTTCTTTGCCATAGCCTTTATTTTTTAGATCAAGTTCCTCGATGATTTTATTGAAAGCCGGTTCAAGCAGTTCCGTCTGGTTTTCTCCAACGGGTACAGCGTGGAATATCTCTTTATGGCCACGCTCTGCCTCACCATCGGTGTAACGGTGCCGACCAGCCCGAGATACCCGATGGTCTGTTCCCGTTGCCGTATCTCTTCCGCCTTCCTCTCGGCCGCGTTGATTCGGTTGGGGATGAAAATCAGGCCGGCTGATGACACCGACTTCAGAGCCTTGACGAATATGCCTGTGGCGTCCACAGTGTCCGCGTCGAATGATATGGGTATTATTGCCGTATCCGCTGATTGGTAGATGTATGCCAGGTTGCGGTCGTTCAGGTTTCCCGGACAGTCTATCAGTACGATGCCCGGCACTTCTTTCAGTTTGCCCATTACCTGCACGAGCCGCTTATGGTCGGACGTGTCAAGCATCTCCACGTTCCACGGGATCTGTGCGTCCGGTGCAGCGTCCTTTTCACGCTTGCGGTGACGAAACAGCGATGCCTGCAGGTCTGCATCTATCACAAATGAGGGGAAGCCATGCTCTATAAGATGATTTGCGAACAAGGCACAAAGGGTTGTCTTGCCAACACCGCCTTTGATATTACTGAATATGACAATCTTGTTTTCATGTCCATGCGAATTTATGCTATATAATTCACCTACAAAGATACAAAATTATCGGCTACAACAAAGGGAAAGGACAGTTAATAATTATATATTTATCATTTTATATACTTATATAATTATATAGTTACATCTATTTCGTATCTATTTGTATATCAAACATGTAGAATGTCATATAGTGAAATTGTACAAGAATGAATATAAGATGATTGAATTCATTTTATATATGATTATATAACTATATAATTATATAATCACACGATAAAGTCATTTCCGTCTGAAGGCTTTTTCAACAAGGTTGTAGTAATTCAGCTCCTACTTACCACCTTGCATTTGAAGCAATCCGTTCACATCACCATTCCCGATATAAGCCAAGCATCTCCGGATCTTTTTCGGCAGGCCAGTTCCACCATTCCAGTTTTTCCAATTTTTGAATTACATCATCTGGAAACGCTTTCTTATCGGTCGGGCAGGAACGCCGCCGACTATCGTATAAGGCGGCACATCTTTCGTAACAACGGCACGGGCGGCTATGATTGCCCCGTTGCCGATGTGAACGCCAGCCATAATTACCGCTTCGTAGCCTATCCACACATCGTTGCCTATCACGATGTCGCCTTTGTTGTCCCAAGCCGTTGCCACGTCCGATTTCTTCAAGTCCCAATCTTCATAAAAGAGCGGAAAGGTGTAGGTGGATAGGGATTTCAAGGTATGGTTGGCACAGTTGAACAGGAATTTCGCACCGCAGGCAATGGAACAGAACTTGCCGATTATCAGCCGCTCGTGGTTGATAGGATAATGGTAAAGCACATTGTTCCGCTCGAAAAGCAACGGGTCGGACAGGAAATCATTGTAGATGGTATGGTCGCCCACTTCGATAGACGGGTCTTTCACAACTGCATTCAGGTACACGGTCTGCGTGTCGCCTGTGCGTGGATATATCTTTTTCATCATGACATTCAGTTTTAATAGTGTTTATATTTCAGATAAATGACAGATAACAAGCCAAGTAATATCACATACAGATATTCTGCCGTCCAATAAACGGACAGTGAAGTACTGAAACCGCTTATGCTCCACAAATAAATCTGATAAGCCGCGATGGTTATCAACTGGAAAATGAATGTCATGCGTGTCGCCCCTGTACCTGTTACGCCGTTCATATAGACATAACCGGGCAAGGCAAAGACATAATTCAGCAGCATAACCACAAAGGGCAGATGGGCAATTTGCATCAGAAACGTACTTTCCGTATAGATGCCAATAATCGGACGGTAGAAAATCAGAGCAAGGATGACCAGAGGAAAACCGATAGCATATCCCAAACGAATAACTCTGTTGCATAGCGGAATTACCTGTTCCTTTTGTCCGGCTCCCAACAAATTGCTCACCAGCGAACCAGTAGTAGCTGCAAACGAATTGACGATGACAAAGAACACCGTCGAAAATGCACTGCGTATGACATTGGTAGCTGCCAGTTCCATTTCTCCCAAATGCTCGATAGCTACGAAGAAGGCAAGCCACGATGCCACTCCGATAAACGAATGGAACATGCTCCAAACGGACACACGACAGATAGGAAGCAATACGCTTTTGTTGAAGCTCCAATGCAATCCATATAACCGTTTATCCATTTTACGTAAGACATGGATTGCCAGCACTGCCAGCGAACACGCTTCGGCAAAAGACGATGCGATGGCTGCACCTGCTATCCCCATGTTCCAATGAAATATGAGCAGCCAATTGCCCGGAATGTTCACCAATACGGCTGTCAAAGCCGCCACGTTCAAGGCTTTTGTACGGGTGATGCCGACCAAGAACGAGCGCAAGGCAAGGAATGGGAAAGAGAACAGCAATCCCCAAATGCGCCCGTCCAAATAATCAATCACGGCATGATAGACTTCCGCAGAAGTAATCAACCGGCTTAGAATAATCGGGGAAAACAGTTTGGAGAACAGACACAAAAAGACGGCAAGTCCCGACAGGAAAAACAATCCTTGAAAGAAAGCCTTTCCTGTTTCGAATAATGCCGTTCGCCGTTGCGCCGTGCGATGACGACTTGCAAGCCCAAACTGAAACCGAAGCCGAGCATATAGATAGCCAGATACCAAATCCCGGCAAGGGCGGATGCGCCCAATTCTATTTCTCCCACATGCCCCAAGAAAATGGCATCGGTGATATTGATCAGTTGCTCGATAAGGATGCTCATCATTACGGGAAAGTTGATGAGCCAAATATTCTTATATGTATAGTTCATTGTTCAACTTAATATGATGCAACAAGTCCTGCTGCACAAGGCGGCATGACACATCGCATGATTATGAATTTGGAATAATGGCAAAACAAGAAAGGACAAACCGTTATAAGCCTGTCCGTTGCTGAATAGCTATGACTAAAATGCTATCCGTTAAGCGCAGCTATATGCACACTTGCCATTTCATATTGGTTGAACAATTCTATTTTTTCTGTTAGTTCTGCAAAGATAGCATTTGTTCTTGATTATACCTTTTAAATTCTCAATTTCTTTTTTGTAGGTTTTCCAAAAACGGGAAGCATGTGCGCACACCGGGCAGACGTATTGTGCCAATCACCATGCTATTCGTCAAATCGTGGTTTTCGTTTAGCTCTGTTTTGTCAGCTTCTGTTCCTTTTCCCATACATTCAAAGGAACTGCTGGATCACTTCGTTTCCACTGTATTCGCCCAGTAATTCACAAAGCGGAATATGCGGATCATCTATATGATCGCTGCAGTAATTGATCACATCCCACGGGCAGTACATCTACTTTTCCGAACCGATATCCATCATACCATTCCCCGGACTGTATCGTATTTCTGCTCCATCCCATAGTAAGAAAGCATTTGCTTTACTTCTGGGTCTCGTAAACCCAAAATACTCATCAAACGCGACTTTGGTGATTTGGAAATACTTTTTAAAATTGTTGAGACCTGGCAAAAATGCTTTCCCTTGGCAACTCTGAGACACAGCCTGTGAGAACGGCGAATTTCAAACTGCTGTTTGTTTTCAAAGCATTTTCAAAGAAGTTACGAATCAACAGTGCCATTTGATCATAATACCTTCTGACAGCAGTAGAAGGAGTTTGACTATGAGTAAATATATCCCAGGCAACCAGAAGCATCTCACCATAGAGGATCGTATCTATATCCAGAATGAACTGGATAAGGGTACATCCTTTAAAGATATTGCCCGCTTTCTCTGTAAGGACCCTACTACGATTTCAAAAGAAGTGAAGGCCAGAAGAGCCTCCGATTGGTTTCACAAAGGGACTTTTCTTAATGCGAAGAACTTCTGTACCAAGCGTTTCCGTTGTAAGAAAACGAATGCCTGCAATAAGATCCTTCTTTGCGGCGTTAAATGTGCTTCCTGTCCCACCTGTAACCAGACCTGTCCGGATTTTCAAAAAGAACGCTGCAGCAAACTTGATCGGGCTCCCTACGTCTGCAATGGATGCAGTAAAAAAATCAATCATTGTACGATTGCCCACAAATATACCTACAATGCCAGGTTCGCTGATCGGAAATACCGGGAGTGTCTCAAGGATTCCAGGTCCGGAATCGCTATGACCAGACAGGAACTCCACAAAAAGGATAAGATCATCACTCCTCTGATCGATCAGGGCCAGTCTCCTTACCAGATCGTTGCAAACCATCCGGAATTGAATCTTTCCGTCCGCAGCGTTTACAACTACCTTGATATGGGACTTCTGACTGCCAGAAACGTTGATCTGAAACGTAAAGTGAAGTTTAAACCCAGAAAAGTCCATAAATCACAGATATCTGACCGCCGTGTCTTTAATGGCAGAACTTACGCTGATTTTCAACAGTTGCACCTGGAATCTTTTGTAGAGATGGACACCGTCCACTCCGCTGTTGGTTCCTCTAAAACACTGCTTACCTTCTTTTTTACAAGGGAAAAGCTGTTTCTTGCGTTCCTCATGAACCGGAATACGGAAGGATCTGTACGACTCGTTTTGGACCGTTTAGAAAAGCGTTTTGGTACCTTCGATTTCCTGACTCTGTTTGAATATATCCTCACCGACAGAGGCGCTGAATTCGGTAATCCTGATTCTCTCGAAACCGGTGTTACCGGTATCCAGAGAACCAACATTTATTACTGTGATCCCATGAGAAGCGGACAGAAAGGCGGCATTGAACAGGCACACACCATGCTCCGCATGATACTGCCGAAACGAACTACCTTTGAATTCCTGACTCAATGGGATGTGAATCTAATCACCAGCCACATCAACTCAACACCGCGGGAGAGTTTGAATGGGCGTACACCGTATGATGTCGCCCTGGAGGCTTTTGGGACAAGACGTCTTAAAAGCGTTTCAGCTTAGGCGTATTGACCCCCTGACAAAGTCATCTTAACACCTAAGCTGATCCGCTATAACCACTAACCCATGAAGAAATCTGCTGTCAGACTGGAAGTAAACTTTTTTCACATTTTTCAAATGTGGCTGGTGGAATTTAGTCGTGCACACCGACCTCCAGCAGCTTGTTTGCCATACAGAAAAACAGAAAATTTCGCCATAGATTACTTGTATTATAGCATAGATTCCGCTTTTCTTCTTAAAAAATCACTTCTAGATTATAAGCAACTTTTAAAAGAGCGGTGGAATTTACTTTTTCACGCCGGAATTTACTAAGTCCATGGTCACGCCCTGCTCTCTCTGTTCCAGAGATTCGCCGCAGCACATGATCGGTGTCAGGCCATGCTCAAATGCTTTGTGCATTTTTTTGTTGATATCTGCATCTGTTTCTCCGAAGTATCCTCTTCTCTCGGAATGTCCGATAATCACATATTTTACGCCTGCATCTACCAGCATGTTCGGGGAAATCTCTCCGGTGTAAGCACCTTTTTCCTCGAAGTACATATTCTCAGCACCAACCTGGATGTTAGTACCTTTTGCAGCTTCTACTACAGGAACGATGTCGATAGCAGGTACGCAGAATACTACGTCTACTTCGTCATTCTTTACCAGTGGTTTCAGAGTTTCTACCAGTTTAACAGCCTCACTTGGAGTCATGTTCATTTTCCAGTTTCCGGCGATAATTTTCTTTCTTGCCATGATATTATCCTCTTTTCACATATTGTAAAACATCGCCTTTGGCTTGTTTTCGTTAAGTGCAAACGGGATGTTCGCCTGCCTCTAACCTCATGTTTCGCTTCGATCCCATTCGCTAAGAGCGGCGAACTAAGTAAACACTAGAACTCAAACATCGCCTTCGGCTCGTTTTCGTTAAGTGTTTACTTATCGTTAGCTGCTGCTACACCTGGAAGCTCTTTACCTTCCAGGAACTCAAGGGAAGCGCCGCCACCTGTGGAGATGTGGGTCATCTTGTCTCCAAAACCAAGCTGGTTTACTGCTGCTGCGGAATCGCCGCCGCCGATGATAGTTGTTGCATCGGTATCAGCAAGTGCTTTTGCAACAGCGATCGTACCTTTTGCAAGTGTCGGATTCTCGAATACACCCATCGGTCCGTTCCATACAACGGTCTTTGCTGTTTTTACTGCATCTGCATACAGAGCTGCTGTTTCTTTTCCGATATCCATAGCTTCTTTGTCAACCGGGATATTATCTACAGATACATTCTCTACTTCGATCGGAGCATCGATCGGGTTCGGGAAATCTGCGGAAACAACTGCATCTACCGGAAGCAGAAGTTTTTTGCCAAGCTTCTCAGCTTTTGCCATCATCTCATTGCAGTAGTCGATCTTGCTGTCGTCTACCAGAGATTTACCAATCTCTTTGCCCTGAGCTTTCAGGAAAGTATAAGCCATACCACCACCGATGATCAGAGTATCGCATTTCTCAAGCAGGTTGGAGATTACGTTCAGTTTGTCTGCTACTTTTGCACCACCCAGGATTGCAACGAACGGGCGAACTGGATTTTCTACTGCATTGCCAAGGAAATCGATCTCTTTCTGCATCAGGTAACCAACTACTGCGGTGTCCACATACTGGGTCACGCCTACGTTTGAGCAGTGTGCGCGGTGTGCAGTACCAAATGCATCGTTTACAAACACGTCACACAGAGATGCCAGATCTTTACTGAATGCTTCGCCATTTTTGGTTTCTTCAGCACGGTAACGAGTGTTTTCAAGCAGAACAACTTCTCCATCTTTCATAGCTTCTACAGCTGCCTTTGCGTTCGGTCCAACCACTTCCGGATCGGCTGCAAATTTCACTTCCTGTCCCAGAAGTTCAGACAGACGAACGGCTACCGGTGCCAGAGACAGCTCCGGCTTCGGCTCTCCCTTTGGTTTGCCCAGATGAGAGCAAAGGATTACTTTTCCGCCGTCCGCGATCAGTTTTTTGATAGTAGGAAGAGCTGCAACGAGACGGTTCTCGTCTGTGATCTTGCCATCTTTCAGAGGTACGTTAAAGTCACAGCGAACCAGGACTTTTTTGCCTTTTACGTTGATATCATCAACTGACTTTTTATTAAGCATTCTTATTTCCTCCTTGTATCATACATACGGATTTTCTAATGTGCATCCTTGCGGAGCCGCTTATTTAGCCGCAGAGTCTTCTCCGACTAAGATAAAAAGGGCCCGGTCCAAAAGACCGGACCCAGATAGGTCTTCTTTGTCTGATTTAACAGATTATGCTAATTCAGAGAAGTATTTGATTGTACGAACCATCTGAGATGTGTAAGAGTTCTCATTGTCATACCAGGAAACTACCTGTACTTCTGTTGTGCCATTCTCAAGTGGAAGAACCATTGTCTGAGTAGCATCGAACAGAGAACCAAATCTCATACCAACGATATCGCTGGATACGATTTCGTCTTCGTTGTATCCGTAAGGATTCTGTAACAGATGCTTTCATCTTAGCGTTGATTTCGTCTACAGTTACTGTTCCTTCAACAACTGCTGTTAAGATTGTGGTAGAACCTGTCGGGGTCGGTACCCGCTGTGCAGCACCGATCAGTTTGCCATTTAACTCAGGGATAACAAGGCCGATTGCCTTAGCTGCGCCAGTGCTGTTAGGAACGATGTTGACAGCTGCTGCACGGGATCTTCTCAGATCGCCTTTTCTCTGCGGGCCGTCAAGAGTCATCTGATCTCCTGTATAAGCATGGATGGTGCACATGATACCGGACTTGATTGCAGCAAGGTCATTAAGAGCTTTAGCCATTGGTGCCAGACAGTTTGTTGTACAAGAAGCTGCAGAAATGATCTGATCCTCTTTGCTGTAAGTGTCTCGTGGTTTACGTTGTAAACGATCGTCGGAAGATCGTTTCCTGCCGGAGCAGGAAATGATAACGTGCTTAGCGCCTGCATCGATATGAGCCTGTGCCTTTGCTTTGGATGTGTAGAATCCAGAACACTCAAGAACTACGTCAACACCCAGTTCGCCCCATGGGCAGTTGTTTGCATCCGGGAAAGCGTAGATCTTGATTTCTTTTCCGTCAACTGTGATGGAATCTTCACCTGCTGATACTGCTGCCAGTGCATATTTACCCTGTGATGAATCGTATTTTAACAGGTGTGCGAGCATCTTTGGAGAGGTCAAGATCGTTGATCGCAACGATCTCGAATCCCTCTGCGCCAAACATCTGTCTGAATGCAAGTACCCTGTATTCCACTATGGAGGACACGTTTCATGATGCAGAAATTTCGAAAACTATCCCTGGAGAGCCAGTTGTTTTTCAGCTTTTATGGCAGTGTCCGTCTGCCTGCTGCTCCTCTCCTTAAGTATAACCCTTTTTCGACGATTACACGTCAGCGTCAGGAGATCGATAAAAACATCAGCGCCCTCGCCGCCTATGTCGCCTCCATGGACAATGTTGTCTCCATGCTGGAAAACGGTTATCCGGACGGATCCGCCAATGAAGCTCTGGATTCCCTGTCTGAAAATTTTTCCCGATCTCAATGTCATAGCCATTTATAATACGACCGGGCTGCGGTTCTACCACACAAACCGGAAGGAGACGGGGGAAACCTTCGTCGGCGGCGAGGAGGAGGCAATCTTAAAGGGAAGCCAGCCTTATATCACCATCGGCTACGGTACAAACGGTTCCCCAGCGGCGGGCTTTCCATTCGATCCGGAATAGCGACGGAGCGATCATCGGATTCGTTATAGCGTCGGTCTTCAACACTTATATCTCCGAGCAGATCCACGAAGTCTTTCCTACCTATTTATTGGCCGCAATGGTCATGCTGGTGGTCAGTGTCCTTCTGTCGCACGGACTCGTATCGCTCCTGCGCGATTCCCTGATGGGCCATCATCCGACCGAGCTTCTTGATCTCTATCTCCGCCAGGATGTCGTTCTGAATGCACTGGAGGAAGGTCTTGTCGCCACAGATTCCACCGGTTCCGTGGTCTACGCAAATCAGGCGGCAGCGCGGCTCTTTCATGTTCTTCCTGAAAAACCGGAGGATCCGCCGTCTGTCCCCCGGACGATGGGACACTCTGGACAGGAACGGACCGAACCTTTATGGAAGGACGCACTTTCAGGGATTTCTTCCCGGAATCCCAGGCAGACCGGGTCCTCGCGTCCGGCACACCGTCCTACCACCGTGCCTGCACCTGTGAGAACCAAGGCTTCTGGTCAGTGAGATTCCGGTGGACACCCAGACGGGCATCCGGTGATCCGTCCTTCACGATCATCAATGACCAGACCGATATGGAGACCGTCATGGATGAGCTCACCGGAGCAAAGGCGATGCTGGACACACTGAGGGCTTTTAACCATGAATTCTTTAAATAAGCTTCATGTCATCCTCGGCTACCTCCAGACAGGCCAGACAGAGGAAGCCATCAACTTCATTATCAACAGCAACCTCGTCTCCAGCCAGTCGATCCGGCAGACAGCCGACTGCATCCGCGTATCAAAGATTTGCGCCCTTGTCATCGGAAAATGATGCACGCCGCAGAACTCGGGATCCTGCTCACCGTCTCCCCGGACAGCCGCTGTCTGGAAAAGAGATCTCCTTCTTCCGGTCGAAAACTATATCACGATCGTCGGAAATCTTCTCGAAAATGCCATTGAGGAACTTTCCGCCGGCAGTCCTGAGATCCGGGAGATCACACTCGGGATCTACTGCGATCCGGACTGCAACATCATCACCTGTGAGGACACCGGCAGCGGGATCCGTCCGGATCTGATCGACAGGATCTATGAAAAGGGCGTCTCGTCCAAAGGGCACAAACCGCGGGACCGGACTTTTCCTGATCAAACAGCTTGTAGACAGTCGGGAACGGCGAGATCTCCATCGAAACAGAACCGGGAGAGGGAACCTGCTTTACCATCACATTTACGGAAAGGAAGCATACACCATGTACCATGTAATCATCATTGAAGACGACCCGATGGTCGCCTCCATCAATAAACAATATATCGAGGTCACTACCGGAATTCCGGGTGGACCGGATCTTTAAAAACGGATCGGAGGCGCTCCCCTACCTGAAAACGAATCCCACTGACCTCGTCATTCTCGATTACTATACTCCTGTCATGAACGGCGGTGAATTTCTCGATGCCCTCCACAATGCCGGCCTCACACCATCCGTCTTTATGGTCACCTCCGCGAACGATACGGATATCGTCCGCTCGCTGTTAAATCGCGGGATCACCGACTATCTCTCGTAAAACCGTTTGAATATACACGTTTTAAGGCGGCTCTTGACCGTTTTACCGAGACAAAGAAGTATCTGGAGCACAGCCACGGGGACTCGGCCAGCACGATATCGACCGTCTCTTTTCCGTGAATGACCAGAGGCAGACGCAAAGCCGACTCGCAAAGGGATTGAACGAGACAACCCTCGCCATGATCCGGGAATATCTGCAGAACAACCGGAATGGCTTCTTTACCAGCGAGCAGATCGCCGAGCAGATCCACCTCTCCCGCATCACGATCCGCAGATACATGAACTATATGGTAGACACAGGCGAGATCATCAGCACGATCGATTACAAGACCGGCGGCCGCCCTTCGATCAAATATGGATTCGGGCAAAAATGATTTGCCCTCCGGCGGCAGATTACGATATTTACAAAACCTGTTATTACTTACTTAAATTGACACCATGCACAAAATCTTTTATTCTTTTTTATAAAGTTTTTACACATTTTCATCAATGTAAACGGGGTATAAACAGATGGAGCGCTTTTCTTTTCATCTGTGAGCTGTTTTTAAAAAATACAGAAACGGATTCCCGACAGGAAAAAAGAAGAGCGGAATGTGTAAGGCAAAAAAAAAGGATAGGAGGATATTTTATGGAAAATATCATCAGCTATTTCGGCACCTACACACCAGCTGCCGATGGCGCAATCGCAAATTTTAAATTTGAGTATTTATGTACTCTCGGCTTTGCAGCAATCGTAATCTTCCCCGGACGCGCAATCGTCGCACATTCCGCGGCATTAAGAAAATACGCGATTCCCGCTCCGGTTGTTTCCGGTATCATCTTTTCACTCCTGATTTCCGCGATCAAGATGACCGGCACAGTCAGTATCAGTTTTGACGCAAAGGTCATGAAAGATCTCTGTCAGAACCTCTTCTTCCTCTGCGTAGGCTTCGGCTTCAGCGCAAAGATGTTAAGACATGCCGGCGGAAAGCTCTGCGTCATGATCGCATTTGCAGCCTGCCTCCTGATCACCTGTCAGGATGTTCTCGGTGTTGCGATCGCTCACCTGATCAACTTAAATCCGCTCCTCGCTCTTCAGTGTTCTTCCGCAGCGATGTCCGGTGGTGTTGGTACCGCATCTGCCTTTGGTCCGATCTTCGAGGGCTGGGGTGCACAGGATGCTACAACGATCGGTGTTGCGGCAGGTACTCTTGGTAACGTTATGGGCTCCCTCATCGGTGGTCCGGTTGCGGCTTTCCTGATCGCAAAGCACGGTTTAAAGTCTGACCCGAACGATAAGCCGGAAGCAAAGGCAACCGGCAAGGCACCGGAGCTTGACAACACAAAGATGATCATGATGTTCGCAATGTGCTTACTTCTCGCAGCTCTCGGTATGCCGATCTACTGCTTACTCGACAATATTCCGATGATCGAGATGCCGAAATTCATCGGTTGCCTCTTCGCCGGTGCCATTGCGAGAAACGTCATGGAAGCTGCAAACATCAAGTTCTATGT
>VOFC01006458.1_pt1 | contig 16877 bp, 35 predicted proteins | sample 5384161 | NCBI WGS metagenome assembly VOFC01 (sample SAMN12384722, study PRJNA508395) | human gut metagenome | isolation source: healthy gut B | host: Homo sapiens | reverse complement strand
GGGTTCAGATTTCAATGGTGTCTTTATATGGCGGAGAAGGAGGGATTTGAACCCTCGATACCCTTTTTGGGGTATACGATTTCCAATCGTGCGCGCTCCCAGCTACGCGACTTCTCCATCAGTTGCGGCTCGTTGTCCAGCCCGGATATAATACCGCATTTCTGCTCGTTTGTCAAAGAAGTTTTCGACTTTTCAAAGATATTTTTTCGGCGGCATATCCGGCGGCAAAAGGGCCTCAGGCCGTGGCCTGCGGCCATGGAGCAGAGCCAGATGGGGACCGTCACGAAAAGCACCTGCTTCCAATAATCCCTGGGGTCATGCCAGGGCAGGCCCTGATAGCACCAGGCGTCCGGCAGATTGGAAAGAAGATAGCCCCCGAAGCAGCCACCGGCCCCGAAGGTCAAGAAGCTTGGAAAGCGCCTTTCCGGGCCGGAGCCGGTACAGGGGCCAGAAACAGGCACACCACCATGCCCTACCCACAGGTCCCCGAACTGCCAGATGAGGGCGTCGTCTAAATTGCCGTCCGTGGACAGCACCCGTGCAGGTCCCAGAATCACGGCAATGCCCAAGGCCCCTGTCAGCCCGGCCCAGGTTGGTATTTTCGGCTGGAAGCGGCGGATGGCAGCCCCGCATAATAGAGCAGGGGATAGGCACTGACCCAATAGGCTGGGGGGCCAGGACCATGGGCGTGGCCCCGGAACTGCCGTCAGGAACAGCAGCACCCAGCGTCAGCAGGCAAAAGCTCTCGGTCCGGCAAAACTTCCAGCAGCCGGTTCAGGAAAGGGACAGCAAGGCCAGGCCAATGCATCTCCACATACCAGCCGCAATAGACCCCGGAAGCCGAAGAACCGAGTGACCCACACGGAAAGGCTTTCCTGCTGGCCCAAAAAAAATGCCGTACCGGGATGCTGAAAGCCGCCGCCAGGGCATAGCCCAGCACCGGTCCACCTCGGACCGCACCGGACAGGCTCCTTTGCCATAGTGCAGATAGCCGGTCAGGGGTCATAGCCCGTTGCAGGCCATGCTCAATGACCGGGCCACCCCGGCGGACCACATGGCGAAGCCGACCTGGGGCTGACCGTAATAGCCGTTATAAAGAAAGGCATGGAACAGAGTCACCAGAAAAAATCCGTGACCCGGATAAGGTCAATCCGCTTTGCCGCTGCTGCATAAAAAAGAACACCTCCTGCAGCTTTCATACTACAGAGGTGTCTTTCAAATCTCGGATAAAATTCTTAAAAAATGCTTTCAAGTCCCGGCAGCGTGACGAAGGCGCAGAACTGGTCCCCGTCCACTTCTACGGAGAATTTCCCGCCCAGGGATTCCGTGTAGGTCTGGGCGATGGCCAGTCCCAGGCCGCTTGCCCTTGGTGGACCGGGCTTTGTCCCCACGGGCGAAGCGCTGGACGATCTCCTCGGGTCAAAAATCCATTTCGTAGGGAGGCGGTGTTCAGAAGGCGCACCCGCCAGCCCTCCGGCACTTTGACCAGCGTCAGATAAATGCGGGTCCCCCGGCAGGGTATTTGATGGCGTTGCCCAGCAGGTTTGCAAATATCTGATGGAGCCGTCCGCCGTCGCTGATAATGGGGACATGGTCCTCCAGATAGGCCCGCTTGACCACCAGACCGGCTTTTTTTCAGGGCGTCGTCGTAAAGCCGATGGTCTGTTCCAGCAGCCGCACCAAATCGATGCCTTCCCATTTCGGCTCCGCCATACCGCTGGAAACCTTCGTCAGCTCAAAGAGGTCCACCAGTTCCTGCATATGCCCGGCCTTCTGGGAAAGCCGGTCCAGCTGCTCCCGGCCTGTGGGGGTCAGGGGCTGGGTCCCCAGCAACTCGCTGTACCCCAGAATGGCGGTCAGGGGGCGTGCGGAGGTCGTGGGATACGTTGGCGATCAGGTCCACCCGGAACCGCTCGCTGGTGACGGCACGGGCCAGGGGCTTCCGCATGTTCCTTCCAAATTCGCAGCAGCTGAGGCTTCCTGGTCAGAAAACAGGCCTTTCTCCGGCGTTACCGGCTGATTTTCGGACAAAGCTCAGGGATTTTCAAAATGCCGCCAGTCCCGGGCGTTCCGGCCATAAAAGCACCAGCCCCAGCAGAAGCAGCACCGCCGCCGGAAGCAGGGACCAGAAATCCCACCACAGGAGCAGCGCTCCCATTAGAGCGAAAATCGGCACCAGGACCCAAAAGCCCCAGCCAGAGCCAGCTTTTTTTGACCATTTCCGGGCCATCCGCCACTGAATGCACAATCCAGGGAACATTTTGCCCAAATCCAGCCTACCAGTTCCCGGAGGCACAGAAGGGTCAGAAAAGCGATGCCCACCCAGGCGGCCAGGGGCCAATGCCGGTATAGCCCAGCGCCGGGGACTGCAAAGGAGGTCAGGGCAGAACGCCCAGCAGCGCTGTGCAGAGCAACAAAATCCCGTCCGGGCCGAATAAAGGGGCTTCCTGGTGCAGGAATCCAATTCCAACTCCGGCCCAGCCCAGAGCCAGGAAACACAGGGCGAAGCCCGTGATTTTGGCCGGGGTGACGGAATCCTCTGAGGTCGTTTCCAAAGGCCCCGTCAGGACGGAAGCGTTGTCCGTAGCTACGTCGCTGGGGGATGGTGTCGGTGGGCGTCGGGGAGAGGTGGTTGCCGGAGAGGTGGCCACAGGCGGGGAGAAGCCACGGAATTCCAGAAACACCCCCTGCCGGGCCAGGGGCAGCCCGGCGCAGAACAGTAATGCCGCCCCAAAGAGCAGCAGGACGGCGATCCAGTTACGGCGCTTCCAGTACATATCCGATCCCCAGACGACTTTCAGATATTCCGCGCTTCTTCGGGTTCACTTCCAGCTTCTCCCGAATACGGCTGATGTGGACCATCACCGTGTTCTCCACGGCGTAGGCCTCCCGGTCCCAGACCCGGCTGTAAATCTCCTCGGAGGAAAATACATGGCCGGGATTGGCCAGGAGCATTTGAGAATTTTGTACTCCGTAGGCGTTACCCGGACCGCATCCCCCCGGACCAGCAGCTGCTTGGTGTCCAGGTCCAGGGCAATGTCTCCCCACCTGGAGCCGGCTTTCCGTGTGGGTCTCCCGGATGGACCCCAGGGCATCATAGCGCCGCAGCAGGGCCTTCACCGGGCCAGCATTCCTGCTGATAGAAGGGCTTGACCAGGTAGTCGTCCGCCCCGGCCTGGCCCAGGACCCGGTCCGAGCCCTCCGCCTTGGCCGAAGAGCATCAGGATGGGCACGTTGCAGTGCTGCCGGATGCGCACAGTGGCCAGCAGGCCGCTGCACCGGGGCATCATCACGTCCATGATAATAAGGTGGGGCTTCTGCATTTCCGCCAGACGGCAGGCTTCGTCCCCGTCCCGGGCGGTGCGGACCCGATAGCCCGCCTGGGTCAGGGTGGTTTCCCAGAATGTTCACGATGGCGGCATCGTCATCCACTGCCAGAATCTCGTAGGACTGCTCCATAGCGTCACTTCCTTGTGTTTCTGCACTCAGTGTATCATATTTCCGCAGAAAGCGCAATGTTTTTTCCCCGTGGATTCCTCTTTTTCAATCGGTCCTATGCGTGATATAATGGGGGTCAAACCGAAGGAAGGAACGAACTATGGAATACAACAAATCCATTGCCCAAATGCACACCGGCGACGATGTGGAGGCTTTTACCTATTAAAAACGCTTACCTGAAAACCTCCTCCGCCGGGAAGCCCCTTCCTGAGCGCCGTGCTGGCGGACCGGACGGGGACCATCGATATAAAAGTCTGGGGATTACAGCGGCCCCCGTGGGACCCGGCCCAGATCGGCAAGGCTGTGAAGATTCGGGGCACCGTGTCGGAATTCAAAGGGGCCGCAGATCACCGTGGCCCTCATCCGCATGGCGGAGACCACGGACGTGTACGACGTTTCCAACCTGGTGCCGGTGGCCCCATCGACCCGGAGGCGGCGCTGGAGGATGTGCGGGGGCTGATAAGCTCCATGACGGACAGCGACTATCGCCGGGTGGCGGAGACCATGCTGGAGCGGCACCTGGAAGCCTTCCGGAAGATTCCCGCTGCCAAAAAGCGTTCACCACAGCTTTCTGTCAGGCCTTTGATGCACACGGGCAATATGCTCAAGGCGGCGGATTTCCTGTCCCGGCTTTTATTCCAACGTCATCGACCGGAGCCTGCTGCTGACCGGAACCCTGCTCCACGACATGGCCAAGGAGCGGGAATTCGTGTTCTCGGACCTGGGCATCGTTACGGAATACTCTACCTGCGGGCAACTGCTGGGCCATCTGGTCATGGGCGCTCAGGAGGTGGGCCAGGTCTGCAAGGAACTGGACATCCCGGAGGAAAAATCCCTGCTCTTGCAGCACCTCATCTTGTCCCACCACGGGGAGCCGGAGTACGGGCGGCGGTGGTGCCCATGTGCGCCGAGGCGGAATTGCTGTCCTATATCGACATGGTGGACAGCCGTATGGAAATTTACGCCGAAAAATTACCGGAGGTGCCGGTCGGCAAAGCCTCCCAGCGAATTTTTTTGCCCTGGATAAGCGCATTTATAACCACGGCATTTCCTGAAAAAGACAGAGGAGGTCCCAAAATGGAAAACGTGCTTTTCATCAATGCCTGCGTGCGCCCGGACTCCCGGACCCGTATTCTGGCCCAGGAGGTGCTGGACTGCCTGGGGCAGCCCTATACGGAGGTGGACCTGAACCGGAGCAATACCCGGCCATGGACCGGCAGGCTCTGGAATTGCGGGAAGATCTCCGCAGGACGGAATTGCGGACCCATCCCCGGTTTGCCCCGGCCTGGCAGTTTGCCCGGGCGGATATTATTGTGGTGGCGGCACCCCCTTCTGGGACCTGTCCTTTCCGGGGCTGCTGAAAAATTACATTGAATATATCAACGTTTCCGACATAACCTTCACCTATGTGAAGGACCAGCCGGTGGGTCTGTGCAGGCAAAACGGCTTTACTATGTGACCACCGCCGGCGGGCCGATTTTTTGCGGATTTCGGTTTTCTTATCTGGAAGCCCTGGCCAAGTCCTTCTACGGCATCCCGGAGGTGGTGAACTTCGCCGCCCAGGGATTGGACCTGGAGGGCAGCGACGTGAACGCCATTCTGAGGGATGCAAAGGAAAAAATTCGAAAGGCGCTCTGCCCCGGAAAAATTTGAAAACATCGTCGCAGCCTGTAATTTCCAGCAAATTTTTCGCATATCCCCGTCCTTCCGGTGAAACTATGGGTGCGGAAAGACAGCACGTTTCCTACGGGAAGCGGCCCTCTTCCCGTGGAATTATCGGAAGGAGATGCAAGAAAATGAAGAACAGCAATCAGATCAACGTCCCTCAGGCCGTGAAGCGATGGACAAGTTCAAGATGCAGGCTGCTCAGGAGATGGGCGTCAACCTGAAGCAGGGCTACAACGGTGACCTGACCTCCCGGGAGGCCGGCCGGCAGCGTCGGCGGCCAGATGGTCAAGAAGATGATCGAGGCTTACGAGCAGGGTATGCAGTGACCTGCCAAACCAGGGGCGCCTATGGGCGCTCGGGGCTACATGAAAAATTTCCGGAAATTTGAAAATAGTGCTTGACATTTTGAAAATAATGGGTATAATAAGTCGTGCGTTGGGGCGCAAGAGTGCCTCAATTGCGATATAGAGGATTTGTGTAACGGTAGCACACCGGACTCTGACTCCGTTTGCGGGGTTCGAATCCTCATCCTCTGCCAGAAAAAAAGCACTTGCGGAATCGCAAGTGCTTTTTTCAACGAAATCCACCCTTGCGGGTGGGTGAAATACTGCTCCGCAGTGTGAAATACGCCAAAGGGCGAGTGAAATCGCTGCGGCGGTGGTGGATTTCATTCACTTTTCGCAAAGCGAAAAAATTTCACAAGTGCGTCAGCACTTATTCACATTTTGCCTCCGGCAAAATATTTCACGGAACGCTTCCGATTTGCACACGCCTGCTGATCATATATTCTTTTTTTCATCCGCTGCGATTTTCCGGAATTGCGGCGGAATTTTCTGCTTTGCATGGGAAAATGTGATAAACTGGAAAAAAGAGAAATTCAGGAGGACTTCACCTATGGCACGTTCCCAATATCAGGTCCTGGTGATTCCATACTTTCTGGACCGGGAGCAGCCCGTTTACGGCGTGTTCCGGCGGCGGGATATGGGTCTCTGGCAATTCATTTCCGGAGGCGGCGAGGATACGGACGAATCCATAGAAGCCACAGCCCGGCGGGAGGTTATGGAGGAAACGGGCCTGTCCGGGGGTTTCTCCGGCTGGACACCTGCTGCAGCATCCCGGCCAACTGCTTCCGGGATTCCGAAAAGCTCTGGGGCTGGGATTGCTTCGTGGTCCCGGAGTACGCCTTCGCCCTCAAGGTCCCAAAATAGTGGCATCACGCTGTCTCGACGAGCACACAGAATCCCGCTGGGGAGGCGTACGAGACCGTCCGGCCTGCTGCAATACGACAGCAACCGGACCGCCCTCTGGGAATTGGACCGGCGGCTGAAAACTGGGCATGGCATGACCAATGGATATCTCAATATTGGAAAACTCCGTCCTGAATTTCGGGGCGGGAGTTCGTTCTTTCAGAACCGGTTCCAATCCACCGGGAAGGGGATGGGCTTTTTCGGATGGTCGGTATCTGGGGAAACCTTTGCTTAACTGCGGCCGCCCGGCGGCGTGCTATACTGAGTGTGAAAACGATTCTTGCGCTACCCCGGACAACGAAAGCACACAATGTCAGGACTTTTCCTACCGGGTCTGCTATACTTGTTCTCGACAGGAGGGAAAAAACATGGATTGGATCACCGGAATACAAAATGCCATCGATTATGTGGAGGACCATCTCACCGAGGAACTGGACTATGAGGAGATCGCAAAGGCAAGCTGCTCCTCCAGGTTCCATTTTCAGCGGATTTTCGAATTTTTGCGGCTACACCCTAGGGGGAGTATATCCGCAACCGGCGGTTGACCTTGGCGGGAGCGGAGTTGGCGACGACCCGTGCGAAAGTCATCGACGTGGCCTATAAATATGGCTATGAAAATCCGGAGAGTTTCTCCAAGGCATTTCAGAAATTCCATGGCATTTCGCCGTCTCAGGCGCGCAGCGGCGGCGCAGTGCTGAAATCCTTTTCGCCTCTGTCCATTAAAGTATCTTTGGAAGGTGGATGCGTTATGAATTACAAACTGGAAGAAAAGCCTGCCCTGACACTTGTGGGCGTTCGGCGTCATTTTACCGGGACCCCCAACGACAAGCAGGACCAGGATCACAACTTCGCCTGCGAGACACGGCTGGAACAGGCGGTGCTGAAGGGCCTGTCCTACGAGTACGAGGATATTTATGGCGTGCTGACGAATTTCGACGGGGAGGGGTATGACTATGCCCTGGCCTACCGATTCCCGGACTGGGCGCTGGAGGATCTGAAAAGAACTGCCGCCGGAGTTTGCTGCACGGTTTGAGACCATTTCCATCCCGGCAGGGCTGTATCTGGTGTGCGAGACGGAACGGGACGCTTACCCCCGGCAGGTTCGTGGAGCAGCTGCGGCGGGATGCGGTGAGCCGCTGGATGCCGACCTCCGGCTATGACCTGCGGGATGCTCCGGAAATTCAGGTCACGCACTGGTATTGGGAGGAAGGAAACGAGAAGTTGAACAATGCCCGATATTGTGAACTGTGGCTGCCCATTGTCAAGCGGAGCCAGAACAGCACAACAGGAAAAACAGGCGTAAGAGAAAAGAACATCCCGGCTCTGTTTGCGGCGGAGCCGGATACGTTTATTTCAGAATCGATTTCAAATCCAATTCCGGGAAGGGGATGGGCTTGCCGGGATTCGAACATGGCTGGAGAGCATTTTTTTCCATGCAGACCATATCGTACCACCGGCCGAATTTGCAGCCGCAGTTGTGAAGAAAGCCACCTGGGCATAGCCCAGGGCGGCATGAAATTCAACGCTGTCCCGGGTCACATAGGGGTCCGGCCCGGTGGGGCAGGTGATCTTCGCATAGAGGTTCGTCAGCCCCTGGGCCTTGGAGATGGCCTCGATGGCTTCGTAAAGCCGCTTGCCCAGACCCAGCCGGTGGGCATCCTGCCGAATGTAAATGGAGGTCTCCGCCGCCCACTGATAGGCGAGGCCGGGCCGCAAAGGGTCCCGTGTAGGCGTAGCCTAGAATCTTCCGTCCCGGACGGCTGCCCGGAGATAGGGAAACCGGGTCAAGGTCGTGCGGATGCGGCGGGCAAATTCCGCCTCCGTGGGCACTTCATATTCAAAGGTAATGGCCGTATTGCGGACGTAGGGGCATAAATGGCCAGCGGGGCCGGGGCGTCCGCTTCCGTAACGGGCTGCAGGAAAGAACCGCTCACAGGGTGAAATCCTCCCGTCATATTTCCGGAAATTCACGGGCTTCGGCTTGGAGGGAATGCGCTTGCAGGGGTCGTAGACAAATTTCCGGCAGGGTTTTTCCCCGTCAATGACCCCACGCTTGCTGCACAGATAGCCGCCCTCCGCCAGCTTGGCGGCGCAGGCACAGTATTGGCAGGAGCGTTCAATTTTCTTTCGGAACAGCATGGAAGCCTCCTTGTGGAACTTGCTTCCATTATACCGCACTTTTCCAGGAAAATCAAGAAACCGGCGGCCATCCCTGGCAAAAATCCCAGCACCAGCCAGGGGTTGAGCCATCGCTCCTGTGTAGGAAACAGGACAAATTCCAGCAGCAGGCACAAGAGAAAGGAAATGCTGCTTTGCAGCAATTTCCCCGGCAAAATAGCTGCCCAGGCCCAGATCGCCCACGACCCCCGCCGTCTGCATGGCCACGCACAGCCCGCCGAAGGCCAGGAACATCCCGCAAAGGGAGAAATTTTGTCCCGTCCTTCTGAAAAATGCTGACGGCCAGGCAGCCGTTGGACAATTCCAGAATGCCCGTCAGGGCCACCCCTGCGCTCGTGTTCAGGTCCAGCCAACGCCCCAGAAGGGCAAGTATCGTCCGGAACAGCACCACCCAGCAACACACCCCGGCCATGACTTTTCCGGCTCTGGGGGACGACCTCGGCCAGAGACACGCTTCCCGGCGGGGAGCCGGACGGTGCTGTCTCCGCCGCCGGGGTACAGCTTTCCCACCAGCAGGGCCGAGGTGATATGCACGAGCCACAGGACCCAGACGGCGTTTTTATTCTCGAAAATCGGCAGCAGCATCCCAAAGAGAAAGGCCGGGCCTGCGGTGCTGCAAAAGGCCAGCATTCGCCGGGCGGTACGCCGGTCCAGATGGCCGGAGGAATAAGCCTGCCACCGCATGTGCCCCCACGGATAGCCCCCCAGAAGCCCTGTGAGCAGCAGGGCCTCGCTGCCCCGTGGAATGCGGCAGAACCGGCTCAGGGGCCGCAGGGCATGGAAGGGCTGGCCGGTCAGACTGCCGTTCAGGACCATGGAGCAGACGAAGAAGGGAAACAGGGACGGAATCACCGTCCGCAGACAGAGAGGTAATGCCGGAGCGCATCCCCTCCGCAGCGGTCCCGGCATCCAGAATCAGCAGCAGGAGGAAAAAGCAAGCGCCCCAAGACCTGCCCATTTTCGATTTCCCATTCCCATCACCTCAGGAAGAACCTATGCGCACGCTGGGCAATTCATCCGTAAAAAGCGTGCATAGGATTTTTCCAAAAGGAGGGTGGGCTATGAAGTGGAAGGATGCGCTCCCGGCGTGGCTGGGCATGGAGGAGACCCCGCCGGGCTTCCATTGACGGAGATCGCCGGGGACCGGCGGGTGCTTATTGAAAATCATCTGGGCATCACGGAGTACGGCCCGGAGAAAATACAGGTCCGGGTCCGCTTTGGGGCCATCTGCGTTCAGGGGCTGCGGCCTGCGGCTGGCATTGATGGCCCAAGGACCGGCTGGTGATTTTGGGGAAATTCGGGCGGTGCAGTTCCTGCAGGGGGTGCCGTCCATGAGCGCCCGCCGCCGGTGCCGGGTGACCAGTGCGGACATTCCGGACTGCTTCGTACCCTGTCCGCCGCCAACGTGTCCCTCAGCGACATCGAAACGGACGGGCGGCGTGACGGTCAGCTTTACCGTTCCTGTCCTTTCGGCGGGCCTTGGGGAAGCTATGCGAAAAAAGGGGAAGCAGGTGCGCTTTTCCCGCTATGGGGGCTTTGCCTTCGCCCTCTGGGACCTGCGGAAGCGGCCTGTTTTTCTGCTGACGGTGTTCCTGCTGCTGGGAGCTTACCTGGCTGCTGCCCAGCCGGGTGCTGTTTGTGGAGGTGGAGGGCAATTCCCGTGTGGAAAGCCGGGCCATTCTGGAGCAGGCAGCCCAATGCGGCATTGGCTTCTGGGCCTCCCGGTGGGAGGTCCGCAGCGAAAAACGAAAAACGCACTTCTGGAAGCCCTGCCGGAATTGCAGTGGGCCGGGTGAATACCCGTGGCTGCGTGGCGGTCATTTCCGTCCGGGAGCGGCCGGAGGAAGCCCAGGTCGACCGGCCAGGGACCGTGTCCGCCGTGACGGCGGCCCCGGGACGGGATCGATTGAGCGCGTACCGTTACCAACGGCACGGCCCTGTGCCGCCCCGGGCAGGCGGTCCGGGCAGGGGAAACGCTGATTTTCCGGCTACACGGACTGCGGCCGGACCATCCAGGGCCGGACGGGCGGAAGGAGAGAGTCTATGCCCTTTTACGGAGCGGATATTGACGGTGCGGGCGGCAGAAAATGTCCTCCATTTAGAGCCGGAGGGGAGCCGGGAAGCAAAATTTTCCTCCGTATCGGGAAAAAAAATCGCATAAAAAATCTATGAAAGCAGTGGAATTTTCCCCTACCGGATGTGTTAAAATGATAGAAGAAAAATCTGGACCCGCCGGGGGGTTTCGCTGCCCGCCGCCTGGATCGTGGGCGGTATATTCCCTGCCGGGAGCGGACGGGCCGACGGATAGCACCGAACTTTTGCAGAGTTTCGCCCGCAGCTACCTGACGGATACCATGGTAGCCGGGGAGGTATGCTCAGCAGAGACCGTTTCCGGGAGCTGCCTGTATGGCGTTTACCGCTGCCGGGAGATGATCGGCAGAGTTACCAATGAGGAGATTATAGAAAGCAATGGGAAAAATCATTGAACGGATCGTGGATGCCCAGCGAATGGAGGATATCATCTCCGTTTTTGGGTCCTTCGATGAGAATATCAAGCGCATCGAGGACGAATTCCATGTGAGCATCGTGAACCGGGGAACGGAACTGAAGGTCTCCGGGGATGAGAAGCCGCCGACCAGGCGGTGCGGACACTGGAAGGGCTGCTGACCCTGTCCTCAAGGGGGAGCAGATCGACGAGCAGCAGGTGCGTTATCTCATGAATCTGGTCAACGAGGGCAACGATGCCCAGGTAGCGAAAATGACCAAGGGGGGTCATCTGCATCACCGCCAAGGGCAAGCCTGTGAAGGCCAAGACCGTGGGCCAGCAGGCCTATGTGGAGGCCATCCAGAAGAACACCGTTACCATCGGCGTCGGGCCTGCGGGTACCGGCAAGACCTATCTGGCCGTGGCCGCCGCCGTGGCCGCCTTCCGGGAGCGCACGGTGAACCGCATTATCCTCACCCGTCCCGGCGGTGGAAGCCGGAGAGCGGCTGGGCTTCCTGCCGGGGACCTGCAAAATAAGGTGGACCCCATCTGCGCCCCCTGTACGACGCCCTCTTTGATATGATGGGACCGGAGAATTTTCCAGAAATATCAGGAGCGGGGTGCCATTGAGGTTGCGCCCCTGGCCTATATGCGCGGCCGCACGCTGGACGACAGCTTCATCATTCTCGACGAGGCCCAGAATACTACCCGGGAGCAAATGAAGATGTTCCTGACCCGTCTGGGCTTTGGGTCCAAAATCGTCATTACCGGCGACACCACCCAGATCGACCTGCCCGGACGATCTTTCCGGCCTGAAGGATGCAGTGCGGGTTCTGGACGGGGTGAAGGACATTGCCATCTGCCGCCTGACCGCCGCGGACGTAGTGCGCCACGCCCTGGTCAGGAGATCATCAAAGCCTACGAGCGTCACGAACAAGGAAGCCCGAAAGAACCGGAGAAAAAGGGCCGGATATAAGGAAGAAACAGAAATGAAAAATGTAATTATCGTTACTTTTGACCATTATTCCTGTTCAAAAATTTGCCATGCCCGCATCATCCGCCGGTGCATTGACGACGGTTCACTGAAGGCGGAGCATCACCGCTCCCTGCGAGATCAACGTGCTTATCACCGACGACGAAGGGATTCAGGGAGGTCAACAAGGCCACATCTGGATAAGCCTACGGACGTGCTGAGCTTCCCCATGTTCCAGCTCATCGCCGGGGAGCCGCCCACGGACTGGACGGACTTTCAGGACCCGGAGACGGGGCTGGTGCCGCTGGGGGATATGTGCATCTCTCTGGAACGGGCGATCGCGCAGGCCAAAAGAGTTCCGGCCATTCCACCCGCCGGGGAGGTGGGGGTATCTCACCATCCACTCCGTGCTGCATCTGCTGGGGTATGACCATCTGGACGAGGGCGAGGAAAAGAAAAAATGCGCGGCAGGGAGGAAGCCATTGCCGCGTCCATCCCCAACATGAGCCGGGACTGAGGAGAAAAGAAAATGAAAACAAAATCCGCTATGATCACCATTGCAGGGCGGCCGAATGTCGGCAAATCCACCTGCTCAACGCCCTGGTGGGCGAAAAGGTGGCCATTGTCTCCCACAAGCCGCAGACCACCCGAAACCGCATCTGCGGCATCGTGACGAGGGGCGACACTCAGTTCGTGGTTTCGTGGATACCCCCGGCTACCACCGGGCAAGGACAAAGCTGGGCGATTATATGGTAAATGTTGCCCGGGAATCCATTTCCGACGTGGATTTGACCATCCTTGTGGTGGAGCCGATCGCGTCCATCGGGCCGCAGGAGGAAGGGCTGATCGACAAGATCAAGAGCAGCCATTGCCCCGCCATTCTTGCCATCAACAAAATCGACACCGTGGAAAAGGACGCCCTTCTGGAGGTCATTGCCGTCTATTCTCAGGCGGCGGCCTTTGACGCCATCATCCCCATTTCCGCCAAAACCGGCGACGGGGTGGAGGATCTGCTGAAACCTGCGGCAAATACGCCGAAGAAAGCCCCTTCCTGTTCCCGGAGGACGTGACCACCGACCAGCCCGAGCGGCAGGTGATGGCGGAGATCATCCGGGAAAAGCTGCTGTGGTGCCTTGACCGGGAGGTTCCCCACGGAACTGCCGTGGAAATTACAAAATTCTCCGAGCGGGACAGCGGCATCATTGACATTGACGCCACCATCTACTGCGAAAAGGCCAGCCACAAGGGCATCATCATCGGCAAAAACGGTGCCATGCTGAAAAAAGATATCCTCCATGGCGCGGGCGGACTGCGAAAATTCATGGGAACGAAGGTGTTCCTGACCACATGGGTCAAGGTGAAGGAAAACTGGCGGGACAGTGATTTTCTGGTGCGTAATTTCGGCTACAGCGAATAATTTCCAGTGGTAATTTTCAGCGGTGTGGCAAACCCTACTTTCAGGAGGGATGTCTATGAACGCTTTGGATTACTGGCAGCTGTTTTTGGAGACCGGCGCACCGGAAATGTATCTCATGTACTGCAAGCACAAATCGGAGGAAACCCATGTATTTGACGATTCAGGGCATCGTCCTGAGAGTTACGGACTACAATGACAAGGACGCCTTGCTGACTATGCTGACCCGCCGCCATGGCAGACTGACCGTGAAGGCGCGGGGACTGCGGCGGAAAAACAGTCCGCTGATCGCCCCGTGCCAGCTGCTTGCCTACGGGGAATTCACGCTGTTTGAATACCGGGGACAGTACACCATCAACGAAGCCCAGTCCATCGAGCTGTTTACGCCCCTGCGCCGACCTGACCAAGCTGTCTCTGGGTACGTATTTTGCCCAGGTTTCGGAGGTCCTTTCTCAGGAGGATATGCCGAACCCGGGCTGCAATCGCTGCTGCTCAACTGCCTGTACGCCCTTTCCAGGCTCGACCTTCCGGAAAGTCAGGTCAAGGCCGTGTTCGAGCTGCGCGCCGCCTGCCTGTCTGGCTATACCCCGACCTCACCGGCTGCCATGTCTGCGGCAGCCAGACGCCGGAGCGGTTCGACCTGTCGGCGGGTATGCTGGAATGCCGGAATTGCCGCAGCTCCGAGTCGAGCGGCATCCGGATGCCGGTTCCGCCCTCCGTGCTGGAGGCCATGCGCTACATCTGCTATTGCGACAGCAAAGAAGCTGTTTTCCTTTCAGGCGGGGGGAGGATACCTTACAGCAGCTTTCCGAGGTGACGGAGGCATACCTCGCCACCCAGCTGGAACGGGGCTTTTCCACACTGGATTTCTACAAATCGTTACTTATATAGGAGAAAACCATGTCAGAATTATACGAAAAATCTCTGCGAAAGCTGGAACTCGATCAGGTTTTTGCAGCTGCTTGCCGAATATTGTGCCGGCAGCGAGGGCGGCGAAGGAAGCGCTGCCTGTCGCTGCGGCCTTCTTCCGGACTTGGAGGAAGTGGAGCTGATGCTGAATCAGACCACCGCGGCCTCCGACCTGTGTACCCGAAGGGCAACCGTCGTTTCGGGGGACGTGACCGACTGTTCCGCGTCTCTGAGCGGGCAGACCGGGGCGGCAGCTTGCAGCCTGTGGAGCTGCTGCGTATTGCGGGCATTCTCCGCTGCGCCCGGAATATCAAAGGGCTACGTCGCCGAAGCTCTACTACGATGTGCTGCTCGAGCTGGAATGGAAAGAAGGAAATCGCATTTTTTGCCCGGGCGCGTCTGTCCTTTGCCATGCGCGCCATCTGCCCGGAGGTGCGCACAGACGGCCAGCTGAACCTGATCCGGCGCCCGCCATCCGCTCATCACCGGAAAAACGGTTGTGCCGATTTCGGTGCGGCTCGGCTCTGATTTTGATACGCTGGTCATCACCGGACCGAACACCGGCGGCAAGACCGTCACACTCAAGACCATTGGCCTGCTGACACTCATGGCCGAGTGCGGCCTGCATATCCCTGCCGACGACGGCAGCGCGATCAATGTCTACGAGCAGGTCTTCGCCGACATCGGCGACGAACAATCCATCGAGCAGTCGCTTTCCACGTTCTCGTCGCATACAAAGAATATTGTGGAGATCCTTAAGGTCTGCGACCCGCGACAGTCTCGTCCTCTTCGACGAACTCGGCGCCGGAACGGACCCGGCCGAGGGCGCGGCGCTGGCCATTTCTATCATCGAGTTCTGCCGCAAGTGCGGTGCTGGCGTTGCGGCGACAACGCACTACGCCGAACTCAAGCTTTACGCCATGCGCACAAGCGGCGTCATGAACGCGTCGTGTGAATTTAACGTCGAAACGCTCCAGCCAACCTACCGGCTGCTCATCGGTGTCCCGGCAAGTCCAATGCGTTTGCCATTTCCAAGCGCCTTGGCATGATGACGCCATTCTGGAGCAGGCCCGCAGCCTTGTCAGTCAGAACGACGTGAACTTCGAGGACGTCCTCAAGCAGCTTGAACAGCAGCGCCAGCAGATGGAAAAGGCGAAGGAAGAAGCCGAGCGTCTGCGCCGCGAGACCGAAAAGCAGAAGGAAAAATCCGACGAGTATTACGCGCAGATCAAGCAGGAAAAGGAAAAGGCCGCCCAGCAGGCGCGCAAGGAGGCGCAGTATATCATCGATGATGCCCGCCGTGCCGCCGACGCGGTCTATGAAGAACTCAAGCAGCTTCGGAAGCAGGCGAAAAACGGCGCCTTCATTCCCGGCTCCAATGAAAAGCAGGCACAGCTGCGCCGCAATCTCAACGAGGCGGAGCAGAAGCTGCAGCCGCAGCGCGAGCAGAAGGCCCGGCCTGAGGCGACCCGCGCCATCCGCGTGGGCGACACGGTAGAGCTTTTGAAGCTCGGCACGAAGGCGTCGGTGCTGGCCATCAACAAGGACGGAAGCTACCAGCTGCGCGCGGGGATCATGCAGGTGACGGCCAAGCCCGAGGAGGTGTATCTGCTCGAAAATGAGACGCAGAATGCGGCCAAAAAGGTCATTGCGGGCAAGGTGCGCGAGCTCAAGGCTGCGGCCCAGCCGGAACTCGATATCCGCGGTATGGCTGTTGACGAGGCGCTGCCGGTGCTCGATAATTTCCTGGATGCAGCCTACATGGGAAATCTCCCGAATGCACGCATCATCCACGGCAAGGGCACGGGTGTTCTGCGCGCCGCTGTGCAGGAGGAATTGCGCCGCTGTAAATATGTTAAGTCCTTCCGCCTCGGCGTCTACGGTGAGGGCGAATCCGGCGTGACGATCGTCGAGTTCAAATAAATGCCTGAAAAAGTTTTTGTCCGGTCATAAAACCCCATGAAATAATGATTGACATTTCAATGAAATTTGCTAAAATTAGAAAGACGAAAGAGAGTGCCCAGCCTTGTACATCGGGCACGCCCAGCATGATATATAAGGAGTGTCGTCTATGTACATGCAGCAATCCATCGTGAAGTGCGAATCCGGCCTTTATAACCGGCAGGCCACCTACTTCATCCAGAAGGCCAATGAATTCAAGTCCAGCATCTGGGTCGAGGTGGAGGACCGGAAGATCAACGCCAAGAGCCTGCTCGGCGTGCTGTCCATGGGCATCACCAAGGGCACGCGTGTCAGCATCATTGCGGAAGGCCCCGATGAGGAAAGAAGCAGTAAAAGCGCTGACCGACATGCTCGTAAAAGAGGTCTTCTGAGCATTTTTTTACATCCGGAACCGACAGGAGGGGCGCTGCCCTCCTGTCCATGTAACAATCTGATTTGCTGGCGCTGCGTCCGCAGCGCTTTTTTATTCAGAAGTTATGACATTTGAAGAACTCAAGGACAAGGCGCTTTCGCTTCCATATGAGCCGGGCGTGTACCTGATGC
>VOFC01005525.1_pt1 | contig 16883 bp, 20 predicted proteins | sample 5384161 | NCBI WGS metagenome assembly VOFC01 (sample SAMN12384722, study PRJNA508395) | human gut metagenome | isolation source: healthy gut B | host: Homo sapiens | reverse complement strand
CGTTTCCATGGTGCCGATAAAATCCTCATCGGAATTGGGCTGGAACTTTCCGGGAACAAAATACCGGGCATTGTCCGCATATCCCACGGAAAACGTATCGACAGCCTTTCCCTCGGCGTGGAGCTTTTTCGGCACAGACGGCGGTAATGAGGCTGGAATCCAGTCCCCGGACAGGAACATCCCGATGGGAACATCGGCCACCATTTGCCGCCGGATGGCATCCGTCACCAGGAAGCGGACCTGCGCCACGGTATCCTCGAAGCTGTCCCGATGCTCCCGGTCTTTTAAGGACCAATACCGGCAGGTGCAGGACGCCCTTCTCAAAATCCCGAAGCACCCCGGCTCCACCTCTCGGATATCCCGAACACCCCGCTGCCGGGAGTCCGTCCGGGGCCAGCAGGAGGATTTCTCCCGCCTCCGCCGTCAGCACCGGCTGTACCGACGGGTGGGCCAGAATGGTCTTGATCTCGGAGGCGAACAGCAGTCCCCTGCCCTTTTGCTGAAAAAAGAGGGCTTCACCCCCATCCGATCCCGGGCCAGCAGCTTTTCCGCCCGCTCCATCCAAAGGGGGCGAAGGCGAAAATGCCGTTGAACCGGTCCAGGCCGCCGTCCCCCTACTCTGCGCAGCCGTGGAGACCACCTCCGTGTCCGAATGGGTCCGGAATTCGTGGCCCAGGCCTTCCAATTTCACCCCGCAGCTCCGCCGTATTATACAGTTCCCCGTTGTACACCAGAATGTACCGTTCCCCGGCCCATTGGAGCGCCATGGGCTGTGCCCCCGCCAGGTCCACGATGGCCAGCCGGGTATGGAGCAGCGCATGATTTTTTCGGCATAAATGCCCTGTCCGTCCGGCCCCGTCGGCGCATGGTCCTCTGCATTTTTTCCAGAATTTTCCCGTCAAAGGAACATCAAAAAATTCCCGCAATGGCGCACATCATTGACCCCACCTTTCTCCCTTTCATGGTATGCTTTTCCCAGCGGGGCGTGTGCATGAGCCTTTCGGTCCGGCGGTTATGCTAATGCCGGTGATGAATCATGCAGGAAAGTCAAAATCTCTTTGAATTCCATTCTGAAAACCGCCCAGATGGGCCAGACAGGCATCCGCTCCACCCTGAAAAGCACCATGCGCCCCACCCTCCGCCGGGCTTTTGGAGACCCAGCTGGAGTACGACGGCATTGAGCGGGAAGCCCAGGCCATTGCCGAAAGCCGTGGCTGGGAATTGCGGACCTGGAGCCGGTGGCCAAGGGCATGGCGGATATGGGACCCGGGCCCGGCTCAGCGGCGGCTGCACGGACTCCCGCATTGCCGCCATGATGATCACGGGCAGCACAAAGGGCATGGTGAAGGGCCTGCAGCAGCTGCACCAGTTCAACCGCCCGGACCCCCAGGTGACGAGCCTATCCCAGAAGCTGCTGGACTGCGAAAACGCAGGCATCCGGCAGATGCAGAGCTTCCTCAGCGGAAAAAGCCCCCGGTTTTTCGGAACCGGGGGCTTTGCCATGGGTTATGGAATTACTTGCTGCGCTTTCTCATGGAGAACCAAAGAGCAGCAGCCAGAACGGCGGAGGTCATCAGGACCAGGGTCGTCATGGCAACATCGAAGGTGTCGCCGGTGGCCGGGGTCACGGTTTGCTTGTCGCCGCAGTCCTTGCACTTGCTGCCGTCGGAGCCGTAGTGGTGGCCGGTGGCAGGGATGGAGGAACCGGTGGCCACGGTCTGGCCGCAGCGCTTGCACACGGTATCGCCGGTGTAGCCTGCCTCGGTGCAGGTAGCAGCCTTGGCGTTCTTTACCCGGTGTCGTGGCCCAGGGCCGGGATGGCGGAGCCGGTAGCCAGAGTCTCGCCGCAGCGCTTACACACGGTGTCGCCGGTGTAGCCTTCCTCGGTGCAGGTGGCGTCCTTGGCGTTCCGCACTTCGATCGTGGTCCAGAGCGGCGGTAGCCAGGACCTGCTGTCGGTGTAGGTCTTACCGGCGAAGGTCACGGTTGCGGTGAAGGTCTCACCGGCCACGCCGCAGGCGGCTTCCTTTGGTGATCGCTGGTGATGTCGCCGTCCAGCACCTCGGTGTGGCTTGCGTCATTGCCGCAGGTGAAGGTGGCGGTGGCAGCGGTGCCGTCCTCCAGGTCCAGCTGCCGTAGCTGTGGCCCAGAGGATCGATCACGTTGCCGGTCTCCAGGACTTCCGCCGCAGACCTCACAGACCAGGTCGCCGGTGTAGCCGGACTCGGTGCAGGTTGCATCCTTCACATTTGTGCGCTTGGGGTTGGGCCCACCTGCTCGATGGCATCCAGCAGGGTCTGGTAGTTGAATACCAGTTCCTTCTGGGCATCGGTCAGGGCATTGTACTCGGCCAGCAGCTCCCCCGAACTCTGCTCGTCGGCAGCGGTCAGCAGGTCGATGGGCTTCAAAGCCTCGATCTTCTTGATGATCTCCAGGACCGCCTGCTTCGTCAGGATCGCCGGCAGAAGCGCGTCGATGTACAGCGTGGCGATGGCGCCGGGCCGGTCTTGGTGCCTGCGAAGGTCGTGACCCGATAGGCGTAGGTGCAGCCGATGTTCAAAGTGGTGGTGTCGGTGTAGGCACATTCGGTCAGGCCCTCGGCCAGGGTCTCGAAGCCGTCATACACCCAGGTATCCTGTTCGCCGTCGGAGACCTTATGGGCCAGGAGCGCTCCACGGTGTAGGTGACGCTTTCCAGGTCCGCCTGCTTGGCAGCGGTCCAGGTCAGGGCGGCATTGTGCTTGCCGCTCGGTGACGGTCAGGTCGATAGGCGTGAAGTAACTGGACTCATAACGGTGACGCTGCCCTTTCGGTGTTGAAATACTTCTCCCACACGTAGGCGGTGTAGCCGGTTGCGCCCTCCGGATAGTAGAGGTTCAGTCCGAAGTCATTGTAGACATAGCCCACGCCGATCTCATAGTCAGCCCAGATGCCCACAAAGTTGCAGTACAGAGCCAAGTTGGCCACGGGGCCGGTGGTAGAAGCAGTGGTCTCCAGCAGAGGAGCAGTCATGCCGGTGAAGTAGTAATCCTTCAGGTTGGAGCATCCGAAGAAGGCGTGGTTGCCAATACGCACCAAGCTGCTGGGATAAGTGACCTTCTTCAGATAGGTGTTGCCACGGAAGGCATGGGCACCTACGCGTAACGGTTCCCTCCGGGATCACATACTGCTCCGCATTGCGTCCTGCGGGTAGAATACCAGCGTTTTTCCGGTGTAGTCGAAGAGGACACCGTCCACACTCTTGAAGGACAGCGAGCGGTTATCCACATACACATTCTTCAGGCTGGTGCAGCCCAAGAATGCACTGGTGGAAACACCGGCGCCCCAATTGGTGACGGATGCGGGGGAAAGTGATTTCCTCCAAGGCCTCGCAATTGGTAAAGCCCCGTTCCGGGATTGCAGTCAGGGATGCGGAAGCTTCACCTTCTTGAGGGATGCATTCTCAGACAGTGCGTTGGAAACCCATGGTCGTCAGGGTGTCCGGCAAGGTCAGCTCCTCCAGACCGGTGCCGGAGAAAGCATAGGAGCCGGTGGCAGTCAGGCCGTAGGGCAGGCTCAGGACCTTCAGAGACTTACAACCCTGGAAGGCGTAGTCGTCGATGGTCAGGCCGTTGGCGGAAGTCTCGAAAGTAGACCTCCTCCAAAGCAGACCCCTGGAAAGCGTAAGCGCCGATGGTAGTCACAGTGGAGGGGATGTAGAGCTTCTGATGGTCTTGTTGTTCTGCAGCATCTTATCGGGGATGGCCGTCATGGTAGAGGGAATGGTGAATTCCGTAATCTCATTGTCGGCAGGCCAGATGTAGATGTCGCCGGTCTCCCGCAGCAGCAGGATACCATCGGAGGAGGTGTAAGTCTTGTTCCCCTCTGCTACAGAGATACTCTTCAGGCTGTTTGCCTTGTCAAAAGCATTTTTCGCAATGGAGGTCAGGCTAGCAGGCAGGGTTACCTCAGTAATGTAGGCCGTCTTGTTGAAGTTCAGGTAGGCAAAGGCATAGAACCAATCCTCCAGCGTCTCCGGGAATTCCAGGGTCCGGGCCTCATAGCACTGATAGAATCCGTAATTGCCAATGTCTGTCAGTTTTGTTCAGTAAAATCGAAGTCCGTCAGCATTCTGCAGCAATAGAAGGCATTCTTTTCCGACACGCTCCAACTTGCTGGGCCAGCCGAAATCGGTCAGCACATTGCAATTGTAGAATGCATAATCTCCGATCTCCGTAACATTATCGGACATCGCCAGGTTTTTCAAAGCCTTCACCCCGTAGAAAGCCCGGATGGGAATGACCGTTGCGCTGCCGCAGTCCACATCCGTAAGTGCGGAGCATCCGTAGAAGGCATAATCCCCAACATCGTTACCGATGCAGGCAGAATTGCCTTTTTCAGCTTGGAGCAGCCATTGAAGGCGTACTTTTGCAACCTCAGTCAGACCATCCGGGAAAGTCACGGATGTCAGCGAGGAGCAGCTATTGAAAGCATGATCGCCAATGCAGGTCACACTGGCAGGAAGATCTGCCGTCTTCAGTGCAGCGCACTTATTGAAAGCATACGCCGGAACGGCTGTCAGAGACTTGCCGAAGCCAACCGTTGCAAGCTTGGTGCAGCCGTCGAAGGCGTTGACGCCCAAGCTGCTCATGCCGTCCGGGAAGGTGATGGCCGTCAGGCCGGTGCAGCCATAGAAAGCCTTGTCACCGATGGACTTCATGCTGGCGGGCAGGGTGATGGTGGTCAGGCTGGTCTTGGAATAGAAGGCAGAGGGACTGATGGTCTCACGCCATCGGCCACGGTGTAACTGGTGGCCTTGAAGGAATCGGTGGCGGCGATCAGGGTCTTGCCGTCGGCAGTGTAGAGAACGCCCGCATCATCAAGCCGGATGCTTGCGCCATCCTCCACCACGATGCCCGTGAACTTCCTGTGCACTTCAGAACAGCTGGATACCCAGGGTCAATGTGGGAGCCTTGTAAGTGGACGGGAAGATGAGTTTGGTCAGGTTCGTGCAGTTCTGGAAGGCCTTGTCCCCGATAAAAAGTAAGGTTATCAGGTACAATAAACTCCGTCAGTGCCGTGTCGCCGTCAAAAAGCAGATACGCCGATATAGGTCAGCTTGGGAGCCGTAAACTTTTCCAGGGCTGTATCCTTGAGAACGATCCGCTGCCCATCTCCGGAGTACCCAGAATGGTTACTTCCTTCAAGCCTGTGTTGTATGCAAAGGCATTTCCGGCCAGATAGGTCACCGTCTCGGGAATCGTAACGGCGGTCATCGCATTGTTTCTCTGGAAGCAGGCCTGACCGATGCTGGCGACATTCTTCAAATCAGGAAGCTCGGTAAGACCGCAGGCGAAGAAGGTCCGGGCAGGCAGTTCCTTCAAAGCGGCGGACAGGACCGCACGCTGCAGCTTGGTGCAGCCGTTGAACTGGCCGCCTGCTGCATTCAGACCGTTGAAGCTGTCGGACATAGTCACAGAGGTCAGTTCCGGCACAGCCATAGAAAGCACTCTCACCCAACTCAGTCAGTGCATCCCCGAGCACCAGATTGCCTGCAAGGGCTTTGCAGTTGGAGAAGGCGTTCTTACCCACACTGGTCACACTGGCCGGAAGAACAGTATCGCAGTTCACACTAGCCAGACTCGTGCAGCCCTGGAAAGCACCCTCTCCGATGGTCTTCAGGGAGTCGGGAAGGTTGACGGATTTCAAATTAGAGCAGCCGTAGAAGGCACGATAATTGATTTCCTCAACACCGGTGGGCAGTGTCACGGAAATCACACCGGCATTGCCCTTGAATGCCTGTTCACCGATGACCCGAACGCCGTCAGGAACGACAACATTGGATTCTCCACCACTGTAAGCAACCAGCGTATCACCCACAATCTGAAGCTGCCGGTTGTAGAGGCCTTGGCGACAGTCACCTCCACCACCTCAGCAGTAGCGCCGGTGGCCTTGGCGGTGGCGGTAACAATTGCTGTACCGGCACCCACAGCCGTGAGCTTCGCATAGCTGGTGAAGTATTCACCTTCGGGACCGTTGGGCTCCACCGTAACCACCTTTGTATCGGAAGAGACCACTCCAGCGTCAGATCGGTGGCATAGAAAGGTGCATAAGCGTAAAGTCGCACATCGGTATTGGTGCCGCCCTCCACCATGGAGACAGCAGTTCGGGTGAGCTTCAGCTCCTCGATGGAAACGGTAGGACCTACCTCGTCCGTGACAGTCACATCGCAGGTAGCCATAATGTCGGGCCATACGGTGGAAGTTACGGTGATGGTAGCCGTACCGGTGGACTTAGCCGCCACGATACCGCTGCGGACTTCCACCACATCCTCGTTGGAGGAGGTCCAGGTCAGGTGCTGGTCGGTGGCATCATCGGGGGTCACGGTAGCCGTCAGGGTGTCGTGGCCGTTCAGAGGCAGGGTCAGGCTGGTCTTGTCCAGGCTGATGCCGGTGACGGCCTGCTCCGGCAGACGCACCCGGAAGGCGCACTGGTTCATGGCGTAGTCATAAGCCACCACGTAGAAGCAGCCCTTGGTCAGCGTCTTGTAGAAGTCGGTCACGTCGAAGGTGTAGGTGAACTCTTCGTAGGGTCCGGGGACCGTGCCGTCATCCTTCACGGCCGGGTAGATGCCCTCGTAGTAGTTGCTGCCGGTGCTGATCTCCAGCTTTCCGGAGTTGTTCCTCTTCACGGCGGAGTATAGCGTTGCGCCGGCCAGAGCGAAGTTATCGGCCAGGGTCACATCCAGGTAGACCCGTCCGTCGTCACCCTTTGCGGAAGCGCAGGTTATCCCGGTCCAGAATGTAGGGCATTTCGCCGTCGGAGGTGAAGTTGAAGGAGTATGTATTGTTCTTATTGTTCTGTGCGTTCACGCCGTCCACATAAGCGGTGACGGTGTAGGTCATGTGGGTGTTGCTGGGGATCAGCACAATCTCCTTTTGCCGGTCAGCGCAGGCCATGCCTCACCGATCAGTCCAGCCCGAATCTTTCCAGTGCTGGAGTTGTACATAGCCTTGCGAACATTCATTTCGCCCACTGCTTGTACACGGCACCGGTATCCGCATCCACGATGGTACCCATGGCAGTCTTGGCACCGCGGCATACCGGCCTGCAGGTAGTACAGGTTGCCCATGCCGTTGCCGCCGCCCAGGTCAACGCTGATCCGGTCTGCAGAGGTGCCGGGTTCCGGCCAGCCCTCGGGGACCTTGAAGGGATACGTACCCAGCGGAACAGGTACATCATGGCGTACACGCCGGTGGGAGCGGTCTGGAACATCTTGGTGGAGGCGTCATTATAAATGTCGGAATCCTCCAGAATGGGGGCCTCGCCCAGTCGCCGTAGAAGCCCAGGAAGGGGACGGACAGACTGGGATCATCGTCGTTGGTCAGCTCCACGAAGCCTTCCACATAGATACCGTTGGGGAACTTGGCAAGATACTCCTTGTCGCTGTCGGAGAGGCGTACTTTTTTACGTTGATGGTGGCCTCGCCGTTGCCGCTGACGGTGACGGTGTTGCCGTCCAGAGTGCCGCCGGACACGCTGATGGTCACGTCCGGGCAGGGCATGGCCCTGCTGGAGGATGTAGCCTGCATCGCTGGCCGTCTCGGTCTGGACCTGTGCATCGACGGCATAACTGCGGGCAACCGCCGTCATATTTTCAGCACGAAGCTCAGGTCATAGATGCCGGTACGGTTGGCATCATCGCCCAACTCGATCTTGGTCCGCTCGGAATCCCGAACGTACAGGTAAGCAGGGGTGGAAGTGGCGGCAGACAGGTCCACCATGCCGGCACCCTGCTTCCGGGGAGAGTAAGCCACGCCGGAATCCTCGTAGAGGATGTCGGCAGTGCTCATCAGGATCCGGTTGGCCAGAACCTGCTTTTCCTTATCGGAGAGGCCGGCAGCAATCTTGTTCAGATATTGCTTCATGGCGGCGGACACACCGGACATATAAGGTGCCGCCATGAAGTGCCGCTCATGTAGCCGTACTGGGCAAAGGGGCAGCGAGGAATAGATGTCGCCGCCGGGGCAGTGATCTCCGGCTTCAGCTCCAGAGAGGGGGGGGCCCCAAGAGGAGAAGTCGCTCATGGTGACGGTGCCCTTATCCTCAGAGGACACGGTCAGGGTCTTGTTTTCCTGCTCCCGCCATGGCCACGCCGTTGGCATGGCTGATGCTGACGGTGGGGATACGGTAATCGGTGACGGACATATTCAGAAGATAGCCGTCCAGATTGTTGTAAATAACGCAGGCCACAGCCCCGGCATCGGCAGCGTTGATCTGCTTCTGCTCGAAAGACAATCCGCCACGCTGAACCAGAGCCACCTTACCGGTCACATCCAAGCCCTCGTAGTCAGCCTTGTCACCGCTGCCGCCCACGACCACATATTCCAGGGTCTTGCTGGTCTCGCTGCCGAGCAGCAGAGAAGCGAAGTCGTGGCCGGTGACGTCATTGTAGGGGACCCGTCCGGCATCGGTGCGGAAAGCGGCAGCCGCCGCCGTATCCACGGAAGCCACGGACAGGGAGGCATCATAGGAAGAAGGAGAACCGATGATGCCGGTATCCGGGTCGGAGGTGGAGGCATAGTCGCCCTGTGCGCCGCCCCGGCTGGAGGAATAGGCGTTGCCAGCGGAAACGTCCAGCAGGATACCGGCGGACTTCACCAGATCATAATACTTGGTGACGGCGCTGGTGTCCTCCTCCCGGGAGAAGCCGCCGCCGCTGCCCAGGGACATATTGATGACGTCCACATCCAGAAGCAGCGCATCGTTCAACGCCGCCAGGATGTTGTCGGTGGAAGCGCCGCTGGTACTGTCCGAAAAAGACCTTGAAGATGGCCAGCTGGGCCTCCGGGGCCTGACCGGAAAAGGTCACGTTGCCGTCGCCATCCACGGTCTTGCCCGCAGCGATACCGGCCACATGCGTGCCATGGTCGTTGCCGTAGTTGGTAACGGCTTCGGCAGAGGGGACAACATCCGCATCCTTGTCGGCGTAGTCAAAAGCAAAGGGGACCTTGCCGCTCTTGTAGAGCATATCCGCCGTCAGCAGATTCAGCTGGCTGGAGGTGCTGTTGTTCTGGGCATACCAGAGGGGCAGCGTAGCTGTAAGCGGTAACTTTGGTCTTGCCATCCACCTCTTCGGTGGTATAGAGCAGCTTTTCCAGAGCGGCCTTCTGCAGCTTCTGTACGGTCGGATCGTTGGCAAAGGCCTCATGGTTGACGTCCAGGCCTGTGTCCACGATACCGATGAGCATTCCCTCGCCCTTATAATCGGTATTGTTGGAGTAAGCGGCTACCTCGGCAGGGCTGAGGGCCTCGCCCATGGTAGCCTCACCCATCACGTCGGGATAGTAGGTCTCGCAGAGGACCACCCGGGCCACGCCGTCCACGGCTTCAATGGCTTCGATGTCGCCATAGGGAACCTCGGCGCTGAAACCGCTGATGATGGCTGCGTAGGAGAATACGTACTCCGGCTCGATACCCTCGGCGGCGATGGCGCTTTTCACGTCCGCCTCCATGGTAGAGATCTCGGAGAGCTGGTCCTGTGCCGCCTGGGTCCGCTGGAAGTCCATCATGGACATGGCGGAATCCACCCGGTCACGCACATCCAGCAGGCTGTCCGTATCCAGCTCCACGATCACCCGGACCAGCTCGTCCGGGTCGGGAAGCTCGGATTCGGAAACCTTGTCCGTATCCATATTTTCCTCGAACATACTCTTCCGATCTGCATCGGTCAGCTCGTCGGTCACGTCTTCGACACTGAGCTTGCCCCAGCTGTCGTCGGAGGAACCGGTGGTCGCCGCCAAGGCCGTCGCCGGCAGGGAGGTAAACACCAGCACCAACGCCAGGAGCATCGCCAGGAGGCGTGTGTTCATCCGTTTCATTGTCAACATCCTTTCGCTTTTGTCCGACATTGTCCGCAGGTCATGGACGTATGTTGGAACATGATATATCATTATAGCGACGACTGTCTGAAAATGCAAGATTAAAATTCACAATTTCTTAAAATAATTTTCACCGCCCGTTCATGCCTCATTCCCCCTCCAATTTGCAAGTCCGCATTCATTTTAATGCACCGCAGACGTTTGTCCGTCAAAAAATCTGCATGGTATCTTGCATGGACTATGCTCCGCCATTCATGGAATGGCACCATTTTGCCCGGGGCAGCATATCCTGAACTGCAGCGCTGAATTTAAGGAGGGCTTTTCTTGCCATCCATCGGATACTACAGGTCCGGGCCTTCGCCAGCTCCGCCCGGATTCCCCCTGGCCAATGTGGCCGTTTCCGTCCAGACCCCACAGGGCACGCTGCTGGCCGCCCGGCTCACCAACCGCAGCGGAATGCTGGACACCCCATTCCCATTGAGGTCCCCAATCGTTCCGCCGGGCTGACCCCGGACACCGGCGTGGTCCCTTCACCCAAGTGAATCTGTTTGCCCGGAAGGAAGCCTACGAGCAGATCGGATCGGAGAATGTCCAGATTTTTCCGGGGTCATTACAACCCAAAATCTGCCCATGATCCCCTGGCGGAGTTTCCGGACGCCTATGATAAGTCCGAGATTTTCAACACCCCGCCCCAGAATTTATAGAAAGGAGCTGCCTATGCCCGTCGTCGCACCCTATATCCCCCGGACCATTACCGTACATCTGGGTCCTCCGATTCCAACGCCGCCAATGTGACCGTTCCCTTCCGACTATGTAAAAACGTGGCCTCCAGCGAGATCTACCCCACCTGGGACGAAAGTGCCCTCCGGGCCAACATTCTGGCCATCATCTCCTTTGCCCTGAACCGGGTACACGGAATTTACCGAAGCCGGGGGTACGATTTCGACATCACCAATTCCACAGCCTACGATCAGGCTTTTTTGTCAACGGTCGGGGCTTTTCGACAATATATCCCGGCTGGTCGACGAACTGCTCACCAGCTATCTCCGCCGTCCCGGCTTCGTGGAGCCTCTGGCGGCAAAATTCTGCAACGGCACCACCGTCACCTGTGACGGTCTCAGCCAATGGGGCAGTCAGAATCTTGCCCGGCAGGGCTACAGCGCCCCGAAATTCTCAACAGCTACTACGGAAATGTAGAAACTGTCCCCAACGCCCCGTCCGCTCCCCCTTCCCCATCCTATCCGGGCACGCCCCCTGCGCCGGGGCAGTCAGGGATCCGATGTAACGGTCATTCAGGTTGCTCTGAACCGCATCGCCCAGAATTACCCGGCCATTCCCCGTTTGGATTCCGTGGACGGGATTTTCGGCCCCCGGACGGAGGCCGCCGTCCAGCGGTTCCAGGAGATTTTCGGTCTCAGCCCCGATGGCATTGTTGGCCCCGCCACCTGAACGCCATCGTCCGGCTTTACACCGCCGTGACCCAGCTGAACGAGCTGCGGAGCAAGGGCCAGCAATTCTATGCCATCAACTATGCCGCCCCGGTTCTTTACAGGTGGGCAGCAGCGGAGAAAAGGTCAGGCTGCTGCAATATTGGCTGTCGGTACTGTCCTCGTTTATTTCCGCCATCCCCGCCCCCGCGTGGACGGCATTTACGGCAGTGGTACCCGTGCCGCCGTGCTGGCAGCCCAGCGTTTTTCGGCCTTCCGAGACCGGAAGTGGACAACACTACCTGGGAGGCCATCTACAATCAGTATTCCGGCATTGAAAATACCGCCCTCCGGTCCGGAGAGGATTTCCCCATCCAAGGCCGGACAGCGGTCCCGGCGTTGGCCTCGGCAGGGCCGCACACCGGAAAAGACCGCGCTGACCCAATTCCCGAAAAGATCTGGCTCTGGGCAGCCGGACCCGGTGGTCCGGGAGGTGGTACGATGAGACCGGAAGAATCTTTCCAGAATCAAAGCGTCCGAAGCCTCCAAACCCATGCTGCGGGTCATTTCCATGGCGGACCCACGCCTGCCTATGGTCATTCCCGACGGGATTTTTGGCCCGACGACCCGCCGGGCGGTGTCGGAATTCCAGCGGTTCATGGGTTTGCCTGTAACGGGCATTGCGGACCAGGCCACCTGGGACGCCATCGTCCCTGCTTTACACGGCGGCGCTGCTGCACATCGGCCCGTCGGAGTCCATCGATGTGGTACTGACAGAAATTCTGCGGCCCGGCATGGCCAGCCCCTGGCTCTACCCGGCGCAAGCCATGCTTCTGTTCCTGGCTCCCGGCTAGGCCAATCGCCGGGCCTGCCGTTACCGGTCTTCTGACGAGGCCACTGAAAAAGCCCTGCTGGCCCTCCAAAAGATAGCCAATCTCCCCAGGACCGGCTGCCTGATGCCGCCACTTGGCGCTCCCTATCCCATCTTTATACGCCCAGGCCCTGCGGCAGTCCGGGGAGGATTAAATTTTTCTTAAATCGGAAGAACATGGAAAGAACCCTTGATAAAACCTCCGATTTGTCGTATAATGGTCCCCAAAGTAGTGGGAAGTTCCCCGAGGAAGCTATGTTCGTAAAGAATTGGAAAAAGAGATTTTCACCATCCCGAATCTGCTCAGTCTGTTCCGGCTGGTGCTGATCCCGGTCTATGTGACCATTTACCTGAACGCCACCACCATGGAGCATTATTTTTCTCCGCCGCCATTCTGGCGGTGTCCTGCCTGACGGACATGATCGACGGAAAGATCGCCCGAAATTCCACATGATCTCCAACCTGGGGAAAATCCTGACCCGGTGGCCGACAAGGCTACCCAGTTCACCCTCATCATCTGTCTGGCCGTGAAGCACCCGGAGCTGTGGTATCTGGTGGGCCTGTTTATTATTAAGGAGGGCTTCCAGGCCATTGCCGGCATGATTTTACTTCGCAGCGGCCGCATTCTGAAGGGGGCGCTGATCACCGGGAAGGTCTGCACCACGGTCCTGTTCATCAGCCTCATTGCCCTGGTGCTGCTGCCGGAGCTTTCTGAGAACATTGTCCGGTGGATTGTTCTTTTGACAGCCTCTTTATGTGGGTAGCCTTTGTGGATTACATTCTGGCATTCAGCGGAAAAAGTCGAAATTTGAAAACCTTAACGAAGACCCCAATCCCCCGGAAGCGTAAAAAATTTCCCGGACCTGTTTTCAGGTCCGGTTTTTTTCTTGCCGCAGGAGCCAGCCGAGAAACGCTCCCAAAGTATTGCAAATCACATCGTCCATCCGCCACGCCAAGGCCGGTGGTCCATTGAGCATTTCCAGGCTGGCACTAAGCAGCGCCGCCGTCAGGAGCATCCGCACCATCCGCCCCTTCCAGAAATTCTCCCGGCCCAGCAGGATGCCCAGGGGCAGAAATAACAGCACATTCCCCACCAGTTCCCGCAACGGGATGACTGCCAGCCGAAAGCCCACGTTCCGACAACAGAGGTACACCTGATATGCTCCCAGGAAGGGGATGAAACTCCCTGCCCCGGCACTCCCGGTCTGCGGCCAAAAGCAGCAGCCAGCCCAGGACCAGCAAATATCCCCAAAAGCATGAGACGCTTTTTTTCACGGTGTCCCTCCCTTCGTCGTTTTGACCGAAAAATCCTTTGTGCAGCTTTTCCGGAGGGGGTCTTTTCGGCAAAAAGAGAGAAAATTCCGAATTGAAAATATGGATTGACATTTCCCCGTTTCGGGTGTATGTTGTTGCTGTATAGGAATTAAAACGTTTGAAAAGTCCGGCGGTTTTGTCCGTCTTTTTCTTTCCCGGAAATTTAAAACGTTTTTTAATTCCTGTATCCCATTATTTTCACGTAGTATTTCAATTTTTAGAGCCGGTAACACTGGCAGGAAAGGAAGCAACTGTTATGGAAAAGAATTGGCTGGGTCTGAAGGCAAAGTATTCATCGTCACCGGCGGCGCATCCGGCATCGGCAAGGCCGTTGTGGAGGAGCTGCTCAGCGACGGCGCAAAGGTCTCCGTCTGCGACATGAACCCCAACGCCCCCACCTATGAGAACGGCGAAGTCCTCTACATCCCCACCAACGTGACCAGCAAGGAGAGCGTGGACGCCATGGTGGCCAAGACCGTGGAGACCTACGGCCATCTGGACGGCATCGTGAACAATGCCGGCATCAACATTCCCCGTCTGCTGGTGGACGAAGGCCATCAGTATGAGCTGGACGAGGCCGTGTGGGATAAGGTCATGAACGTGAACCTGAAGGGTGTGTTCCTGTGCGCCCAGGCTGCCGCCCGTGTACTGGTGGCGCAGCGCAGCGGCGTTATCCTGAACATGTCCAGCGAGAGCGGCCTGGAAGGCTCCGAGGGCCAGAGCGTTTATGCCGCCAGCAAGAATGCCGTGAACTCCCTGACCCGTTCCTGGGCCAAGGAACTGGGCAAGAAGGGCGTCCGTGTGGTCGGCGCTGCCCCGGAATCCTGGAGGCTACCGGCCTGCGTACCCTGAGCTATGAGACCGCCTTGGCTTACACCCGTGGCATCACGATCGAAGAACTCCGTGCAGGCTATGCCAAGACCAGCACCACCCCATGGGCCGCAGCGGCAAGCTGACGGAAGTGGCCAATACCGTGGCCTTCCTGCTGTCCGACCGGGCCAGCTATGTGGACGGCGTGACCCTGAACATCGCCGGCGGCAAGACCCGTGGCTAAGGTCCCAGTTGCCCCATGACCAACATCCATGACGTGGCCCGGCAGGCCGGGGTTTTCCATCAGCACGGTGTCCCTGGCCCTGAACGGCAGTCCTCTGGTGAAGGAGGAGACCCGCCGTCACGTCCAGCAGGTTGTGAAGGAGCTGGGTTATGTGCCCAACAACGGAGCCAGGAGTCTTCGGCAGGGCAGGACCCATTCCCTCGGTGTCATTTATATGAGCGAGACCGAGGAAGATATGTTCTACGCAGACTACAATGACGACCACACGGCGGGGCTTTCTTCCATGAGCATCGTCAACGGCATCATGCAGTCCATCATGGGCAGCCCGTACGGCGTGGTCTCCGAGCATTACTGCGCCCGGTCCGGTTCCCTGCCCCATATCATCGAATCCCAGCGGGTGGACGGGGGTCTTTCTGGTGGCCTCACCCTACCCCGGCCCTTTATCGAAACCCTGCAGTCCATCGGTGGTCTGCCCCTTCGTGGTAGTCGGCGTGGACACAATGTCAGGCCCCGGGGGTAGATTCCCTTCTGGGCCGAATCCGCCACAGGAATTACCCTGGCCCTCCGGCATCTGGCCGAGACCGGCCATAAGAACGTGTGCCTGGTCAACTGCACGGGACGTGTTTGGCTCCAGCCATTCCCGCCACGATGCTTTTGTTGCCACGGCACGGCAGTGTGGCCTGACCCTGTCCCCGGATTGGGAAATTGCCCCCACCAACTGTGGCCGCAGCAGCTACGAAGCCTTCCGCCGCTATTGGGAAGCCGGGAACCGGCCCGACGGAATTATTGCCGGAAACGGCTATCTTGGGGCTGGGCGTTCTGCGGTTCCTCTATGAGCAGGACATCCGCATTCCTCGGGACATTGTCCCTCATCACCGGAGAGGACTCTGTGCTTTCCGGCTACGCCGTGCCTCACCTGACCAGCATCAACATCGGCAAGGGAAGAGCTGGGCCGCCGGGCGGCCGAGGCCCCTCATTGCCCGCATCCACGACCCGGACCGTCCCCGGTGTGGTACACCCAGCCGCCGAGACTGGTGTGCCGGGCGTCCGTACTGGACAGAAATCACCTAGAAAGCAGGTAATGCCATGGAAAAACAATTCGACGTGATCGTCGCCGGCGGCGGCCCCTGCCGGAATTGCAGCCGCCGTATCCGCCGCCCGGTGCGGGGCCAATACCGCCCTCATCGAGCGCTACGGCATTCTGGGCGGCATGATGACCTCCGGCGCCGTTCATCCATTCTGGGCAATACGGCCCCCAACACCATGTATCAGGAGGTCTGCGCACTGCTGAACGAGGGCCATGAGAACGTGCCCAAGGACACCACCCGCAACGGCTCCGAGATTCATGTGGACCCGGAGGAAGCCAAGTACCGCCTGCTGAGTGTTCCATGGATTGAAATTCTTGCAGCACAGCATTGTCCAGACAGTTACCCTTACGGCTCATGCTCTGGCGAACACCTTTCTCCCGAGCATCTGTTGGTATTGTTTGTGTTGGTACTGCCAGCCCTGGTCAGAATGGAGAATCAGGTTTGTTCCGGCCGGGATCTTTGCAAACGCCTCGTCCAGCATGGTGGTTACCATGCTGAGTACAGGACGATCCGATATGGTATAACTGACCAGATCGCTGCTGTGCAGATCGAGAATCGGGGACAGATAGAGCTTTTCTCCGAACAGGCTAAGCTCCGTCACATCGGTGACCCACTTCTGGTTCGGCTTTTCGGCATGGAAATCCCGATTCAGCAGATTTGGTGCGATTTTGCCCACTTCTCCCTTGTAAGAACGATACTTCTTCATCCTGACACGGCAAACTAAGCCCAACTCTTTCATAAGCCGCTGGACAGTCTTGTGGTTCACAGAGAATGTACGCTTGCGAAGTTCTGCCGTGATCCGGCGATAGCCGTACCGACCCCTGTTATCGTGGTAAATCGTTGTGATTTCTTCCTTAACAGATGCGTATTTGTCTTCTTTCTGCATCTGCTTCAAATGATAGTAGAAAGTTGCACGGGGCAGTTGAGCGATTGAGAGCAGAAGATTGAGAGAATATTTTTGCCTTAGTTTCTGAACTACCAGCGTTTTCTGCGCTGGCGTCGCTCGTCTTCCAAAACCAAGGCTTGCAATTTTTTTAGGTAATCGTTCTCCGCACGCAGTCGCTGCACTTCGGCCAGCAGATCTTCTTCTACCTCCTTTGGCAGCTTCTTTGGCCGACCAGTGCTGCCGCGGCCGCGCCGTTCGACGGCAAAGCCTTCCGGCCCTTCCTCCAGATAGATTCGCTCCCATGATTTGATCCGTTCTCTGCTGTTTACCTCAAATCTACGACAGGTTTCGCTGTAACTCAATTTCTCTTCCTGCATGGTTTCAA
>VOFC01006432.1_pt1 | contig 16909 bp, 28 predicted proteins | sample 5384161 | NCBI WGS metagenome assembly VOFC01 (sample SAMN12384722, study PRJNA508395) | human gut metagenome | isolation source: healthy gut B | host: Homo sapiens | reverse complement strand
GCCGCAAAAGCAGTCGGATCGTGGTGGCCGCTATTGAGGCCGATGCTGTCAAGGACTTCCTCCGCCGCAAGATTTTCGTCGGCGTTCACACGGACATGGATATATGCTTGGCTGCTCACAGTCAATCACCTCACATATAGTATATTCCATCGTGTTGCAGTTATCAACACAACAGGAACACCAATAGTTGTGAGTTCTTCCATCAAGCCGCTTTTCTACTACCGCTGCATATTCCAAAATTCAGTTCATGGATGATGCGGCAGATCTGCGCGTCATCATCCCACGCCGCGCACAGCACTGCGCGCCCGGCCCCTGTCCCACATGAACGGTCACCTGGCCGTTGTAGAGCTGCAGGAGCACTTCCGGGCGTCTGGCGCAGACCAGGGTAAGGTTTCCAAGTTGTTTCATGGCTCTGTCTCCTTTACATTTAGATGGTGAGGGGAGGCGTTTGCCTCCCCCTCGTCGCGTTTAGAACGGCAGTTCGCCGTCCTCGTCACCAAAGTCAGGTACAAAGCCTCCGGCGGAACCGGCGGCTGACCGCCCTCATTTCCGAAGTCGGGCACAAAACCCTCCGGCGGCCGGCCGGCGTCGCCCTCCTGCGCCTTGGGCTTGAGTCGCCGAAGTAGACATGCTCGGCCACGATCTCAGTGCTGTACCGCTTGTTGCCCTCCTGGTCCGTCCAGGGGCGGATCTGTAGCCGGCCGCTGACCACGGCCATGCGGCCCTTGCTGAAATACTTGGCCACATTCTCGCCCATCTTGCGCCAGACCACCACATCCACAAAGTCGGTTTCTTTCTCCCCGGCCTTGTTTTTTTGTAGTCCCGGTCGCAGGCGATGCGGAAGGAGCAGACCGGCGTATCTCCAGCCTGCCGCAGTTCGGGATCCTTCGTGAGTCTGCCCATCATGACAATGTGATTTAACATAGTGCGATTCCTCCATTATGTTGTTTTTTCCTTCCCGCAGGAAGGGTTATCTGAAGGCCGTTTTCATACCGGCCCTCTTCAAACAGGTAATAGGTCCCGTCGGGCAGCCGCAGGCCGCCCCCGCGCTTCAGTTTTTTTGCCGCCGAGGAGAGCCCTCTGGCATCCATCCGCGCAGCGAGCTGCTCCGGGGCACCGAATGGGACATCATGGACGCGGAAAGTCTTCACGGTTCATCCTCCGCATCCTCTTCTGCCTCGGTTTCATCATCCGGCTTGGGCAGCCAGTGGTATACGCAGTCCGGGTTCTCGCACCGGCCGTTCCACAGAATCGCGCCGCACGCCGGACAGGGCTGGGCATCGTACATACCGCCGCCGATATAACTCACCGTGCCGCCGCCTCCTTGCCGTAGCAGTAGAGGTAGACATGGTACATCTTCTCCACGGGCGTGCAGCGGAGCATATAGCGGTACCGCTTTGTCTCAACGCGAAAGCCGTAGGCTTGGTTCTGGCCCAGGATAGCAGCGTGACTATACCGGACGCAGAACGCGTCCATGATCTCCAGATTCTTCAGCGGGGCAAAGCCAACACGGAGCCAGTCCACCACTCTCGTGAGGTCCGCTCTGAATGCGGCATCGTTGCGCCGGTCATTCCAGTAATGGGGCCACCAGTCGTGGTGCAGGATCTCCCCTTCGAAATAGCCCCTCATGTGGCCGATACAGCCGTATGCCGCGTCACGGCCTTCATCCCAGCTGAAAAAAACAGTGGGATCTCCTCGGGCTTTGCAGCGAACAGTTCCATCACATCCCGCCCGGTTGGCGGATGCCTGCGCAGAAAATCTTCCGATGTAACCCGCCCCCGGTCGAGAAATCAAGTCCTCCGGCGAAATGGTGAGGTATCCGTCCGCCGGGAGCTGAACGGCATCACTGGTGAGTAGCGTACCGTAGTGATCTACCAGGATGGATCTGGCAATCTGGCAGGGTTCGCCGCCCTCATGACGAACCTCATAGCGGTGCAGCCCTTCGGGATGCCGGCCGCACACAGCCGCAGAGAGGTAAACAGCGCCGGCTGGTCTTGAAAACGGACCTCTTCATATAACGCCCCAGTCCTCTGGGGGAGTCTGGGGCAAGCCCCTGTTTCCTGTGTCATAACGATTCCTCCGTTCCTTATTTATTGCAGTGCAGCAAGCTGCTCCAGGGGAATGTAGGTAAAGCCCACCGCCTCATGCGCCTGCCGGCTGATCTGCTCCATGTCCTGCAGAAGTTCCGCTGTCAGGGCGCGCTCATTGTCCGTCTGCGCCTCGGACTCCAGTTTCTTCTGCATCTCGAAAAGCCGCAGCAGTTCGCCGCGCAGTTTGACGAGCGCACGGTTCGCGGCGCCCGGCCTGCTCTCTCATCGCTTCGGGCGGCCTCATACTCATCTTTGGCCTCCACAGCCATAGAGCGCACATCGTTGACCTTGTCCAGCATGGGATTGACACACATGCGTTGCAATGTGGATTCCACCGTGGTCCGGTCTGCGGGCAGGTGCCAGAGATAGTGCTTCAGCGCCAGCAGGTCGGTGCTCTCCACCTGGGCGTGACCGGACAGCCACGCCTTGGCCTGGGCGACGGGATAGTAGCCCAGGTATTTGCGGTCGGACACTGTCATCCCGTTTTTACGAAGTTCGCAGAGGATGTCGTCGGCCAGTTCATTGATGGCGTCGGGCACGGGATAGCGGACACCTCCCGCTGCATCTCCAGCAGTTCGTCCAGCGTGATGGTGCATGGAGTATGGCCGGACGCGCCGCTCTGCTTGTGTTTCAGCACCCGCAGGCGGTTATCCCGCTCGGCGATGTTCTGCGTCACCACCTTCAGTTCCAGCCGATCATAGAGCGCAGCCAGGATCTTCTCCCTGGGGGTCGCTGAAGTTGGGGATCTCGTTGGACGCCGCGAAGAAGGAGATGGTGGGGATGGGGTAGGTGCGCCCCCTCGTTGGTGTATTTGCGCTCGTTGAGGGCCGTGAGCAGGGAGTTGAGCACCCCATCATTCGCCTTAAAGCATTCATCCAGGAAGACAATCTCCGCCTCCGGGATCTTGCCGGTGGTCTGCACCGGGGTTCGCTGCTGTGCAGCAGGGCGAGGATGCCCCTTATACCGCTGGGCAACGGCAACGGCGTTGCCGGAACTGTAATAGCCTTCCGGCCGCCCGGGTCGGCGGCGATCTCATCTTTTGCCTTCCGCACCTCGTCCAGCAGACGCTGGTACACGCCGTCGTGGTCCAATACCGCCTGGGAACCTGTCCCGAATCAGGCTGGACAAGTCCACACGCCCGAACAACTGTTCCTCGTCGGCCTGTTTAGTGAGCAGGCGCTCAAACTGCCTGGCGCCGGTGATCCGACTACGAAAGCCGTTGACGACAAAACTCTTGGCCTGCCCCGGTTCGCCCAGGATAAAGAGGTTTTTCCGGGTGAGCAGGGCGATGGCAATGGCCTCGATCAATTCCTCGCGCTCCACCACTTCACGGTTCAAGTCCGCGATGACGGCAAGCATTTTATCTCTCAACATATCTGGCGTCCCCCTTATGAACACTTTGTCATGCGCCTGTACGCCTCGATCTCCTCGGCAAGCATGACTTCATACTCCGCCCGGGACAGGTCGTGGAGGCAGCTGCAATTTTGCGAAATCAGATCTTCAATATCTTCCGACAGCACCCGATTGTACGCCCATGTGAGCCGGTCCGGCGTTCCTTCGGGGGAATGGGGATTCTTTTGCTTTCTCCGCAGCCCGCCGGCACCGCTCATCCTCATGATAGGAAAAGACATTATGTGCCCAGTTCAAGTCGTCATCATGCAGCAGATAACTGCAGAGATACCGGATGTGAAGATGCTCTGTCGTTCCATCCCATGCGATCTCGGGCGGGGTGGTTTCCTGCGTCCTGGTTGCCTGCTCTTTCATGCTGCCACGCATCCTTTTGCCGGGGGCAGGACATCCATCAGCGCGATGGTATAGTTGAGATACAGATCCTCTGTCGCCGGTTCACTTGCCTCAAAGCAGAAGGAGTATTCCGTTTCCCTCCCCACCACATGGGAGAGGACGACTTCCGTGCCCTTCCTTTCTCATATCATCCAGCATAGCGCGCAGTAACACGCCCACATCCTGCGATACAGACAGCGTTCCGTAACGACATCCATCATCGCCGTCCGAAAAATAGGAGAGGGCATAGAGGGTCCCGGCCCTTTTTTCGGGAGGGAGTGAGGGATTGCCTCCAGCATCTCCGGCGTCATGACCACGCCCTCAAGTTCCGGCTCGTCCAGTTTCTTCAGGTGGCTCCACTGCTTGGAAACATATCGCTCGCGGGTATAGGGGCCGTCCAAAGTTTTCTGCGGGGTGAAGGAGCAGCAGATCTCCGGTGTGTCCTGCCCATCTTTGCGGCGGATCTCCGTCACATAGCCAAACAGACCCGTGTAGTTGCTGTTCAGATTGGCGAATACCTCGCCGCCCACCTCAAACCGCTTGTTGCCTGAGGCAAACTTGCCTCCATGATCTTGATGAAACATATCGTTTTTCTCCTTTTTTCAAATGCAGTCTTTCTGATATTCGGCATAGCAGGCCGGACAGGCGATGTTGTGGGGCGGACGGTACCCGGCGGCCTGCAGCAGCGCCGCGAAAAGCAGGGCGTCCCGCTCTGTGGGAAAGGTATAGACGCCCAGATCGCACCCGCCGAGGCAACAGTGTTCCGTGATGGTCTCCCACGACATTCCGTCCTCCGACCGCTGGACATGGAATCGCGCCTCCTGCCGGAGTTGTGCGTCCGTCTTTTTCCAGCACCGCGCTGAACAGCGGCGGAAGTTCGCTTTCCCACGGCCTCGGTTTCGGGCTGTCCGCCCGCGCCTGTGCCAGTTGAAGCCGCAGATGCCGGAGCTCCTGAGTACGCTCCTTCAGCATTTGCACAAAGGCATCTTCTCCGCCGTCCGAACGGAGGCAGAATCCGCCTGGCGCTGCCTCTGGGGCGGCGTCAGCCCCACCGGCCGCTGGCACGCGGCTGGGAATCCTGCCCTGTTCCGGTTTCGACCATTCGATATACTCCCTTCCTCGCTCAGATCCGGGGCGGTCCCCCCAATGCAGAGGGGCCGTTTCGCTCCCGCCTGGCTGGATGCCGCGCAGTTCCACGCATACGGCCCGGCCGCAGAGTGTGAGGAACCTGTCCACGGCATATTCCGCATCGCGGGTGATCTCAATGTCCGGTTCTCCCTGCTCCCGCTGCCAGTTTTCTTCATAGGAAACAATGGAAAACTCGTCATAGCCAAGGCCGGCAATCCGGTCCAGGGCATCGCTTCTGCTCTCAATCGGCTTATATCGCATGATTTTCCTCCTGTTTTCCGTCAAGCCGCATATGGATGCGTCCCCTTCAGCAGCGTCTCCAGATACCCGGCCAGTTCTCCCTGTGTGCGGAAGTCCCGGTGGGTCTGGCTCTGGTGGTATGCCCGGCTGTCGACGGAGAGGGTCATGTCGGCGGTCGTGACGGACAGGCGCCCGGCCTCATGGCAGACCCAGAGGCGCAGCCCGGCCTTTTTCCGCCTCCGCCACAATCCAAAGCGGCCTTATCCGGTCGATATGGGTGCTGGTCGGCCCAGTATGCCGCCATCCGCTGCCGTCATAGGTGATTTTGGCGCCGTACTGTTCCAGCGTCTGGTAGATCCGTCGGTACTTCATCCTGCCGCAGCCTCCTCTCCCGCATGGTGTTCCGGGTCAAAGAACTCACCCGCGTCACAGCAGTTGCAGCAGCCCACATCGGCCATGGTCAGCATCCCCTGTGGGCGCACAGGCCGCACAGGTCGAGGGAGATCGTGTACTGCTCCAGCAGTTTTACATCTTTCCGCTGCACAAAGGGCCTTTCCCATGGCGCAGCGCCAGTTCGTCATAGGCGTGGATCAGGGCGAAACTGTCCCGCTCGGCCAGCCAGTCCGGGCCCTTGACAAAGAACCGGTACTGGCGCACCTGGACGGCGGCTCCGTGGTACTCCGCCCTGCGGACCGGCGCATAGCGCGCCTCGCCGCGGAGCAGTTCCCGGAGATCGTATTCGTCCGGGTGGCCGCTCTCAGGATGGTCACGGCCGCCCCTGTTTGGGCGTGACCGTGACAGTGGAAAATAACAGGCTCATGGCGTCCTCCTTTTTCACTCCCCGCCCGCAAACGCGGGCGGGGAGTGTTGTCTTTGGGGCCAAACGGCGTTACGGCTGTCGCTATGCCGCTACGGCCTGCTCGTACCAATCGCTGTCCTCGCGGATGGCCTCGAAGGAGATGATATTCTCCCCTGCGGAAATCCCTGGGCAGCTCCGTCATGCCGCACAGGCGGCGGGGCGCCTTGCAGTTGAGCAGTTCAAAGCGCAGCTGCGCCCAGATGTGCGCGCCCAGTTCGCCCTTGTCGGGGTCGTAGGTGCTGACGGCGCGGATGAGTCGGAGGGATAACTGCTGGTAGACATCGTCATACTCCAGCCTCGCCGCTCTCATCAGCGCCCTGTTTCTGCGGATCACCTGATCGACATAGGGCAGGTACTCCTCTACAATGCGGTTGCGCTCCGCCAGTGAATAATTGTTTTTCATCATGTACTCCTTCCTGTATTTTGGGGCCCAGAAGCGGCAATGGCCCTGGCCCCCAGTCCTCCATGAGCATCTCATGGGTGTAAGTTGTCGCGTTGTAATCGGGACTGCTGCAATGCTCCCGCGTCTCGCCCCTGGGATAGCAGGAGAGAAGGCGCAGTTGCCGCAGCTTTTTTCCATCTCGCTCAAGTCATTCCTCCATTCGTCATGCGGCCGCGCGGGGCGGCCGGCTGCGGAACAGGGAGAATTGGGCATCCTCAAAGCGAAACCGCCCGTCGATCTCGTCAAACCGCTCGTCGCGGTTGAACAGTTCCGTCGCCTTGTTGGGCGCACGCTGGCACGCCAGAAGGCGCGCCCAGAGGTCCGGGTGGTTGTCATAGAGGTGCCGAAGTTCCCTGTCCCCGGCATTGGGGCAGAAAAAGCACCCGTTTCGCTCCGCAAACGCATAGGCCGGGGAGTAGAGGCCGGCCCGCCTGCAGATGTCCGCGGCGTCCCACTCGGTCATTTTGTACTTTGCCAGCAGGGAAATGGATTTTCCGCTCTCCAGGCGCATCAGCCGCTCCTGTTCGTCATGGGCGATGCCGACATACTGGACCACGCCGCCGCCCAGGGAGCGCACATAGGCGTTGATGGGCGGCAGCTTGCAGTCGCGCTGGATGCAGCACTTCCCGCACAGCGGCCAGGAATTGATTTTTCCCGCCGAACGCCCTTTTTTTGAGGACGCGGTAAAAACTCTCCAGGAAAGTCATTCCAGACCGGAGCAGCACCACTTTGATGCCGTTGCGCTCCAAAAAAGGGATGGCGCGGCTGTAGATGAAGTCCCGGTGCTCCGGCACCTCGCCGGAGACGCCGTCATCGAACATGACCTCGCAGTAGACCACCTCGTCCAGCGGCTCATTGTGCATGAGCGACAAAGGATCGTGGCCAGGCTGTCCTTGCCGAAGGAGCAGGACGCCACATACTTTACAGCGCCCGTATCCATCTGCGTCCGAGAGCGCCTTCCACCGACACCACGCTCTCCCGCGGATTTCCTGTGCGCAGGAGAAAATCGGTGACGGCGGAACAGGCATTTTCCTCGATGGTGTAATACAGCCCGAGGGTACCGTCCTTCCGCCTGTATGTGACGCGGAAAATGCGGCCCGTTCTCTCATCTGCCATTTCACACCCCGCAATGCTTGTCGTACCACTCTCAGCCTCCTGACGGCAGGCCGTCTCGAAGGCGTGCATCAGCCGCTCATCGCCGCCGATGTCCTCCCAGGCGACGCCCAGCGCCATGAGGGCAGGCTCCGCGTCCCGGGTGTAGCCGTACTCATGATCGGCAAGTTCACAGCGGAACATTTCAAGGAGATACCCGTCTCCCGTCCGGTCGGCGTCCATGGCGGCCTCGCGTTCTAAGCGGTGCCTTTGGCACATGGCCTGAAGTCGTCCTCATCCGCTTTTCGGATGAAACCGCCGCCGCCAATGGAAACGATCTTGTCCCTGTCAGCCGGGTCAAGCCCCAGGACGCGCATCCCCTCGGCAAACTGCCTGTCGCTGAAGGCGAACACCTTGGGGAAACCGTTGACCTCCCTCTGCTGGCGGGCCTTCATCTGCGCGTAGGACTCCAGGGCGCACCGCTTGACATCGATCTGGATCTGCTGGTCACGCATCTTCATCCTCCTCTTTCTCCTTCAGCCCGTTGAACAGGGCGTCCACCGCCTTGCCGTCATAGCCGCTGACAATGTCATAGTCCCGGCAAAAGTCGAGAAATTCCTTGAACAGACGGATTCCGGCCCACACCTCAAAGCCGCTCAGCCGCTTATCGCCTCGGATGGCGTTAAGGCAGCCGAGGACATCGCTCCGGGTGTTGGTAAACATACAGCAGTTCATTCGGGTCTTCAGAATACAATCCATCGCGCCAAGTTCCTCGGCGATCATACGCCGGTATTCCTTATACGCAGCGTCCAGGGGGAGCGCGTGTGTCCCTGATGTCCTCACAGCGGGGCGCCCCGGATGCGCCGCAGCACGGCGTGTTTTGCCTGCGGCTACGCGCCTCCGGCATCTCTACGCAGGAGGGCAGGTGCAGGTTGGAGGACACGATCTCCAGCCTTGTGAACAGGGCCGCGGCATAGCCGTCCTGAAAGGCCTCCCAGTGATCTTCGCCGCACTCCATGCTGTCGTACCGGTCATCCAGTTCGTCCTTTTCCGCCTCGATCATTTTTTTTTTTCAACTCCGCTCTGGCCCTCCGCAGGGACAGGAAACTGCCCTCCGTTTGAGGGCCAGGGAAAAGCCCCCCGGTCAGAATCCGTCCCCGTTCGGACGATGGTATAGACCGGGATCTCCAGGATCGGCTCTCCCGCGTCTGCTGCGCCCGAGCCGCGGCGGTACATATACCGCACATCGCTGTTTTCCGGCCGCTCCAGCCACGCGCGGACAGCGGGCCTGTCCTGGACATGGAACAGTTCCACGAACCGCCGGCGAAACTCCGCATCTGTCATATCCCGGCCCCGTGCGTGATGGACCTGGTACAGATGGCGGTAAACCGCGGCCAGGAAGCCGTCCCCGGCCAGATGGTCGGAGGCGTCCATCTCATGGCAGAGCACGCCGCCGCAGACACGGCAGGTGCCCACGCGGCACAGCCGGCGCTTTTCGGGGCGGTTTAAGTCCGTGTAGTCCAGTTCCCAGTGAACATCCGTCATATTGACCGCCATATGTTCGAGCAGGGCAAGCAGGTTATCCTCCCTGTTTCTGACCGGCGGGCAGGAGCAGAGGCCCTCCGCCCGGTGACGGCATTTGCTTTTTTCGCACATTACGCTGCGTCCTCCTCTTCTTTTTCTGCAAAGGTCGATGACCTTCTGGCATTGTTCCATCTCGAATCCGCCGATGTGTGCCAGCCGTTCGGGAAGCCCCATCTGCCTGGCCAGCCACTGATAGCCCTTGGTGCGGCTCATGCCTCTGCGCTTCCAGAAGGCGTCAAAGACCTGGTGGGTCTCCATGCGCTTGAGCCGCAGCGTCTCGTTGGCCACATGGCCCAGAGGCCGCGTCGTGCCCCTTGTGGCAGCCGACCCGGGCGTTGCAGTTCTGGCACTGGTAGATGTACTCCTTCTCCAGTCCCAGGCGTTTGACGGCGGAGCCGTAGACCGCCCGGGCAGGCACAAGGCGGATCACGCCGCCGCAGTAGCGGCAGATCTCCGAACGCTCCAATGACATCCCTCCTTATGCGGCCGCCTGGACCGCTTTCTTCTGTTCTTTTTCTTCCTTCGCCCGAAGCAGCGTGGGCTTGCGCCGGGACAGCTGCAGGCACACCAGGTCATCGGTGCGCATGACCAGCACCCCGTTTTGTCCCACTTCCAGCATCAGCGTGCCGCCGAGGGCGGCCAGACACTGGGTGAGCTGGCGGGCATTGTACCAGTATTCGCCCTCCGGCGCGCCGGACAGCGCCACGACATCCAAATCCCGTGCGGACGAGCAGTTCGCGCCTTCACAGCGCACCCCGGATCCGGTTGCCCGTAAAGTGCAAACTGAGCACGCCGTAGCTCATCCGCCAGCACGGAAACGGCGGAAACTGCGTCGTAGAGCGCGGCGGCGTCCGTGAGGATGGTAAAGGAACTCTGCACGCTCCTCAGCAGCAGGTCGTCGTCCACATGCTCCCCTGCAGCAGGCGGGCGGAAAAACAAGAAGTCCTCCTTCATGAATACCACGCTCTTGCCAGTGGTGCCCACATCCAGTTCATCCCCTGTTGCCCACAAGGTGGGCCAGTTTATGGAGGGACGTAGCGGGGACCAGCAGGCTGGCCGATGCCTCGCCCCGGCTGTCACCCTTTGGCGGAGGCCAGACGGGAGCCGTCGTAACTCACCGCCTTCAATCCGTCGCTGGTGAAAACCAGTTTGACGCACCGCATGGCGGGCTTGCCCTCATTCTCCGCGGCCGCAAAGACCGTCCGGGCGGCCATGCTGGGGATATTCTTGACGGTCACGGTGTCCTCCGGGAAGGGATCTCCGCGCGGGGGTAGTTGGACACAGGCAGGATCGGGATGGTGTAGCGGCATGTACCGCTTGGATCTCCGCCTGCCGGCCGTCCTCTCCTTGATGGTGACGGTCTCGCCGCCCAGGACGCTCAGCATATTGGCAAAGAGTTTGGCGTTGATGAGCAGGGCGCCTGCCTCCTGGATCTGCGCCGGCATACGCTGCTCCAGCGCCACCTCGTTGTTGGTGGCCGCCATGGTCAGTTTGCCGTCCTCGCCGCTCTCCAGCAGTACGCACCGCAGTTCGTCCATGGTGGCCTTGCTGGGGGCGATGCTCTCCGCCGCTTTGGCAAGGGACAGGGCCTCCAGCCGGTTCATCACAATCTTCATGCCGCTGCCTCCCTTTCGAACGAGCCTTTTTAATGAGTTCGTTGACACAGTCAAAGATCTTGTCCGAGCACCGGTCGCCCTTTTTTGGCACGGTATCTGAGGTCGTTGCAGCACCCGCGCAATACATGGAGGCTGACCAGTTTCTCGTTGATCCAGCCCTGGGTGCGAAGAGGCACATCCACACCGTACAGGCGCATCAGATGGTTGACGATGGCGTAACTGCCATAGCCCCCCATCCGCCCGATACAAATGGATCATCTCATTTTCCAGTACGCCCCCATGTTTCAGCACATGGACCGCCTTCTGGATCTGCTCATCCGCTTTTCGGTTGGTCTCCTCGCGGATCTTTCTGTGTTCCTCCTCGACCTCGGCCTGCCTTGCCGCATCTTCCACCAGACATTTAGCCCGGTACTTGGCAGACAGTTCCCTGCACAGGGCAAGTTCATCCAGAGCCGCCGCGCCGATAAAGTCCGGGAAAGTCTGGCCGCCGTTCTCCCTGGCCTCCAGGTAGGTGGAAATATGCTCATCCATCTTTTTCTTGATGCAGTCGGCCTGGTGGGCGGGTTCTCTGCCGAGGCGCTGGATCGTCTCGCCTTCGATCTTCAGAGCCTTGGGGATCTCCACAGTATAGGCCTGTTCGGACTTGCGGAGTTCGTTCATGTGTTTTTCGCGCCCGTCCATGTCCCCATACAGTTCCGCGATGGCAGGGCAGACGGCCGCTCTCGTAGATAAGGCTGTACTCCGTCATGCCAAGAGACGCCAGATACCCATGGAGTTCCAAATAGAGCAGATGGGTGTCGTTTTCCGCCTGGGGATAAGCATGGTCAGGGACGCCGCATTTGCGCCAGAGGCGGTAGCGATCCTGTCCGTTGGAGACCTCGCGGTCGATGACGGCCCGCATCCTTTTGCCGTCCGCGTTAAACCTGCCGTTATAGAACAGCGTTTTCATCAGTTTCGCATTTTCCAAAATAATTCCTCCCGTTATAATCGTTTTTTCTCATGCCACGAAATCAAAGAGGGTCAGTTGGTTTTCGTCCACCACGGTCTTCCTGGCCCGCTTGGACTTCTGAGCCTTCTCCAGGATCGCCGCCAGTTCCGCGGCCTTTTTCCGGGTCGATGCGCCTGCGGGGCTCTGCAGGTTCGGGCAAAGACGCGGACACGGGGACCGGCTCGGCGAACACCGTTTCCGGGAGATCCCGCGCCGGCGGGTCTGCCGCGGCTTTTGTCTCCTCTGCGGCGCTTTCCGCCTTCGGCTCGCTCCGCCCTGGGTTGATCATGGCCATCTTCTTGAAGGCGGCGGCGATGTCCTCCACATTGTCCCGGATGCCCAGCATCAGTTCCTTGGCCATCTGGGAGGTCATGTCCTGCACATCGCTCATGGCCGCCAGGCCCTCCTCGGTGAAGTTGCCCTCGATGATGCCCGCCACCGCCAGTTTGGAGGCCATGAGTTTCATGGCCTTGTGCTGCATGGTGTCCTTGTAGTAGAGCATATAGACTTCCACGCGGGGCGCGGTCTGATTGATACGCCAGCTCCGCCGGCTCGCCTGCCGCAGCGTGAACAGTTTGTAGCCCATGCTGTAGAAGACGAGGGTGGTGAAGGCGTTCAGGTCGAGGCCGGTCTCCACGAGGCTGGGATTGGTGATGAGCACCTGCAGCCCGGCGGAAAGGCGCTTTTGCACCCACTCCTCCCGGGCGCGGGGGCGGATCTCCTCGCTCATGATCTCCGTGCGGTAGCCCGCCCCGGTCAGCAGTTTCAGAAGTTTCTGCTGGGAGTCGGTGCGCGTCCAGCTGGTGTAGACCAGGACCCGCTCGCCCTGTGCCACCTTGCGCCGCACGATGTCCAGAACAGCCTGCTCTTTTGCGCCGACCGTGTCAAAATCGCCCATGTCCAGCGGTTCTACCAGCGGTTCTCCGAAGTCCGGGTCCAGAATAGGCGGCTGGTCATAGGGCTGGTCCGGGTAGGCGGTGAGCAGATTGAGGTAGGCCGAGAGGATGCGCCTTGCGGCCTTTCCGCCTGTTTTCAGGATTTTCCGCAGGATGCTCTCGATGCGCCTGTACTCCTCGGCGACCTCCTCTTCCATATCCAGCGGGATCGGGATCTCCTCATAGTCGGGAAGGTCCTTGCCCATATCCGACAGGGAGAGGAAAGCGGTCTGCTCCAGCAAAAACCGGGAGTAGACCAGCGGGAGACTCCGGGCAGCTGCCTGGTTCTCGTCTTTCGCCTGTGGGCCCTGCGGTTGACCGCATAATCTTGCTCGTCCTCCTCATAGGTGTTCTCCACCACGCCGTACTCCGCGTCAAATTCGGCGGGGGCGCTGTGGGCTTGCCGTCCTGCATCATAAGGTCGGGGGCAGACCCGGTAGAGCAGGTGGAAGATGCCGGAGGAGTAGCCGTTGATGAGGGTGGCGGTCATCCCGATGACCCGGACCGCCACAGAGAAGATCTCCGCCATGGCGTCGCCCTGGCCGCTGTCGTTGTTGTACTCGTGGAGTTCGTCCACAATGCAGCCGTCAAGTTTCCCTTTGTACTTGCGCTTGATGTAGGCGCTCATGGGATAGCGCCGGCAGGCCCCCACGGTGGGGTAGTACCCATCCGGGTTTTCCGCGACCGTCCGGATCTGCTCCAGCGTCGGCTCATGCTTCGTCTTCGTAAGATGCTCCGCCGCAAGGCGGTGGATCCAGCCATAGGCGCCTAACTTCACCCACTCGCTGGCATGGCCGGGATTGACCGGCGCCCAGAGGAGGCTGCCGCAGTTGCCGCACTTGTGGTTTTTGCGGTTCTCCGTGCGGAAGAAAAACTGGTTGACCTTGCCCGTGTACCGGATGCCGTCCTCCGTGAAGGACGCCTCAATGGGCTCCAGGCAGTCCGGGCAGAGATACGCCTTCTTGTGCCGGTTCCAGATCACGGCGGGCCGCTTCATGTAGCCGTCCCGGGCCTTCTCCTTGGAGATGATGGCGTAGATGCTCCTGTCGCCCTTTTCGTACAGGTCGTAGAGCCGGTCCAGTTCCGTGTTGCTACGCACCACCACGCCGGCGGTGTCCGGCAGGGTCTCGCCGATCTCCCGCGCCCATTTGTTGGCCACATGGGAGGGGCACAGGATCACATTAAAAGTCTTTTTTGCAGCCCCGGCCGGCCTGCTCCGCCCGCAGGGCGTACACGGCGGCCATGGCCGTGGCACCGATCTTCGTCTTGCCGGACCCGCACTCTGCAACAATAAAGCCGCACTTGTGCTTTTGCAGTTGGCGCTTCACCGCCTCGGCCACGGCAAGTTGGGCATAGTAGAGGGAATAGCCCGCGTGCTCCCGGATATAGTCGTTCACAGCCAAAATCTCCGGCGAGCGGCTCGCTGGCCGGGTCGAAGAGAGGCTGGAACTGCCCGCGGATGCGCTCGGCTACCGTTACGCCGAAGGTGTTCAGGTAGCCGGTGACATTCTCCACGCCGTCAAAGCCGTCCGGGTCGATGACCGTCCCGGGATGGAGATGGCCCCCGCTTTTGAGGCCGTCCTCCACCACGGAGATGATGTTGGAATCATCCTGCCGGCAATACAGCACCCAGGCGTCCAGCTTCTCCCGCAGGGAGATGACCTGGAGCCGTTTCAAAATTCCCCGGCGCTCCAGTTCATCCAGCACATAGTCCCGAAACTCCGGGATCAGCGGCACCGATGTTTTCCGGTCCACCTCTTCAAAGAGGCGGTCCCTGTCGTTTTCCGGACAAAAGATGATGCACTTGCGCGGCGGCAGGTCCATTTTCTCCTCGTCCCTCTTGCTCTTCATCCCCCTCTTCGCCGCTTTCGGGGGCCTTCGTCTTCTGGTCATCGTCAATGGCCAGCAGAGGCGCCTCGGCATACACGCCGTCATGGGTGACCTGCCGGCGGTACCGCTTGGCCTGGCTCTCCAGCCATAGGGGAACGATCTCCCACATTGGCGTCCAGGGTCCCACCGGCATAGATGGCGTCGGCAAGGCCGCGCACCATCTCCGGGTAGCCGCCGAACCGGACGGCGCGGAGGATGTTCCTGTGGGGGGCCTTCCCGCTCATAGACGATGGTATCCGCGTATGCGGACAGGCGCACCTCCTGGGAGGCGTTGTAGTAGCTGACTGGGATCAGCCTGCATTGTGCTGGAAATGCAAGTGCGAACAAGAAGCTGCTCTTGCCTGGACACCGGAACAAATTGCCGAGAAGCAGAAAAACCTGGTCCAGAACATCCGGCGGCTGGCAGATATGAAGGACCCGGAGTTCACTGACTTCTTGGCAGCTGCTTGGCTACCATGATGCCATCGCCCCGGAGATCCAGCGAGCGGGCTGGCCGCAGAAGGTGTTCTGGCCCTGCGAGCTCTACTATCACGCTCCCGCCGATGTGCGGGATGGGATGATTCACGCACTGTTGTCTACGGAAGATTCCAGCGAGGCCTCCAACCTGATGTGCTGTCTGGCCTTCCAGGGGGATAACAAGACCATGGAGATCACTGCTGGAGCTGGAGCGGAGCCCTCGCCCTGGCGAAAGAGGCTCTATGTGGACCCGTCCAGCTATGCGCAGATCGGAGGCTGGACCTTCGACAAAGAAGGGCCAGAAAATCCAACTCAACTTCGATACCTGCTATCCTATGGTCAAAGGAACCACCGGCGAGAAATCTCCCGTCCGCATTGGTCGGCCACGGGAGGACACCTGCCCCCACTGCGGCGGACGCATGGTGGACATACTGGTATTGGATGGCCGAGACGAGCGGCTCCGGTTCCTGGGGCTGGACGGTATCCTGACTGCCACCTGCTGCCCCAACTGCGTGGGCTTCCTGAAAGGCCCCGCCTTCAACCGCTTCACCCTGGATGGCGGCGTGGAGGTCTTCCCCTCCGAACTCTTTGACGGCGGAGAAGACGGATTGCTATGTCCGGCCCGAGGACTACAAGGCCCTCACCGAAAATCCCTTTGTGCTGGGCAAAACGCTGGCGCCCCTGTTTTACGGCGCGGCCTGTCAGGATGTGAACACCATCGGAGGCTTTGCCAACTGGGTACAGGACGCGGAATATACCACCTGCCCCCACTGCGGCAAGCCCATGAAGTATCTGGCTCAGATCCAGTGGGATACGGTGTTTGATTGTGCGGAGGGCACGCTCTATGTGGAGTTCTGTCCGGACTGCCATATCATATCCATGCAGCACCAGCAGACCTGAGAGGAGACCTTGCCATGAGTTTGCCAAAGCGTGATGGCGTGAATAACCGCTACTATCTGATCCACAAGCCGGACACTTCCCCGGAGGTGCTGGCGGAGGCGGACCTGTGCATTCAGGATGTGCTGAACGGCACCGCCCGTGGAAATCACTCCGCCTATCCGACTGTGGTGCGAAACCAAAACGGAACGCCCTTTCTACCCAGCCAGCTGCTGGAGCGGTACTTGTCCCGGCTACCGCTGAAGGGCTTCCCCTATGAGGAGGCCGCCTCCTTCTGCGACGCCCTGCAGCGGCTGGCGGGCTGGAACGAAATTTCCCACGCATTGAGGCAGTACATAGAAAAGCAGGTGCAGGAACGGTACTTCCTTGTGGGAGAGCGGGATGATGGCTTTACCGTCTTTCCGCCCTGCACAGTACTGCCGGAATTGCGTCCAGAGGATGCGGATGAAAGTCTGCTGCGCTTCGCCTGCTATGCGGCGGTCTGCCACACGGTGTACGGGGCCAGCTACGACTCTCACCACCCAGCACATCCTCGGCCTGGTCTCCCAGCTCCGCCCGGACATGGTGAAGCAGCTGAAAACGGGCGGCAGCGGCAAATTGCCCAAGGACATCCAGCACCGCAAGACAGAGCATTTCACCGCATCGGCCAATGACGCCTTTGCTGTCATCCGCATCACCGCCAGAGACTCCACCGAGGCATGCTATGCTGAGATTTTGGACTACCTGTGCGCGGTGCTGGAGCAGGAGGAATTTCCCCGCAGCTTACTCGGTGGAGTTCAGAGGAAAGGAGAAACTCTATCTGCCCATCCCCGGTCTGCCCAGGAAGGGCGTCCATCAGCTCTTTGCCTGCGCGGTGCGGTACCCCGATCTGCACCCGGCTATGGAGCGATATGCCCGGCTGGCCATGCGG
>VOFC01002268.1_pt1 | contig 16922 bp, 35 predicted proteins | sample 5384161 | NCBI WGS metagenome assembly VOFC01 (sample SAMN12384722, study PRJNA508395) | human gut metagenome | isolation source: healthy gut B | host: Homo sapiens | reverse complement strand
GTAAAGTTAAGAATGACTACAAAAGGAAATTAAAACTCAAAGAAAAAACGTAAAAGCTGCTTAATTGCAGTTTTTTGTTTATTTTTGATTCACCTGTGATACGATTTTATTATCATGAGGTGGATTATGAAGAGTAAGATTTTTTCTAGTAGTATCATTTCTTATCTTATCTGGTATTTCGTAGAATCATTACCGTATTGTTAATCTCTACTATAGTCCCACTGATTCCTTTTTTTTGTAACGAATATTTTTTTTATTTATACCAGTCGATTTTAATCCTTCTTTGGGAACTCGTGCGAGTTCCTGTCGAGAAAAACAAGATGCATTGTTTATGAAATACAAGAACGCTTTTATCCTTTGGTCTTCTCTTTTATACGTACTCGTATTTTCGTTCTCGATTTGGACCATTTGCATTTGATTGTAGAATATCATCGCTCATATCATTTTAGCAATCGTTATCATCAGGCCAAAGTTTGCAGTGATAGAAAGTACCATTCAAAAAAAACATTCAAGAATATTTTAACGAAAGTAAAAAAATAGTATGGTGTTCATACTATTTTTTTTTATCAACAACTTTTAATGGCTTCTTGGTAATTATCACTATTTAAAACATAGCTACCACTCACTAAAATATCGGCATCCCTCACATCATCTTTCGTTTCTGGATTGATACCTCCGTCAACTTCTAATAAGACAGGAATGTGTTCCGTTCAATTTTTTTTCGTAATTTATGAAGTCTTGCCGTCGTATCTTTTAAGAAATCTTGACCGCCTTTACCTGGTTCGACACTCATGACTAGTACTAGTTCGATATCGTCGATATATGGATAAATCATCTCGACATCCGTTCCTGGTTTAATAGCGATTCCCGCTTTGATTCCATAACTGTGGATGAGATCAATTAACTTTTGGTATCACTCGTTGCTTCTAGATGAAACGTGATGAACTCTGTATTGAGTAACGCATAATTTTTGATTTCTTTTTTTAACATCCTTTACCATCAGATGAACATCTAGTCGTTTCGATGTGTATTTGTATATATTTTTCATGTCTTTAAAACGAAGTGTCTTTTCTTTTACAAATTTTCCATCCATAACGTCAACGTGAATGTAATCGGTATCGGTCACATTCAGTTTCATCAAGTCAGATGGAATTTTTTACTACTCAAAAAAATGAGATGGAAGTTTTTTTTCACCATTTTCGCCTCCTTTATCCGGACTCATGACGAGACGTCTGTAACTATCGTAACGACTTTTTAAAATTGTGCCCTTTTCTACTTCCTTTTTGATTTGGCATTCTGGTTCGTTCGTATGACTGCAGTCTCTAAAAGGACACGGATAGTTTTTGAATTCAATCATCGCACTGGCAATCTCCAAGGGTTCATACTCCGTAAACTCCAAAGCAGAAAAAACCTGGGGTATCTAATACTTTCCCACCGAATAAGTTCCACAGTTCGATGTGTCTCGTCGTATGTCTACCACGACCTAAACTTTCGGATACTTCACCAATTTCTAAATTTAAATTCTCGTCTAGCTGATTTAACAATCTGCTTTTTTACCTGCTCCCGTTTGACCAGTGAATACGGTCGTTTTGTCCTGAAACAGTTTTTTAATTTCTTCTAGTTGCGTATTTTTCTAGCACCGTGTATCCGATCTCTTTATAATACTTCATCGTCTCTCTTACTTTTTCTTTTTACTTCATCACTTACTAAATCTAGTTTTGTCAATATGATGACCGGTGTAATGTGATTTAGTTCTAGTTGGACGATTAACTTATCCAGTAAGAACGAATCGAAGTCTGGTGTCTTTAAACTCGTGATGATGAATCCTTGATCGATGTTTGCAACCGGTGGACGTTTGATTTCGTTTTTCCGTTTTAACACTTCTGTAATTTGTTTTTTCTCTTCATCAAAAGAACAAAGTCACCCACGTATGGATTAACTTTGTTTTTGCGGAAAATTCCTCGGCATGTGCAAGGAATCGTTTCATTTTCTGTACTTACAAAGTGAATGTCACTTAAAATCTTTTACAATTTGACCTTTCATAAACTCCCCTTACTGTGTGTTGTTGTCATCTTTTGAATCTTTTTTCTGTATCGGATGTGTTGTCCTCTTCTTCGTCATCTGCTGGTTTACCGGAATCCGTAGGTTCTGTTGCAACTGTAATCTTAAGTGTCGTGCCACTTACAATCGGTGTATCGGAACTTCTAGATTGACTTAAAATCGTTCCGGAAGCGTAATCGCTCGTCTCTTGATAATCGATTGTCAAAGTGATGTTGTACTGATTACAGAAGTTTTTCACATCGTCGACTGTCCATCCTTCTGTTACGAAATCTGGATATCCATCGATGATGTTCGGAATATACAATGTGATGGAATCGCCTTCGCTTAACGTTTCTCCGGCAGCGACAGATTGACCAATGATCTCTTTTGTTCTTCGTACTCGCTTGCGTTGTCTTCGATGTCTCGTTTTTTTCAATATTGACTTTAATTTGATACATACTTTCTAATAACGTTTTAATTTCAATATAATTTTTACCCGTATAGTCTTCTACTGTTAAAACGGTTTTACCGGTCGATTCTACAATCGTAATCGTCGTACCTTTTTTATCTTACGACCGGCCTCTGGATCGGTACGAATGACGAGTCCTTTATCGACATCCGCACTTTCTTCCTTCACAGTCGATGTTGCCACTGCAAAGCCAGCCTCTTTTTAGTTCATTTTCGGCATGTAATTTTGATTTGCCCATCGTCTTTAATCATATATTTTGTGGTTTTAAATCTCGATGAACAATATAACTATCATGAGCATGTGCCATACCATCAGTTATTTGTAACATGATATCAATCGCTTCACTAAGTGTTAAACTTCCCTTTTCTTAAGAAGTTGTTTTAAAGTTTTTCCATCAATATATTCCATAACGATATAGTATAGTCCATTATCTTCACCAACATCATAAACTTCCACTATATTAGGATGGGAAAGACTAGATGCTGATAAGGCTTCTCTTTGAAATCTTCTTACAAACTTCTCATCACTTGATAAATCTCCTCTTAATACCTTAATTGCTACATTACGGTCTAGGATAGTATCATAACCAAGATAAACATTCGCCATTCCACCTTCACCAATGCTTTTAATTATTTCATAACGATCATTTATTTTTTGCCCCTTTGTTATCACTTTTCTTCACCCTCTTCGTCTAATTGCATGTATGCAACAGAAATATTATCTGTTCCTCCACGGTTATTAGCCTTTCTTATTAATTTAATAACTTTATCTTCTATATCTATATCTTCATTTAAAACATCTTCTATTTGAGTCTGTTCTAACATATTAGTAAGTCCATCACTTGATAGTAATACCTCATCTATATTCATATCACAATCGAAATATATCAATATCAACTTTTTCATTGGCTCCAAGTGCTTTCATTAATGATGACACTGTCTTCGTTGTGATCTCTTACTTTACCGGAATCCGTCAAATAAAACGATTTCATTCTTCCATCTCCTTTTTACTTCTAAGTTGCCCGCAGGCAGCACTAATTTTGCTACCGAACTCTTTCGTTTGGTTACGCTTGTATGATTCTTCTTTAGTATATCATAAAACTCGCGAATCGTCTCTTCTTTACTTCGTTTATATCCAATATTTTCTGTTTCGTTATACGGAATTAAATTGATGTAACAATTCATACCGTTCACTAGTTTTGCTAAGCTTTCCGCACATTCTTTGAATCGTTAATTCCTTGTAATAAGATGTACTGAAAGTTACCCGACGATTCGTTTTGGCAATGTATTCTCGAATCGTTTGCATCAAATCCTTTAATGGATACGCATTGGCAACCGGCATAATCTGACGTCTTAATTCATCAGTTGGAGCATGTAAACTGATGGCAAGATTTACTTGATACGGGAAGTTCATAAACTCTTTAATCTTAGGAATCAATCCGCAAGTTGACACCGTAATGTGTCTGGCTCCTATCGCTAGCCCTAAATCATGGTTGATGATTTCTATAAACTTCGTCACTTCATCGTAATTATCGAACGGTTCGCCAATTCCCCATCAAGACGACGTGAGAAACGCGATCCCCGATATCTTCTTGAACTTGTAAAATCTGTTCGGTCATCTCACCGGCCGTTAAATTACGTACTTTTTAAGACGTCCACTTTCGCAGAATTTACAGCCCATATTGCATCCGACTTGGGTTGAAATACAGATGCTATTGCCGTAGTCGTGACGCATCAAAAACGGCTTCGATTTTCTCACCGTCCTGTAAATAAAAACAAGTACTTATTTACTAGGGTATCCCGTTCTACTTTCTTTAATTCCAATGTCCGCAAATAAAAATCGTTCTTTAATAATTCTATGACATCTTTTTTAAATTTGTCATATCATCGAAACTTGTTACGTTTTTCCGGTACAACCAATCGTATATTTGCGTCGCCCTAAATTTTTATCGTTATGACTTAAGAAGTATTCTTCCAAGTCTTTCAAACTCATTCCATATATATACTTTTCATAATAATCTCCACATCATCATTATACCATATCTCGATTTATTATTTCGCCGGATTTCCGTGCTTTTCTATTTTTTGTCCCTTTTAAAAATTCCAATAAAAAGACACTTTCAAAAGTGTCAATTAGTGTCTAATTACGATCCAATTGAGAAATCTTCTACAGTACCGAAATTAGAGTATGTCAAGTCGATTGTCAATGACGTAATGGCACCAGATGTGCTACTAGTGATGAAATTGTTTAGGTCATAATGAATGCTAGTAACTTGATCATCTTGAACGGTAAAAGAAATGGTATCCGCTGGAACAGTAATGACACTCGTTGGATCATAAAAGCTTTCCGGATAAACGATATCGTAAATGTCACTTGCATAAATATTAGCTGTCACTTGACTTCCTGTATTTTCTTCAATCGATGCATAGTCTAATAGTGATAATACATTATCGATATCCATAAATTCTTGGTACTGATATGGATTCTCTACAGTTGCATAATTACTATTAAAATAAGAATCATTTAATTTGTAGAAAGCAGATGCTACACCATTTTGAACTCTTGTAAACGATTCTTTATTATGATACGTTTTACCAATATAAGTTGTGGTAGAACCGTTTGTTGTAATCGTATAACTAAATTCGTAATTAGCATCTAAAATATTTTTAAATTCTTCTTTATTTTTCTCTACATCTGAAGTTACATCTGGAGTTTGAAATGGATTGGGGTAGCAGTAGTAGTCGGATTATTCGTTGAATGATTGTTGTTGAATCGTAAAAATAGCAATAGAACAACAATAATAATCATACAAACTGTAAATCCAAAAATAGATCCTTCTCGCGTATTGGTATACTCTCTGGTCTCTTTCACCTTTTCTTTTGTATGATTCCATCTATCTTTCATTGCTCCCCATTATTCAAACACCTTCCCTAATAATTCGTTGGCATCCGTTCCATTAAAGTAATCTTTTACTTTCATTTTTCTTTTTACCGGCTGGTTGAAACTCCGTGATTACAATTTCACCATCCCGCGTACTGACACCGAAGCCATCTTTATAAATTCTAGAAATTTCGCCATTTTTTTTGCTCGTATAGAAACTGTCGGTGCGGTAACATTTATAAATTTTGACAATGTTTCCATCTAACATGGCGTATGCTCCAATCTCTGGATCTAGGGCCCTGATGTGATTCCATAGTTCCAACGTCGTTTCATGTTCAAAGTCCAAATGTTCTTCTTCCCTCGTTACATTGTATGCATACGTTACTTCACTTTCGTCCTGAGGAATCGGTTTGACTTTTCCTGCTATTAAATCTGAATGGTATCCAAAAGTAATTCTTTTCCCAATTTTACTTAACCGGTCTGATAAACTTTCCAAGTTATCATCTTGTGTGATGATTGTACTTTTTTTTGCGTTAAAATATCACCGGCATCCATTTTCTTAACCATTCTCGTAAATTGTGATTCCAGTTTCTGGGTACCCGTACATGATGGCTTTTGTGAATTGGAGCACCACCACGAAGTTTTGAAGTAAAGATGCATGCACATTGATGGCACCATACTTAGCACAAGTTAAAATCTCGTCTGGAATGATTTGACCATAAGCGCATGTGACGATTAAATCCGGTTTCCATGTTTTGATTTGTTCGTTATCGTTTTGATTTTCTCTGGTTGAAAAACTGGAATATCGTAACTTTCTGCCAGTTCTTTAATCGGCGTCTTTTGAAGTTTATGATGCCTTCCTACCTCTTTTTTATCCGGTTGGCTCACAACTCCAACTACTTTGTAATTTTCAATTAAACCTTCTAATATTGGGACTGCAAATTTTGGCGTTCCCATCAAAACAATTTTCAACATTCTCATCACCTAATTTCTATTATAAGTATAGCAGAGTCCCTTCGTTTTTAACAATGACCCGGATTAAAATTAATACTGATTGTAAGTTTCGGATTTCCTTTATAAGCATCGATTATTTTAGTCAACGCTATCATTAAGTTAGGTTCTTTTTGATACTTTTAAGATGATGCCATAGCGGTAGACGTTGTTTACTTTATAAACCATTGCTGTAGAGGGTCCTAACAAAATGGTATTTTGTAAATATTTTGACAAAGCTTTTGGCAATTTTTAAAGATTCTCGGTAACACAGTTGTTCTTCTTTTGATGATATTCCAATCGATACTAAATAGTAGTATGGGGATACTTTAAAATTTTTCTAATTTTCATCTCTTCTTGGTAAAACCAATGTAATCATGGCTGGTCGCATGAACGATGGCATAATGCGTCGGGTTAAATGTCTGTAAGTATACTTCGCCTTCTTTTTTGCTACGTCCTGCTCTTCCTGATACCTGAGATAAAAGGGAAAATGTCGTCTCACTACTTCTAAAATCTGGAATGTTTAAAGAAGTATCAGCATTGATGATACCGACTAGGGTTACGTTTTCAAAATCTAGTCCTTTGGCAACAATTTGAGTTCCTAAAAGGATATCGTACTCGTGATTTTGAAATGCCGTTATCATCTTTTTTATGAGAACCTTTTTTGAGGTGGTATCGATATCCATCCTTAATACACGTGCGGTTGGCAGATACTTCTTTAATTCTTCTTCAATTCGTTCCGTTCCAACTCCTAGACGAGATAAAGAACGTTCATGACATGATGGACATTCATCCGGAAGATTCATGGCATAGCCACAATAGTGACAACGCAAATTGTTACTACTTTTTTATGATACGTAAGCGTAATATCACAATGGGGACACTTGATGGCATAGCCACAGTTTTACAAGAGATAAACGATGCATAGCCACGTCTATTTAACAGAAGAATCACTTGTTCTTTGTTTTCTATCTTTTTTGAATGGCTTCTAACAACTCTTCTGAAAAATGGCCTTTGGCGTGTTTAAAAGACTCGTTCATATCGATGATATGTACCGTTGGTAAAAAGCATGATGGTTCACGCGATGAGGGAGTTTCAGTAAATGATAGACGCCCTTTTGAGCTCTTGCATATGCATCTAATGACGGTGTTGCACTACCCATGATTACTTTACAACCCGGATTTAATTTTGCTCTACAAATCGCCATATCTTTAGCATCATACCGCGGATTACCTCATCTTGTTTATAAGAATCACTGTGTTCCTCATCGATGATGATGAGTCCAACATTCTTTAACGGAGCAAATAAAGACACTTCTTGCGCCGATTACAATTTTGGCATTTCCATCTCTAATTTTTCGCCATTCATCGTATCGTTCGCCATCACTTAAAAAGCACTATGTAAAACGGCAATGATTTTGCCAAAAACGAATTTGAAACCTACGAATCATCTGTGGTGTCAAACTGATTTCGGGTACTAAAACGATTGCGGTTTTATTTTGTAATAGCACATCGTCAATTAATTCCATATAAACTTCTGTTTTGCCAGAACCAGTGACACCATGTAACAGATAGACAATATCGTTACTTTCTAGTACTTCTCTAACAACTTTCTGTTGTTCATCCGTAAGAGGTTTCTTTTCTGTCGCAACTTCTTCTTGTTCCAAACGATATTCTTCTTTTTTGATTTCTTTTAAGACACCTTGTTTTAATAATGTTTTGATTGCAGAAGCAGATATTTTCAATAACTCTTCTCTAGAAACTTCTTTTCTATTTTTGAAATGATTCGATTATTTTTTGTTGAACCGTATTCATCTTTTTCTGGAATAAAGACCAATTCGTAAAGGTTTTATATTTTTTCAGAAACAGTTACGCCTTCATGAGCTTTCAATGCCTTTGGAAGCATCGTTTGATAACAACTAATCAACGTCGATAACGTATGTTCTTGCATGATTTTACCGAGTGCTAGCAGTTCATCATTTAAAAACGATTTCATCATCCATGACAGCCTTGATTTCCTTTTAAAGAGACAGATGTATCGGAATGATCTTTTTCATTTAACACGAATCCCTCTAATGTCGTATTTCCAAAGGGAACTTCTACTTTCATGCCTCTTTTTTTACTTTGTCTTTTTAAAGTATCTGGAACTGTGTACTCGAATGTCTTATCGATATTCTTGTGGGATAACTCGACTAAAACTTCTGCTACCATAGACATTCCTCCTCACTATAAATTATACCAAGAAAAAAAGAGTTTACCCTCTACTTTTTCGTAAAAAAATCTCTTTTATTCCATGCGCAAAGTCATAAAGCGAAAGGCCGCTTTGCGATTTGTTAACCAATTGATTCTTGCAAACGGTTTTGTTGTTCTTTTAGCATCTTTTTCTACCAAGAACTTAGCAATAACATCCGGATAATCGCCTAAGATATTGTAAACTTTCTTCGTCTTTTCAGGAAGTTCAAATTCATCTTCTCCCAGTGAATGGGTAATGAAATTTGTAATCATAATTCCAGGAGATAAGGCTCCAATCTGAATTGGTAGATTCTTCTCTTTTGATTTCTTTGGCTGTTGCTTCTAAGAAATATGTAAGACCTCGTTTACTAGTTCCGTAGATGGATAAGCCCAGCATCATCGCATCATTGCTACCGTACCCTTCAATTCCGTAGATAGCACCGTGACCTTGTTTCATCATTCTCTGAATCGCTAATTTCGTACCGATGATGGCACCTTTTAAATCGATATCCATCAATCGTTTGATTTCGTCACTGAAACTTCCCAAATCGGAACCATGTGTTGATTGACACCGGCATTGTTGATAAAGATATCGATCGTTTGAAATTCTTTTTGTGTTTCATCTAACAAATGTTCCAAATCACTTTCACTGGTTACATCTGCTACGACAGAATGAATTTTAGCATCACTTTGAATTTTACTTACTTCTTCTTTGGCACTTGCTAAAGACTCCTCTTTCAAATCAGAAATAACGACGTTATAGTTATTCTTTCTGAACTCTTTTTGCTAATTCTAACCCTAACCCTCTGGCTGATCCTTGTAATGACAACCGTATTCATGTTAACTTCCTTTCTTTACTAATTGAAGAGAACCTTCTGTCACTTTATTCTTTAATATTTGATATTTTCTCGGTAACATTAACAATTCATTTTTCTTTTCCGATATATTTGTTTAACAGTGATCCTTTACCCTGCTTCTTCCACCAGCAGATATTTGCATTCCTTTCTTAGCTGTTACCATATTATGAGAATACAAAGCAACGATACCTGGATACGCAATTTGTTCTTGTTTCCAATCTGCTGCTACTTTTTCTAGAACCTTTTTTTCTTCGCTGCATAAAAACCAGGTCAGATACATCCGAAAAGATTTCATCTTCATGAGTTTGATCTTTTAAAGTCATTACACAAGTAATCTTCACAGAACAGTTCAATATCTGTTAAATTTAATTCCGTATATTCGCTATCCTGAAATAAACTGAAATCTTTTCCTTCTTTTTGAAGTTGATAATTAAATGGCATACTTCTCACCTCTATTGCCATTATAACACAAAAATAGACAAATCGAAACATTTGTCTATTTATATTTATCCTTCTAGACGAATAGAGGTAATATATGCTTCTGCTGATCCGTCATTTTGGTTCCAACCACGGAAATGGACAGTTACTGTACCTCCGCTAATATTCCATTCATAGTGCCACGTGTGATGCGGTGTATCATTAGGATTATTTCCAGAAGCACTTCGACACTGACTGTCATCATTAACACATATGTCAATACCATCATAGTGTTTTTGCCAACCGTGCCCGTCGATGATAATTTTTGTTGCTCCGTTTGTTGGAATTGGACTACTACCGTAATATACACTTCCAGAGCCACCCCAATTAGTTAGCATACGAACAGAACCACAGCCACCGCTACCACCACCATTAGCAGTATTTCCGCTATTTGACCAAGTTATATTAGAACCAATTCCGTTACTGCATGCATCTCCTCCGACCACACTAAAGTTTGCATTAATTTGAACATTTTGATTTGCTGGACAAGCTGTACAATGACCCACATTATCACATACAGATCCAGGAGATTGATTGGTTAAATTTTGTTTACCCGAAAACTCTTTTTGTTACGTTTCCTTGACAACCGCTTTCATTATCATGGCAAGTTCCAACTAACGTTACTTTTCCAAATACTGGTTGCGTTGTACCACCAGAGCTTGTACAAGTTGGTGCTGTTTTATCAATTCGCACAGTTTGATTACCTGGACACGTTCCTGAATTTCCTGCATTATCATAAATTGTTCCAGGAGACTCTGTCGTACTATTGATTTGTTGAGTGTATTGTTTCGTTACGTTCGAACGACAGCCAGATAAATTATCATTACATGTGCCTGTTAATGTAATAGTTCCTGCGGTCAATTTATACTTCCTCCTGATGATGTACAGGTTGGATCCGTTTATCAATTTTAACAGTTCTATTTCCCGGACATACGGTAGAGTTTCCGACATTATCGTAAACAGTTCCAGGAGACTCTGTTGTACTGTTGATATCTGTCGAATATTCTTTGGTAATTTTTTCTTCACGACATCCAGAATTCGTGTCACTACAAGTACCTGTTATGGTAATTGTTCCTGGGTTACTAGATTTATTAATCCAATCAGATGAACCGCCGGAGCTCGTACAAGAAGGAGGTGTTTTATCGACTAATAAATATGCTCTCGTAGTACCACTTTCGTGATTTGATGATGTTCCAGAAACCTGAGCATTATCCACTGCTTTTACATCGATTATTCCATCAAAAGTTGTTTTTCTAACAACAGTTGCCGTATATGCTATCTCACCATTTATTGTCGTTTTTCGTAGCACCTACAGATTGCCAATTGCCAGAAGAACCATAACGATACATAAATTGTTTTACACCGGAACCCTCTGTACCACAATCTGACTTATCTGTCGCTGTGAACGTAATATAGACATCTTTTTCCTGTCCAACTGCAATTCTCTCTTGTTGGACAATTATATACATCACCACTTTCACTGTCTGTGTGCATTGTAATCGTGACGTCACTCGGTGCTTTATCATCATATATTGTCACACCAAAGTTGTATTTCTCGCCAGCTGGATTTAGTACTTGTTTATAAGTATAGTACACTTTATAATTTCAATGTTTTTATAATCGACACTAGTCGTATCTGCTGTTACGCGGTCGCCGATATCTTCGCCGTTATTCAACACAATTCCCTCTAACGAAATTCCCTGTGATGCTGCACTATCTTCTACGGTTGTACATTGTGGTACTTTGAAAGAGTTCGAATTCGAATCATGAAACAATCATCTGTCGGATTATCTTTTACTTTATCACATTCTCCATCTGGATTATTTCCCGTTGTTCCACCTGTACAAAATGCGCTTGTAGATATATATTCTTGGTTTCCTTCCGCGTCTGTTTTTCCACATTGAATACAAGCATGATACTCAAAATCAGCTGTAGCAAGACGTTTTACATAGACATTACCTGTACAAGTGTCATTTCCATCGCTATCTAATATTTCCGTCGTATACCCTTCTGTGATTAGATGCTTGAATATTGACACTGAAAATTTGACCATTTTCTCTTGGCATTAAGCTTCTATGATCACTAAATATTCCTGTCCTACTGTTTTTTTAACTGACTCTTCTAATTGATCATAATAATCACTTCTTGCACTTTGTAGATAACTCACTACAGATGGTACGGCAATCACCATGATAATTCCCAAGATGACTAGTACTGCTAGTAGCTCTATCATCGTGAATCCGCGTTTTTCTTTTCTCTTTTTGTTATCAATGCACTCACCTTTACTCTTCTTATCGTACTTATTATTAGTATATATGAGAAATTTTTTTGTAAAGATTACAAACAAAAAGATTGGCAAAGTACCAATCTAAAATAACTTAACTACATCATTGATTGTTACCAATAACATGAGTGCTAAAAGTAAAAATAAATCCAACTGTATTTACTAAATTCTCTGTTTCTGGTTTTACTGGTTTTCTCTTAATTAGTTCAATTAGTAGTAAGAAAATTCTGCCACCATCCATAGCAGGAATTGGTAATAGATTCAAGAAGCCGACGTTGACACTTAACAAAGCAACTAAATAAAGTATGTTTGCTAAACCAGTTTCACTTTGGGCACCAACAATTTGATAAATGCCAACTGGACCAGATAATTGATCAAATCCAACTCTGCCTGTGAACAGTGCTTGAAAACGAAATAATCATCTGTTTGAATAGCGAACCGGTCTTTTCTTGCTGTGTACGATAAAACGGACAGTACATCGTGTCTTACTTCATTATCGATTGTTACACCGATTCGGTACGTCGTTGTGCCATCCACTTCTTCAGCGATTGGCGTTACTTCATACGTCGTTTCGGTACCATCTTCTTTGGTAACATAGAACGTAACCGGTTTACTCATATCGGCAAGTTGCAAGAAAATTGCCAAATCGTCCGTCGTACTTACTTTGTCGTTGTTGATTCTCGTTACACGGTCACCTGCTTCTAATCCAGCTTGTTCTGCAGGGCCTCCAGTTTCTACACTACCAATAATCGGGTCTAGATTAGGGGCTCCTGCAAATGTTGCGATGAGTAGTAAAATGATAACTGCTAAAATAAAGTTGTTCATCGCACCGGCAACCATGATGATAAATCTTTGCCAAATTGGCTTGTTTTTGTAGACAACGATCTTTTGGAACATCTTTGTCCATCTCGTCGTCTTCTCCTGCTAGGGCACAATATCCTCAATTGGAATGGCACGAAGAGAATACGTCGTCTCTTTGTTTTTTTTCTTGACGTTGGAAGATTGCGGGGCCCATACCGATGGAAAACTCATGAACATATACACCGAACAATTTTGAGAATATAAAGTGTCCAAATTCATGGACCAATACAATAACGCCTAGTATTAATACAAAAATAAATTAATGTTAACATTTTGCCTCCTTAGATGATAAATAAAAACAAAGACGATGCTAGGGCTACAAAAATAATACTATCAAAGCGATCTAAAATACCACCATGCCCTGGAATTAAATTTGAGAAATCTTTTTTATTATAATACCGTTTTACAGATGAGAAAACAAGATCTCCCAATTGACCGATTAGAGATAATGTCATCGTAATGATTACGATATTTGTAATTGTTAGTTCGGTTGGAATGGCTTCTAAATAAAACATCGTAGCAAGAATCGTTCCCATGACGGTACCACCAATTAAGCCTTCGATGGTTTTATGTGGGGAAAACTTTTTCGATAATGGTGTCTTTCCTACTAAAGAACCGGTAACTAACGCAAAGATATCGGTAATACAAGTAATTAGGGAACAAGTAAATTGCATGCATGACGGAATAGTTTCGAATGACGATCATCGAATTGAAACTCAAACCGATAAATAGGACGGATCCAAATAGGAACAAAGCATCGTTGATATTGTAACGGTCGTTATCATCGACTATCAAAATCGGGATAAAGAATAACATCGCTAAGACTGCTAAAACCGTATACTCTAAATTTGCCACTAACGTATTTGAGTCACAATGATTTAAAATTAAACATGCCGTGGCAATGTAAGCAAACCACTTCATGTAATTGGGAATGTCTTTTTTATCGCGTCTTACTTTTAGCAGTTCGTACATACCGCCTGCACCCAATAAAAGCCATCAAAAAGGGCAAACGGAATTCCACCGATTAACAATAGTGGAATTACTACAGCTGCAACCAATACCCCACCCAATACTCTAATTTTTCATCTAGGCACCTCCAAATCTACGATTCCTTTTTTTGATATTCTTGAATTGCTAAATCAAGTTCTTTTTCATCAAAATCCGAAATAGGACATCTGTAAAATAGAACTCTGCATAGGCCATCTGCCACAACATAAAATTACTGATTCGATACTCTCCTGATGTACGGATTAGCGAGATCAATCGGTGGCAATTGTTGATATAAGTTCTGTTCTATCGTGTCGGAGTCAATATCTGAAATTTGCAAAGACCCTTCTTGCACTTGCGTTGCAATCTTTTTGATAACATCTACCATTTCATCTTGACCACCATAGTTTAAACAGATGTTAAATGTGTACTTCGTATTGTTCTTAGACTTTTCCATCATTTCATCCATTGCTTTTAATACCTTCTCAGGAAGTGGGTATCTTTTACCAGAAAACACAATTCTTACACCATCTTCTAATAAAAATTTGAATTCATTCGTAAACATCGTAATGAACAAATTCATCAGTCCATTTACTTCTTCTTCCGAACGTTTAAAGTTTTCGGTTGAAAACGCAAATACGGATACATACGGAATTCCTAACTTCTCTATATGTTTACACAACTTTTTTTAACGTTTTGGCACCTTCTTTATGGCCTAAATTGGGGCTAGGCCTCGTTTTTTCGCCCATCTACGATTGCCATCCATAATGATTGCTACATGCCTTGGCATATTCTTCTGTTCCATCTTATTCACCTACTATTCATTATAATACAACGAGCGTGTTTATACAAATAAAACTATCGTTGTTTTGTGGTAACTTTCGCTCTACTTTCATATAGTTCTTGTAACAAAGAATTGTTCCAAGCATTTTTGATTCGATCTATTTTTGCGTGCAACGCTGAAGTTCCATCAAACGGTTCCGCCGTAATAGTAATTCGATTGGTATGACGTGTCATTCTTCTCATAGTGCGAATTAATTTATCACTCATATTCGTTTGAATTCGATCGTGTATTTCACTATTTTCTCTTCTCTTTTTCATCATCTTTAGTATGCTCGTTTACCATATCATAAAAATTTCTTTTGCATTCCATCTTTCAATTAAAAAAGTTTCCAATGATACATCTCGAATACCAAGTGAATCCAGTACTCCTAAAAAAAGAAAGTGTTAAGGCACATAGAAACGAATCCGTAATGTCTTTTACATTGCTAAAATCATCTGGTTCCTGTTTCAAATCAATTCCTTCTCCAGTCTTGCGAATTTGTCTACTTACTTTCTTTACAAACGGTGTATTTCCATTTTCTATCTTTCTTTGGATTGCATAAATATATGCTGTATCATTTTCAATGCCAACTCGTACATAAGGAAAATGAAATACATCGTTTGGATTCTCTGGTTTTCAAATAAAAATGGAGAGCATATGGAGTTTCTTCCTGAATTCTTTCTTTTTTACTACTAATCTTAAATTTGCATCTAGTGTAGATACATAACCAAGATCATTGGGAAGAGACAAAATTGTATCATCCTCTAAAAATGCAATCCGTTTCTTTAGAAATCGTTCTGGTTCTTTAAAAATCTTCTAATGTCATATTGGCAAACAATCTCGCCATAATACTTTTGGGGAATGTTGTCGACATCCTCAAAATCTTTTGAATCGTAAAAATCGATAGCTTGTTCTACGTATTTTATCAGTAAGTCGTTCCAGTCTCTTTCATTTTTAATTTCTAAAGTGGGCACCATCACATTTTGATAATTGGTTTTGGCCGTTGTAAGCACTTCTACTTTTCCGTCTCTTAATATATTAGTTGCAAACAAAATGTTATAAAACATATTACAGTCGATACGGCCTGTCGCTGCTTCCTTTATAAAAATCATTATAAAACACATCTAGTATTTCATTCATATTTTTCACCAACTTCATTATACCACGATATCTTTCAAACAAAAAAGAAAAGACAAGCGTCTTTCTAAAAGTGATCAATATTAATTTTTACTTTTTATTCTCTTTTAAGTAACTGCTCGCTTGTACTAAAGTACGAATTGCATTTGCTACTTTACCATTTTTCCGATGACGCGTCCCATATCTGATTCGTCAATCATAACTTGAATGACGATTTCTTTGTCTGGGTTCTCCTCGGAAATTCTTTTTACAGAAACTGCTTCTTGATTCACAGCGACTGATTTAATCAATTCTTCTGTTAATGCTACTAAATCCATAGATTAGTTTCCTTTTTTTTCTTAGATTCAGCAAATTTTTGGATAATACCAGCTTTGCTTAGTAAGTTCTTAACAGTATCGCTTGGTTTGTGCTCCTAAATTTAACCATTTTAGAGCAACTTCTTCATTAATTTTTGTCTCATTTTGCAATTGGATTGTAAGTACCAACTAATTCGATATACTGACCATCTCTTTTTTGTATGAGAATCACTAGCAACGATACGATATGTAGGACGCTTTTTAGCTCCCATTCTTGTTAATCTTAATTTAACTGCCATGTTTTTCCCTCTTCTTTTCATTTGCATATATAATTATAACAGATTTTTATCATCTGTCAACCTTTTTTGTTAACAGTCACTCTTCAAGAAGCCAGTCTAACATTAATCTTTTTAATTCCATCAAAATCCGCATCTAGATCAATCATCTAATGTTAAAAATATATTTTGGATAATTATCATTAATTCTCTTCAGTGGTGCTAATTCTCTATCTAAAATAGTATTTTTGGCATTTTCTTCCGTTCTTGTTGTTAATGCAACTTGATAATAGACAGTGTTCTCTGGTTTTTAGC
>VOFC01003831.1_pt1 | contig 16929 bp, 27 predicted proteins | sample 5384161 | NCBI WGS metagenome assembly VOFC01 (sample SAMN12384722, study PRJNA508395) | human gut metagenome | isolation source: healthy gut B | host: Homo sapiens | reverse complement strand
TACGTAATGTTTTATAACTCAAATCAGGATGCTTCGATATATCTTATCTTTGTCATCCTGTTCAATACACAGATATCGTTTGGTAATGTCAAAGGAAGAATGGTTATAGATGAGCATAATTACAATAGGGTCAGCCCCTTTGCTTCCATGCGCGGTAGCCAAAGGTCTTGCGCAGGAATGGCAGCTGACCTTTTCCTGGATTCTCAGTGCAGTGTTTAATCCCAATACAACTAAAGTATAATTTCGCAGATGCGGTTTTACCTGCTTGTAGTATGAACTGAAATTCTGCAGTTCCTGTCGGTTTCGGATCGGTTGTGTTGTTCCCATAAAAATTACTCCTTTCAAGTCAAAAATAAAATGCTTTTGTGACATAAAATGCAACATTCTATAAAACATTGCCGCATTTTTGAAATAAAAAGAAGCATTTTATAAAAATGCAAATGCGTAAGAAAATGCGCAGGACATACCCTGAGGAAACAGGGTATGGAATACATACATGGAGGTAACAAAATGCTGAAACTTTCATTGAAACAGGGGCAATATGTAAACATTGGTGATAACATCCGTGTGGTCTATGTAGGTGGTTCAGGAAATCACGCAAGGCTGCTCATTGATGCTCCGAGGGAACTTAATATTGCCAGAAGTACCACGGAAGAAAATCCGGCACGAAAGAGAGAAACCTATTATGCAGAGCCGGGTATTTCCAGGGAGGCACAGCAGAAAATTAAGAGAATCCTGTGGAACGAGCGGATGAAGGCAGAGGCAAACTCGGATTCAATTATGAATTTTATGGTAGTACAACACAACATGCAGGCAGCAAACGCAAACAGAATGCTTGGTATCACATCCGGAGCACAGGCTAAGTCAACAGAGAAGTTATCTTCCGGTTATAAGATCAACCGTGCAGCAGATGATGCAGCAGGACTGTCATTTCTGAAAAGATGAGAAAGCAGATCCGTGGTTTAACAAAGGCTTCTTCCAATGCAAGCTGGTAGACAATGGAAAACTGCTAAGTTTACTGTTGATAGCAAATTAAATGAAGGCGATAAGGTTACAATCGCTGGTGCAGAGTATACAATCGGTACAGATGCTGCTGGCAAGAGTGGCACAGATGGCTATAAGAAAATTCCAGCAGCAGCAGATACTACAAAAGTCTCAGCAGGAGATAGTATTACTCAAAAATCAACAGGTATTTCTTATACTGTTGTAGATAAAGCTACAGTGAATGATTTAACAGGTACTGATTATGAGATTACTGCAGGTAAGAGTACTTTTACAGTAACACATGCAGATGGAAGCACATCTGTTTATGATGCCATTAATAATGCAGATGATGCAAAAATGTAATAGCAAAAGAACTTGCAGCAGGTTCTACTATTACATTAACTGCAGATAAGAATGGAAAAGCTTGTAATATCGAAATTGTCAATTCACTTACAACAACTGGAGGAAATCGCGAGATTAGTAGTATTAAAGCAGGTACGGTAGACCAATTAGTAACTGCATCAGGTGTTGCAGCAGATTCTACAGCTTTAAAGGAAGGTGACTCTGTAACAATTAATGGTGAAACTACTACATTTTTAGCAAAATACACCAGCAACGGCTTCAGATCTTGCAGATATTATTTTCTAAGTTAGATGATGGGGCAAAAGTACAAATTGGAAGAAATGATGGAAACAATACTAAAACTCCAGTAGAGTATACGGTAGGTTCTAAAAACAGATGTTGTAAATAACGTATATACAGTAGCTGATCTTGCTAATTTAATTCAAGATGGTGATGACGTAAATATCGCTACAAATGCAAAGGATTATGATGCAATTAATGAAGCAGGAGCAAAAGGAATTACCATAAGTACTAATGGTGCAATTGATGCAGCAAACAAGTATACGGCTGTAGGAAATGTTAAGAGTGAAGATAGTGATGTAATCTCTAAGGCAGATGCTCTTCAGAAGATTGCAGAGGAACTTCAGAAAGCTTCTTCAATTGGTACAGATACAGCAGCAACTGTTAAAAATAACAATGATGGTACTTTTGATATTAATAAGGGCTTGTAGAAGTAAAGGATAAGTTAAACTTCTCTTTTACATGTAGGCGCAGATGCTGATATGACAAATAAGATTACTGTTAATCTTGAATCTATGAGCGCAGCAGGTCTTGGAATTAAGGGTATTAATGTAAACGATGAGACTGGTATGTCTGCTACATACGCTGTTGATTCTATTGAAGATGCAATCAAGAAGGTTTCTTCCCAGAGATCCGCTCTTGGTGCTGTTCAGAACAGATTAGAGCATACTATCAAGAACCTGGATAACGTTGTTGAGAACACAACAGCTGCTGAGAGCCAGATCCGTGATACAGATATGGCTACAGAGATGGTTAAAGTATTCTAACTCTAATATCCTTGCACAGGCAGGTCAGTCTATGTTAGCACAGGCTAACCAGTCCAACCAGGGTGTACTTTCTCTGTTAGGTTAATTGCTTAATCAATAATTGGAGTCGGCGGATTTACGGATCAGCCATTCCTACCATAATAAAAAATTGCCGCCAGATTGGCGGCTTTTGTCATGTCAGAAATTTTTCATTAATCTTTCCAGAGTTCTTGCATATATTCGGAAATTTCCTCATCTGATAAATTATAGTTCTGCTTAATCATAGTAATTATTTGTGATTTGGGTAGCTTAAGATTTTGAGCTAATTTTATCATACCACTAATCTCACCTTCCCCATAAGCCTCCTCATAAGCCTCCTCATGCCTCTTCCCGTATCATTTCCTTATACCCGACTTCATCAAATTCAGATAAAATAGATGCCATAACTCTCAACCTCTCTTTCTGTAAGATATCACGCAGAATGTTATTTTGGATACAATCGTCTATCGCCTTGGAGATTGCCTGCTCATTTGACCACTGCTTATTTTCACGCAGGTAGCATCGTATGATATCAATGAACTGTGCGTATTCCTTCAGCTTCTGACAGCGCTCCATGAGTTCCTTTATTATGCCCATAGTTGATGTTGAGCATGTGGGCGACCACTTCGATATCGGGCTGCTCGGTGGGCTGTTGGAAGGCATCGGATAACCGAAGTTCCTTTCTGTCCGGCATACTTGCAGTGCCATTGTAGAAGACGATGTACTGTGGAGTTGGGATTTTTAACAGCCTGGTAGAGTAGATCTTTTTGCCGAAATACTTAACCTTGTACAGATCGGCAAAGTAGAAGAAGCCTCTTAGCGGCTGATTGGGATTGAAGGTAGACTGCTGTTCGAACAGATTCTGCCAGTCATCCAGAATAAATGACATGTCATTCTTCAGATGCATGTAGATGACGTCATCTATGGTATTGATCTCCAACTCATCGGGATTCTGGTAATTCTTACCTGTTAATGCATTATATTTGACAGGAGTTTATATATTATTCGCGGAATGTGATGGAACCTGTGGCAGCATCCATACTGTCTACGATGGCAAGAGATTCCAGATGAAGCCGAGGTTGCGGATGATGCGTCCCCCATTCTGGAAGCCTTTTTCTATGGCAATGCCGATGCCCTCTACTGTGCCGCCTGCTTCAGTTACGATGGAGATCAGTCCCTGTAGTGCACAGCCGTTGGCAAGAAAATCATCAATGATCAGCACATGATCTTCTGGTCCAAGGAATTTTCTGGATACGATGACCTGATTCTTACATTTATGTGTAAAAGATTCTACTTCAGCCACGTACATATCGCCGTCAATATTGATGCTTTTTTGGATTTCTTGGCAAAAACAACAGGCACATCAAAATGTCTGGCTGCAATACAGGCAATGCCAATACCGGATGCTTCGATTGTCAGGATTTTGTTGATGTTGGCATCTGCAAAACGTCTTTTAAATTCTGCGCCCATTTCATCGAACAGGCGAATATCCATCTGATGATTCAGGAAGCTGTCTACCTTTAAGACGTTGCCTTCCTTTTACAATTCCGTCTTTTGCAATTCTTTCTTCTAAAAAGTTCATGACTCTCCTCCGTATAATGAAACCAAATTGATTCTATAACAAGATTATCAAAATAGTGGCAAAGGTGCAATAGGTTGGGTATAATAAATAGATAATTACGAAACGTATAGAGAGAATGGAACGAATTGTGCAGATTTAACGATGCAACACAGGCACGCTTTCGCTACACTGCAGCTCGTAGCAGTACATAAGGCGCTTAAAATACAGCGCCCTAAGTACTGACGGCTGCACAGTGCCTGCTTATGCATTTGTTAAAGCTGTACAATTCTGCATACTTAATAGTGCGTTTCGCAAGTATCTATTATAAGAGAGAAGGGTGATTTTGAATGGAACAGGGTCTGATTCATATATATTGTGGGGGATGGTAAGGGGAAGACAACCTGTGCGGTGGGGCTGATGATCCGGTGTGCGGGACAGGGCGGAAGAGTACTGTGCTTCCAGTTCCTGAAGGGAGATAACTCCGGTGAGAGAAGGATTCTGGAAAAAACTGGATGTCATGTTATGACAAGGTGAAGTTTACAAGTAAAATGAATGAAGAGGAAAAGCTGGAAGCGAAAACCTATTATCAGAACAGATTCCAGCAGATTATTACTATGGTGCAACAAAAAGAGTATGATCTGCTGGTGCTGGATGAGATTATGGCTGCAATCAGCGCAGGCTTTCTGGAGGAGAAGGAGGTTGTCCATTTCCTTCAAAATAAGCCTGGGACGCTGGAAGTAGTCATGACAGGCAGGAATCCGGGAGAAGAGCTCTTGAAGCTGGCTGATTATGTGACGGAAATGAAGATGTGTAAGCATCCTTATGAGAAAGGAATCAGTGCCCGTCGGATGATTGAGTGGTAAACAGTGGAGCAAAGGAATGATGCTTGCGATATACCGCACAAACGTCTTCTAATAAATAGCCTTTTGTCTGTTCCGCAGGACGACCGATGACTACCAGAGTAGTATTGGTCTGTTCTGCGCTTTTTATTTTCTCGGCAAAACCGCCATTTGCCCCGGAATTTTTAGTCAGTACATAAGAAATATGGAATTGATGGATAAGAGCGGTGTTCAATTCTTCTGTAAAAGGTCCCTGCATACAGATCAGATGCTGTCCTTTAAAGCCCATTTCGTAGGAATCAGATACCATCTGCGGATTGGGGAGGATTCTGGCATAGACACGTTCCTCATAATCGGGAAGTTCACGCAGAAGAGGTAATTCCTTGCTTCCTGTAGTGGACAGTATATTTCCTTTTGTCTGCTCCAGATAGGGAGACGGCTTCCTGCATCGTATGGACGAATACAATATTGGAATCCGTATCAATAGGAGTATTATCCGGTCTGATAATCCTTATATAAGGAATGTTCTTGGCAGCAGCGGCGTTTCGGATGTTCTCAGAGACAAGTACGGCGTAGGGATGAGTCGCATCCAGAATGCAGTCAAAAGTATTTCTGCTCATGAGCTTCTCCATATCCTGCTCATTGAGTCTGGAAGCCAGTACTGTCAGTGCTTTATGCTCCGGCAGCATCAGTCTGCCATAATCTGTGGCAATGCATACAGTCAGATGCATCTGCAGATGTTCTTCATTTATCATATTCAGCAGAAATTGCGTCAATTCTCTGCCTTCTGTCGTTCCGGCAAATATGAGATAGTTTTCCATAATGATGAATTACGTCCTTTCTAAAAGTATAACTGTATGGGCGCCATTGCGATAGCAAGAGTCTTACCTGAATCAATGGTTTTATGCAAAGTAAGGGTATCGGCTCCGGAACAGGCAAGGGCGGCTCTCTCGCATACATTATCCACACCGGTAACAGTTTTCACATATGCAGATGAGCTGAACTGTCCCCGCACCTGAGATAATGTATGGGCATCATACGTATGAAAAGGAATCTGATATTTACGTGACAGTTGTATCATGCAGGGTTCCTTTTCTTTCAAGTCAATACTGGCAATAGCCAATAGAGAATCGGGAGAAATATGCTGCTCGTGTAATATGCGTTCCACGAAAGCTTCCATATCTTCTGGTGAGATGCCCTTGCGGCAGCCAATTCCCAGAACGGTCTGACGGGGAATCAGGTGGAGCGTCTCCGTATAGGGCTTTTGATCTGTAAAAGGACTGATACAGATACCAAGTGTGGGAAGCTCATTCGGATTCAAAGTCAGTTCATCTGGTAAACTGCCTTGTGGAATGATACCGCTAAGACCTGTTTTTCACCATCCAGTATAGCAACGGATATTTTCTTTGCAAGTGTCATATCTGATATTTTCAGGTGATTTTTCGTGGCAAAAACGTCTACTGCAAATTTATGATTCAAGTCTGTTGCAGTAGAAATAATGGGAGCAGCACCAAGCAAGGATGCAGCCTGTATTGCCAGTTCATTGCCGCCGCCGATATGGCCGGAGAGCAGTGAAATGACATAGCGCCCTTGCTCATCAATGGAAAGGACACAGGGGTCACAGGTCTTATCCTGAAGGAAGGGTGCAATAGCCCGTACAGCGATACCGCACGCCCCGATATAGATCAGTGCATCCTCGGAAGAGAAAAACGGGCCTGTTAAATCCTTAACGGACTTTCCTATGGCTTGCAGATGAAATTCGGCTGCATATTTTGGCATAGTAAAAGCCTGGCACAGATGTCCGCTCTGTATCAGGTCTTTTGCAAAGAGACGCTGCCAGAGCAGCGCCATTATGTAAAAGAAAAATAGTAATCCGCATGATGTCTCTCAATGATGTTATTTGGTATTCTGTAATTTCGCTGCATTCTCGTTCAGAGAAGAAACGATAGAAGATACGTGATTGACCAGTATGGAATTCTGCTCGCAGGCGTGATATGTTTCGTTTGCATGAGCAGAGACTTCCTCGGTAATGGCTGAGATAGTCTGGATATTCTCAGTAATTTCACGATTGGCACTGAACAGGTCATCTACAATGCCCATAAGCTCCTGTGCCTGTGCCACAACGGTATCTGTGCCTTCCATAATATGATTGAAGTTACCGGATACAGCCTTTGTACTCTCTCTGTTCTGCTGGTTACTGTCTGCAACGATATTTACCGCAGAACGGACAGATTCCAGCTCTGTATTGATATGGTTGATCAGTTCTGTGATGTTGACAGTAGCGCTCTTGGTCTGGCTTGCCAGAGTGGATATCTGACTTGCTACAACAGCAAATCCTCTGCCTGCTTCTCCTGCACGGGCAGCTTCTATGCTTGCGTTAAGAGCCAGCATACCGGTGCTGTTGGCAATACTGGTAATGGTTTCGATGATAGTGTTCATCTGTCCTGCATACTGACTCAGAGCATCCATCTGTGTGATCATCTGCTGGTTTGCTTCCATGGATTTGTCAATCTGGTTGGATAGAATATCAATTCTTTTTACGCCCATCTGATACATCCTGTGCAGTTCCTTCCATATTAGATTCAATCTGCTGTGCAGCATCCTTAACGGTATCGATATATTTCTGGATCTGTTCAGTCTTTAGCAGCTGGTTCTGAACAGACTCTGCATTTTCTGTACTGCCTTGTGTTACCTGTTCCATGGAATCGTGCATCTGGTTCATGGAAGAACCCATTTCCAGAACCTGTGTGGATACATCGGATATTTTCTGAGACATCTGTCTGGCTGTCTGTATGATGTTTTCGGAAAGGGCAGCGGATGCTTCTGACTGTTCCTGAATCTGAGACAGTTTTACACGATTGACCTTCTGGACAGCCTTACCTGCCACGATCATGAAGATACCTGTCAGAAGGATACTGGCAATCTGTATTTCCACATCTGCGATCTGAGAGGTTCATAACCTACTGTAATGGCGCGGTATGCAACGAATCCGATGTTGCCAAGCAACGTAACCAGAAAGATTCCGAGACACATACGCATATCCATATACAGAATGATGACCATAAATAATGGGAATATATAGGTATAGGCAAAGGTGCTGTGTGTTGTGAAAAGGGTGAAGAGATACATAATACTGTAACTGACGCACATAACGATTGGAATGGATGGATTTTCTTTCTTCCTGCGATACAGAATATATTCAATGATAACAGGAAGAAGACAGAGCAGCACAAAGAACAGATAATAACCTAAGGTTCTGGCTTTTTTGGCAAGCTCTGCTGCATATGCCAGTACCAGAACGGCACTGGATACTTGCGTGTCCGATTATCGCGATTTTATTAATGTACGTTTTTCTGAAAATTGATTCATATAACCTCTGCTTTCTGGAAGTGTCTCCCTTTTTCTTGCTATTATTATACATCTTGCGTGATAGTAAGAAAAGCCTTTTGTAAAAAACTGTTGATTCCTACTGATACACTAGGTATAATATCGAAAGGTATGATGCGTTTTTCTATATATGGAAAGGTTTGGTTTGAAAAATGAAGGATTTGGAAATATCGGTACAGGAAATGGCACAGTTGGACGAGAAGACATATCGTCTTATAGATATGCGGGATGACCTGTCCTATTCCTATGGAAATATACCGGGAAGTAGTATTCATATACCGGGAGAAGAACTTCTGGAGAATCCGGAGCAGCTTGCCCTACAGTATCCTGAGGAAAAAGCTGATCATTTATTGCAAGAAGGGCGAGAACAGTAAAGAGCTGGTCTGTTCCCTTCAGGAAAAGGCGTAGATGCTGTCAGTCTGCAGGGCGGTTATCTGGCATGGCTTATGGAGCGCATGAAGGAGCAGCTGGGGAAGGAACAGGAGAGAGAAGCCTATCTGGATATTGAAGAGAGTATCCGTAAGAAGTTCCGCAAAAAACAATCTGGTGTCGTTTTACGAAAGCGATTCGTGAATACGAGCTGGTCAAGGAAGGGGATAAAGTGGCAGTCTGTATCTCTGGTGGTAAGGACTCCATGCTGATGGCAAAGCTTTTTCAGGAGTTAAAGCGTCATAATAAATTCCCTTTTGAAGTGGTATTTCTGGTGATGGACCCGGGCTACAGCCCTGAGAATCGTCAGATCATAGAGAATAACGCCAAAAAGCTTAATATTCCAGTTACGATCTTTGAATCAGATATTTTTGAATCCGTATTTAACATAGAGAAATCCCCGTGTTACCTGTGTGCAAGAATGCGAAGAGGATATCTGTATCACAAGGCACAGGAGCTTGGCTGTAATAAGATAGCACTGGGACACCATTATGATGATGTGATAGAGACGATACTGATGGGTATGCTCTATGGAGCACAGGTACAGACAATGATGCCTAAGCTGCACAGTACGAATTTTGAAGGTATGGAGCTGATACGTCCTCTGTATCTGGTCAGAGAAGATGATATCAAGAAGTGGAGAGATTATAACGATCTGCATTTTATCCAGTGTGCATGCAAATTCACTGATACCTGTACAACCTGTGGCGGTGAGAATGCATCGAAGCGTGTAGAGGTGAAGAATCTTATCAGACAGCTCAAGGAGACGAATCCGTTTGTAGAGAGCAATATCTTTAAGAGCGTGGAGAATGTGAATCTGAGTACCATTGTAGCTTACAAGAAGGATGGTGTGAAACATCATTTCCTGGATGATTATGATAGTGTAAAGGAATAAATACGCAAAAGGCAACTGTTTTGTGCAGTTGTTTTTGCGTTTTACTTCTGCTATAAGAGAAAGTTATAACAAGCCCTAACTTTTATGTATTGGCAGAATTCCTATCGGACTGATAAGATATAACTATTCAGAGCCATATGAGTAAAAGTAAAGCATCGCAGATGCGGTTTTTACGAATGTAGTCTGAATAGTTATATATGTAAGAAAGGATTGATTTATATATGGGATGTGGAATCGCTACAAAATGTATCTATGGAGATGGTAAAACTTTTGAAGGAGATAAAACAGGAGCTATCAGCTTTCCGATTTACCAGACAGCAACGTATGCCCACCCTGCAGGCAGGCAAAAGCACAGGCTTCGACTACAGCCGTTTGCAGAACCCTACAAGGCAGCAGGTGGAGAATGTGGTGGCTTCTCTGGAAGGTGGCGTAGATGCACTTGCCTTTTCTACAGGAATGGCAGCGATTACCATGTTAATGGAGATATTTAAGCCGGGAGACCACATTATTACAGATGCGGATCTGTATGGCGGCAGTATCCGGCTTTTTGACCATGTAAACGAGAAGAACGGTCTGACTTTCAGCCACATTGACTGTACAAAGGAAGACATTGAGGCTTATATTCAGGAGAATACAAAGGCAATCTACATAGAGACACCGACCAATCCGATGATGAATGTCATAGATATCCGCAAGGTATCTGACATTGCAAAAGAAGCATGGGCTTTTACTCATTGTAGACAATACTTTCCTGTCTCCGTATTTCCAGAGACCTTTTGATCTAGGCGCAGATATCGTCATTCACAGCGGTACGAAGTTCCTCGGTGGACACAATGACACACTGGCAGGCTTTATTGTAACCAATTCCCAGGAGATATCTGATAAGCTCAGATTCCTTATCAAGACAGTAGGTTCAGGACTTGCGCCATTTGACAGCTGGCTGATTCTGCGTGGTATCAAGACACTGCCAATCCGTATGGAAAAGGCACAGGAGAATGCCCAGGCAATCGTGGAATTTCTTTTACAGGAAAAAAAGTGACTAAGGTATATTATCCTGGTATCGAAGGAACCAAGGCTTATGAGATCTGTAAGAAACAGGCAAGCGGTTTCGGAAGTATGCTGACTTTTGAAGTAGAGAGCAAAGAGCTGGCGCTTCATATTCTGAAGTCAACGAAGCTGATTCCTTTTTGCAGAGAGTCTTGGTGGTGTGGAGACTCTGCTGACTTATCCTACAACACAGACTCATGCGGATGTACCGGAAGAGGTCAGAATCCGTAATGGTATTACAGACAGAGTATTGAGATTATCAGTTGGTATTGAGGATAAGGCAGATCTGATTGCAGACCTCAGGCAGGCAATTGACAGCTACAGGTAATTTTATGTTGCGCCTGTTCAGAGTGGTGGATATAATGTAACATATATCCGAAAGGACACATATATATGACACTACAACAATTGATCTATGCGGTGAAGATCGCCGATACCAAGTCTATGAATAAGGCGGCAACAGAATTGTTTGTCTCCCAGCCTGCTCTTTCCAGTACGATGAGAGATCTGGAAGAAGAATTGCAGATAGAGATTTTTATCCGTACGAACAAAGGAATCGTAATCACTACAGAGGGTGAGGAATTTCTAAGCTATGCCAGACAGATGGTAGAGCTGAATCAGATGATAGAAGACCGCTATATTAATAATATGAAGCGGAAGAACAAATTCAGTGTATCCATGCAGCATTACTCTTTTTGCAGTAGAGGCGTTCATGAAGCTTGCAAGGGAATTTGCGCTGGAGGATTTCGAGCTGGCGGTGCATGAGACCAAAACCAGTGAAGTAATTGAAAATGTACATAATCACCGAAGTGAGCTGGGCATACTTTATCTGAATGACTTTAACAGAAAGGGCGATGCAGAAGATATTTGCAGAAAAATGACCTGGAGTTCACGGAGCTGTTTCAGTGTGATGTGTACGTATATCTCAGTAATCATCATCCGCTGGCAGGAAGAGATAAGATTACCTTTGAAGAGCTGGGGGATTATCCATGCCTGTCTTTTGAACAGGGAGATAAGAATTCCTTCTATTTTGCAGAAGAAGTGTTTAGTACGCTGCAGTACAAGCAGATGATCAAGGCAGATGACCGTGCGACCATGCTCAACCTTATGGTCGGTATGAATGGGTACACACTCTGTTCCGGTATCATATGTGAAGAGCTGAATGGGGATGGTTACTCGGCAATTCCACTGGAGACAGATGAGAAGATGACTATAGGTTATATCAAGCGGAAAGGCATGCATATCAGCCACATTGGAAAAAGTTATATAGAAATATTACGAGGATATGCTTGACATTACCATGTACTTTGGATATCATTTGGGTAGTGACACAGGCAAGGAACGAACGGCAAAGTAGTCAAGAAACGAACGGCATCTTGATTACTTTGCCGTTCGTTTGTATAGGAATCACATACTTGTGAAAGCATGATTATGGACACAGAATGATACTGACTTAACATATGCATAAGCAGGCACTTGAAAAACGCCGGTACTTGGTGTGCATAGCCGTAAGGCATATGCGCACCTATGTATCCGCTGCGTTTTTCAAGTAGCGAGAGCGTGCCTGTGTTGCATTGTTAAATCGGTATCATTCGTCCCATTCTATAAATACATTGTGGGAGATAAGAGATGGAAACAAAAGCATCAGAGAACATCATTGAACTTAAAGGGATCAGGAAAATTTATGAAGATAATTTCGAAGCAGTGAAGGATTTTTAATCTTCAGGTGAAGAAGGAGAATTTGTTACATTTCTGGGACCATCAGGCTGCGGCAAGACAACTACGTTGCGTATGATTGCAGGCTTTGACATCCCGACATATGGACAGATTCTGTTAAATGGCAAAGATATCAGTCAGCTTCCACCAAATAAGAGACCAATCAATACCGTGTTCCAGCGTTATGCCCTTTTTTCCGCATTTGAATATATATGACAATATTGCGTTTGGCTTGAAGTTAAAGACCAAGACGGTAACTTATCAAAATGCAGCAGGGGAGACACTGACCAGACAGGAGAAGCTTTCACGTGGAGAAATCAGGGATAAGGTGCGCCATGCACTGGAAATTGTAGACCTGGAAGGCTTTGAAAAAAGAAGTATTACAACATTGTCAGGTGGACAACAGCAGCGTATTGCGATTGCAAGAGCGATTGTAAATGAGCCTGAAATACTGCTTCTGGACGAACCATTAGGAGCACTGGATCTGAAGATGCGTAAGGAAATGCAGCTGGAATTGAAGGCAATGCATAAGGAACTGGGCATTACTTTTATCTATGTTACCCATGACCAGGAAGAGGCGCTGACCATGTCTGATAAGGTGGTAGTCATGTCAGATGGTAAGATTCAGCAGATCGGTACGCCGGAGGAGATATATAATGAGCCGAATACCGTCTTTGTAGCGGATTTCATCGGTGAGAGTAATATTTACGATGGCAAGATGTCAGGTCATAAGATGGTGCATTTCTGCGGTGCCGACTTTGTCTGTCTTGATGATATGCCTGTAGGAGCCAAGGTAGATGTTGTAGTGCGTCCAGAGGATATCATTATGACCGCACCGGAGCAGGGAACGATTACAGGTGTAGTCAACTCCGTTATTTTCAAAGGTATGCATTATGAGATTATTGTGCAGTCCGGGGATAATGAAGTTGTGATTCAGAGTACCAAGAGTGCGAAAGTAGGAGATACAATAGGTATGTGTCTGGAGCCGGACGGTATTCATGTAATTCTGGCGGAGACCAATCATAACGTATTTGATGGCGAACTTACCAGAAATTACACAGTGCGTTTTGCAGATGGCGAGTATGAATGTGACGTGACGAAATTATATGCAGGTTCTGCAATCAATGCAGATGGTATTCTGGTAGATGCTGATGGCAATGAGATCTACACGGATGGAGTCAAGGTGCGTGTCAAGATTCCTGTGGATGCGGTTTCCATGAGTGATGATACAGAGGGAGAGGGAATCTGTGGACACATTGTTTCTCTTATTTATAAAGGCGACCATTATCACTATATTGTCAGAACCAGAACGGAAGAGGATATCCATCTTCATGATGAATATCTGTGGAACGAGAATGACTATGTCAGAGTATTGATTCCAAAGGAGAGCATAGGACTTTCTTTTGGGCAGGATAACTAGAAGGAGCATGGATTAAGATGAATTTGCATTTTCAGAGGAAGCAGCTTAGCATTCCTTATGTGAGTATTTTTGCTTTGCTTTGTAATTGCTCCTGTATTGGTGGTTTTTTACTATGCATTTACCAATGGAGAGGGCAGATTTACAGCAGCTAATTTTATTGGGTTCTTTACCAATCAGAATACCATCGGTACACTTTGCTATAGTCTGGTCGTGGCGCTGACTGTAACGATATGTTGTACACTGGTGGCTTATCCTACAGCGTATATTCTGGCTCGAAGCCATTTTAAGAAAAAGGCAGTTCTTCTGGTGCTTTTCGTAGCGCCTATGTGGATTAATTTTACACTGCGTGTTGTGGCTTTAAAAGAAGTCCTTACCATGATAGAGGGAAATCTGGCATATCATCCATTCCTTAATACAGTGCTTGGCATGACCTACGACTTTCTTCCATTTATGATATTGCCTTTGTATACAACGTTGAGTAAGCTGGATAAATCTTATCTGGAAGCGGCAGCGGATCTGGGAGCAAGTCCGGTTGTTACATTTATGAAAGTAACATTTCCACTGAGTATGCCGGGACTGATCAGTGGAATTACAATGGTATTCCTTACCATCTATGACAAACTACGTTATATTGGACATGCTCTATAACAGTACTTATATTATGGGTAGTCTGATTGGAAGCTATTTCAGCGCATTACGATTGGCATAGTGGTTCCATGATCTCTATTGTGCTGCTGGCAATTATTTTCCTGATTACGTGGGCAACCAATGGATTTAATGAAGAAGAGACAAGCAGGGGGAGTATTATGATCAAGAGAATCTTACACTCTTCATGGCTGGCACTGGTTCTGTTATTTATATATCTGCCTGTGCTGATCCTGGCAGTTTACAGCTTTACCGATACGGCAACAATTGGTACAAGGGCAATTTTTCCCTGCAAAATTATGAACACTATTCACCACACCGGCGAACTAAGAGGCATGATTGGTGGTGGACATTCCTGCTGGCTTTCGGATCTGCCCTGGTGGCAACAATTCCTTGGAACTATAGGCGCAATTGGTGCTTTTTATTGTAAAAAAGGTCCTAAACAGCTGATTCAGTTCGTAAACCAGATTCCGGTTATCAATGCAGATGTTGTGACCGGTTTCTCATTATGCGTTCTGATGATCGTTGTACTGGGAATGGATAAGGAGACTCTTTCCGTTGATAGCTGGATCATGTGGTACTGGAAGCGCGTTTGATCTGGTCTGCCCCTCAGATTATATGATCATGAAGCTTATGACGGAGAACAGGCTGGAGCCTTTATCAGATGTTTTTTGATGAGACAAATGACAATAATTATTATAGGAAAGGGCTTTTTCTCCTTATATTAAGAACAGGTCTTTGATGAACATGAGATTAACGGAGAACCTTGGTCAGATTATGCAGCCGGCTATATGTGGGGCGTCACGGGAATGATATACAATCCGGACGAAGTAACACAGGAAGAAGCATCTACCTGGTCAATCCTGACCAATGAGAAGTTCCATAGACAGGTCACAATCAAGGATAATGTAAGGGACGCTTATTTCCCGACGCTGGCAATCCTGAATACAGACACCTTAATGAATGAGATTTCCGCTTGGAAGCTGACTATCAACAGAAGCTGTCAGATATCATGAATGATACGGAGAATTATGAAGCTACGATAGATGATGCAGAAGCGAAGCTGAAGGAAATCCGTAGAAATGTATATTCCTTTGAGACAGACAGTGGAAAGGCAGATATGATTACGGGTAAAGTCCTTGCCAGTCTGCAATGGTCCGTGATGCAGTCTATGCAATGGATCAGGCCGAGGAGGATGATTTTATCCTGAACTGGGCAGTACCTGAAGAGTGTACGAACCTGTGGTTCGATGGATGGGTCATGTTAAAGAGTGGAATTGGCAATGATATGGCAAAGAAGCAGGCAGCAGAGGCATTTATCAATTACCTGTCCAAGCCGGAAAGTGCAGTACGCAATATGTACTATATTGGTTATACATCTGCTATAGCCGGTGGTGACAGCAATCTTGTCTTTGAATATCTGGAAAACAATTATGGCGCAGATGAGGATGAAGAAGATGATAGAGTATCCGCTTGGATATTTCTTCTCCGGGGATGCAGAGGATGAGAGATATGTCATCACAGCACCAGAGGAGCAGACACACAGACAGCTCGCCGCGCAGTACCCGAGTCAGGATGTGATTGCACGTAGTGCCGTCATGCTGTACTTTTGATGAGGAGGGCAATGCCAACATCAATCAGATGTGGATCAATGTACGCTGTTTCAATCTCAGTATGATCAGTCCCGTACAGTGGGTTTGCATAGCAGTAGGCATAATACTTGTTCTCATTATCATCCTTCTTATAAAACATGGAAACGAATGGTTTCGACCCAAAGCCCCCAGAGGGTATCATAGAGTCAACTAACAGGAAAGGGAGTACGAATCTTTGATTCGTACTCCCTTTCCTGTTGCTTTTTGGACGCCGCGGCTATGTCAGTTCGGTTCTTTTGCCACGTACATGATGTAAGAATTTCTAAGAACTGCATCGCAAATGCTTACCATACAAGCCGGGCGCAAAACTCGCCCTTTGGGCTCAGACAGTTGCGCCCGGTTTGCAAGCATTTGTTCTTTGTTCTAAGAAACACTAGACATCACTCCCTAAGCTGCATTCATCGAACATGCCATAGCCCGCAGCTGTATACAGAAAGCTATCGGTCTTGATGCGTGAGGGAGGGCAAGTGAGTCGAACTGCCATGAACTGCGGCGGGACTATAGAGTAAAAGGGATTGAATTAGGCAGGGATTTGTGAGATGCTATAGGGGGCAGGTGGAAGTTATGTGTGAGAGAGAAGAATTGTAATTGGGGGACGTGGGTGTCAGGTATATGGGGGATGGGAGACAGCGAAGAACGTGATCTTCTGGTTTACAGGGAGAACATGAGAAAAGATACGATAGAAGAAGTGTATCAGCAGTTAAAAAGGAAACGACACAGGTGTCATTTTGCCTGATTGCATGCGAAATAGAAGACTGGAATGCACAGCTTTCACCATGGAGTGCGCCGGCTGTATATGGGAAAGAAGGCTTTGCAGGAGAGGGAGCAGAAACCTTTGAAATGGCTGGAGAAGGACTGTCTTCCGGGCTTGAAAACATATATCAGATGAAAGCTGGAAGAGAAAAGACTATTGATAGGCGGGTATTCA
>VOFC01003698.1_pt1 | contig 16965 bp, 19 predicted proteins | sample 5384161 | NCBI WGS metagenome assembly VOFC01 (sample SAMN12384722, study PRJNA508395) | human gut metagenome | isolation source: healthy gut B | host: Homo sapiens | reverse complement strand
GCTCAAGCTGTGGTGGACGAAATAGCCAGAAGATTGAGAAGCGAGGAATTAAGAAAGAAAAGTATCGGTGTAGTCACTTTCAGCATTGTCCAACAAGCCTTGATAGAAGACTTATTATCCGACCTTTTTATCTTTTACCCCGAACTGGAAACTCTTGCGCTGGAATGCGACGAACCGTTATTTATCAAGAACCTGGAGAATGTGCAGGGAGACGAACGCGATGTTATTCTCTTCTCTGTGGGCTATGGGCCGGATGCAGAAGGGCGCGTCAGCATGAATTTTTTGGACCACTGAACCGGGCAGGCGGCGAAAGAAGATTGAATGTAGCCGTTTCCCGTGCCCGGTATGAGATGATTATCTATTCCACCCTAAGGTCGGATATGATCGACCTGAACCGGACTTCTTCCATTGGAGTGGCCGGACTAAAACGTTTCCTCGAATATGCGGAGAAGGGAACCCGAAGCACCATCAACAGCGTGACAAGACAACTGTCGGAAACAACAGTCTCCATCGAAACGATCATTGCCGACAGACTGCGCTCATTGGGTTACACCGTGCATACAGACATAGGTTGCTCCGGATACAAGATAGACATAGGTATCGTCGACACCGAGAACACCTCTAACTATCAGTTAGGTATTATCTGCGACGGCAAAAACTACAAACGCACCAAGACCGCACGTGACCGGGAAATTGTGCAGAATAATGTATTGAAAGCACTCGGATGGGACATCTACCGGATATGGACAATGGACTGGTGGGAAAAGCCGGACGAAGTAATAGCAACTATCCAAGAGGCTATCGCCCGAAAAAAAGAGTTCAAAGGTCGGCTCTATGACAACAGCCGGAATTAACTCAACTCCGACAGAAGTGGCAGCACCTGCACCGACGGCACAGATAACCAACAATGAAATTTCATTCGTGCTCAAGGCATCGCCTGCTGCCCCTGAAAAGCAAGCTGCTTCCGTTCTTTCTACTCAAAACCGGATAGAACAAAAGTACAAGTTTGCAAAGATTACCCCATACAGTTATTCACCGGAAGACTTTTTCTTTACGGACAGTTACTCTATCCTCCTCTCCCAAATACGGAAGATTATGGAAAGCGAGGCGCCAATCAGTAAATCCCTGCTCTGTAAGAAAATCCTGTCCGAATGGGGAATCAGCCGCTTGGGAACACGGGTAGAGGCACAGATAGAAACAGCACTCGACACATTGAATATCTATCGCACAGAATACGAAGGACTTGTCTTCTGCTGGAACGACAAAGAGCAATGCGCTTCCTATTCAATCTATCTCCCGGTTTCCGACCGGGAAGCGATAGACATACCACCTGAAGAGATTGCCAATGCCATCCGGCAACTATTGACCGACTCCATCAGCCTGCCTGCGGCAGATTTGATAAAAGCATGCGCACAACAGTTCGGCTTTGCCCGTATGGGATCGAACATAGACGCTGCCATGCAAAGAGGTATTCGCGAAGCTGTGAAAAGGAATTACGCCAAGATAGAAAATGAACGGGTAACGATTGCCAATTAGATTAATACCCTTTCTCCAAACATTTCAAACGGTTAATAGAATCGGATACATACGCATTGTCCGGTTCTATTGACCGCCAATAACAAAGTTCTCCAGTCAGCCGTTTCAGATAGACAGGATCACTCGAGCCAATCCGGCGCTGATGTTCCGCCAAGCCTTTTGTCAGGATAAAATAGACATTCTTCCGGATCTCTCTCTTTCTGGCTTTAGGGATTGTCAGTTTCGCACCGGAAGAAACAGATACTCCTGTAATAATCTTCCTGCCATACTCATTGATAAAACGGGTCTTCTTATGATTCGGTTCGAATTTCTCATCACGGATGATTTGTTTGATCCGGGGAATGATTTGTTCTTTGGGAAACACATCTCCCGAAAAAGTCAGGTCATCGGCATAACGGGTATAAGCCAGTCCGTATTCCGCTGCCAGTGCCGCCAATTTCTTATCCATCTCATACCCCACGATATTGCTTAACGCCGGACTTGTAGGCGCTCCCTGCGGCAAGTGCCTGTACAAGCAGCACAACACTCCCAATACCTTAGACACATTTTCCGGATAACCAATCTTCTCAAATGTCTTTTTCACCCTCCGGCTCCGTATCGAAAAGAAAAAATCATGAATATCCATTTTCAAGATATACCGTTTTCCCAGATGGGGACTGGCATTATCAACCACAGAATGACCGCTCCGGAAACCTACTGCCGCCGGATGAATCATTGTCACAGATGATAATATTCGAGAATTAATAGTGGTTTGAATAGATTGTAATTCTTTGTCAGGAGCAGAAATCATCCGATAACCTCCCTTTCTTTTTTCTCATCCAGAACTCCCGGTAATGTTCGGAAACATCCCGTAGAATTTCCTTCAACCGCGCTGTTTCCACTCCCAACAAGTTGGCGCACCAGACAACAGCCGATTCATCAAACTTTTGAACATACTGCGCTCTCGGAACAGTTTCTCCCAAAGCATGCCTAAGCCAGGCTCCGTGTTCCCATTTTACCTTAGTAGTCTTTTTCTTCCTTACCACTGCTTGTTGCTTTCCATCTTTTATACCCCTCCTGTTTCCTGCTTGAGGAAATCATCTTATAAACCAGGAAAGCGGTGATAACAATGATCGTTATTAAAATTCCGTCCATTTTGTATATGCATATAAAAAAGAGAAAAGAGGATGAGTTATTTACTAAAATAAATTTAGGTATTTATACCTTAGAATTTATTTTCTAGGAAAATACCTGTGCTTATGAGGCGACTACACCTCTTTGATGCTAAATTCTGCCCTCATCCTCTCTTATACAAAGATAACTAAAATCTTTCGATAAAACAACCGGAACGAAGAAAACTATCGGTTGAACAACTCAAACGTGAACTTACAGCCTATTCCCCCGAATTTCCAATTTTCGCTGCTCACAAAAACTCCACGTCAAAAATATGCGTACCGATGCCATATCCCACTTCCAGATAAGGTTGAAGGTGCGGCATAGAGAGGGCACTGATATAAATACGTTCATTCTGCACATAACGGGTGTACTTCATCAGATGCCGAAGAATAAGGAACGGAGCTTCGTAGGTGAAATGCCCCCGTACATAACGGCGGGAGGAGTTATACCAACGTGAGTCAAGCACCTGAAATACTCCGCCGATTTCATCATTCCAGCCCACCGGGAAGGTTATGCCGGGAGAAATTGGCAAAGTCCACAAAATACAACTCATCCTGATTGGTGAATGCTCCGAATCCGAAACGATAATAAATATTACGCATCAATCCCAACCGGATTTGATGCTGAAGGTCAAACTCTATTCTTTCATATTCACCCGTACTCTTGAACACTCCTTTAATACCTCGTTCATAATCGACCGAGAAAGTCGGGTATAAAGAATGGAGGTTAATCTTTCGCTTTCCGTTCATATAATAATAGAGTCCCGGAGTCCACTCTATCCGGATGCGGGGAGCGAAACTGATATAAGTGTTCTTGAATTTATCCATAAATTCCGGGGCGGCATCGGATAATCACCGGTAATCACAAAACGGGAAGGCTCTACCGCTGTTCTTTTATGGGCAGAGAACCCCAGACCGATATCCAGTCCGTTGACTACTTCAACGGTATGACGGAAGTTAAAATACAAGTCCTTGAAATAATCGAGATGAATTAAATCGAAATTGAAGATACTGTCCGGCATAGCTTTCAGTTCGTCCAGCACTTTACTACTATAAATACGGTTACCGTTACCCACATTCAACCGGAAGAATCCCCGCTTCTGCGGCCAGTATTCAAAATCGGCATTCAATGACCAGTAGAATTCCTTACGCGTAAAGTTGTATCCGAGTTTAGGCACAATGCGAAGTAACTTATCCCCTCTGAAAAGACGGTTATAACGAAAATCCTGTCGATAAGACAAACCATTGCTTCCACTATAACTGAATAAGAGCGGATTGATAAACGGAGAAAATCGCACACTTCCGATATTGGACAGGTTGAATTTATAATCTTCTACCATCAAATCACCCATCGTTCCCCAAAAAGCCTGACTCTTGGACGGCTTTTTCTACCGTTGTCGTGTCACGTCTAGGCGTATAGTCATGATATAGTTTTTTCTCACTTTCATTCAAAGGAATCGGCCGCATGATAGCAAAGGTAGAGGCGTCCGTCTTATAAGCGTTCGTGTCACACTGTAAAGAGAAAGATTCCGAAAGGTTATATTTTCTCTTCTCTTTCTTGCGCACCTTTTTTTCTTTCAGTTCGATGGATTTATAATCTAAAGAAGCGGTGTAATTACCATCCACCTTATTTCCGAGAAATTTGAAAAGAGCTTCTACGTCATAACGCACCGGCAGGAATTCATTTTTCTTGCCTACATCTCCCATCTGAATCCAACAGGTAAATGTTATCAGCTCCGATCTTCCCGAAAAACGAATTTCACGAACACTCCAAACGTTACTGCTGACCACCATATAGCCACCCACCAACTGATCGCTCTTGGTACGGGGAATAAAACGGATTCGATAATCCAGATTATTAGGGTCTCCCATCACGCTGTCTATTCGGTATTTATAGTATTTCTGTCCGTTTTTAGCCAGTGGTGATAATAAGCGTTCATCGTTCAGCAGAGATGAAGAGTAGATATTTACATTAAAGTATTCGAGCAATCCAGGCAATCCCCTATTTCCCTCACAGTTCCCTGGGAAGCCTTTACTTTTTGATCGTAAATATTGGGAGCCGTATAATGAAGATCACTATATGTTTCAAGCAGATATTCGCGAACACCCTTTTGCAAACGAAACATAGAAGGTACATAACGGAGAATAAAATTCTTCTTCTGAATGTCCATCTTACCTTTTATATATAGGTTCGCACGATAATCGCTGACGATCGTTTCATACAAAGGTGCAAAAGTCATTACACGTTCTATAATGGAGTCGGCGGAGATTTCCTGATGGGTATAAGGATTCATTATATAATTATTGGCTGCCCCTTTGGTATAAAAAAAGAGAACAGACACAATATGCATCCTATCAATATTTTATCTCTCAATCGTCGTATCTCCTTCATTAACGCAGGCAAATATAAAAAAGAATATCGAAAAGCAATGAGAAGTTGGACACTAAAAAAAGAGTTATCAGAAGAAAACCTTCACATTATTCAAAAATAACATGGGAGATGAACTAAATCTTTTTGGCGCGGTTGTCTCGAAATAAATGCAGGAAGCTCTGCATATTCTGCTATTATTCTCTTCATATATAAAATCGAAAAATCCTTTCAACCTATCACCACCTTTCTAAAAACTCTTTATTCATCGCACTTACAGAGCGGTGATAGGTTGAAAGAGGAATTAATAAACCTGTATGGAAGAAGTTATAATATGAAGGGGATTTCAACAATAATGGGAAAAAATACAAAGTTCCAATATCTGTAAATATAAGAGCCCCTGAAAACATATTAATGACTAAATCAACCCTTCTATCTTTTTATTTATCACTTTATTCTTGACAAAGAAGAAAATTGTCGTATCTTTTGCGATACTCTTCATATCAACCAGGCAGGGAACCTGCCTCGTTTCGTGGCAGGCATTTTATGCCTGTCCTGATGCTTCATATGGCGGTTTCGTACCCCCGTGTGGAGTGTTAATGCACCCACTGCCTGGTTGGTGAAGAGTAACGGGAAAGGCGGAACCGCTCTTATTTTTTAGAAAAATCTTCGCCTACCACCTTATTCATAATTATATTATGGAAACAAAACAAGTTACCGTTCAACCAGCGGTGGGAGGCATGATAAAGGCTTCCAAAGATTCATTTGTTATTCCTAAAGAAGAATTAAAAAGGATTTCTACCTTAAATTCGCTTTCCTTCTGGACCCGGATTCTTGCTCCGTAAACCGTACCGAATTCGAACTATTAAACATTCTGCTGAAAAACCTAAAAAAAAAATCCTGGCAGCATTGACTCACCTCAACACCCATCCTTGGGATGAAGGCATTGCAGAAATCCAAATTTCATGCGGTGCTTACTCCATACAAGACAACTTGAGCAAAGAAAAACGTATGCAGATGAACACCTCTACGGGTAAACACCTACAATTTCTCACCCAAATGGCTGTGAGCAGCCCAGTGTTCAAACTGTTATTCAAGAACTATCACAACCATTATATCCAAGTGGAAAGTTTGGTTAAACAGATGGCTAAAAAAAAGAAATCAACGAACAGCAACAATAAGAATAGAAGTTGGAGAATCAACAGAGGGGGTACTTTTAGAAAAACACATTATTTTTCAAAAATACCCCTCTAAAAATAGGTACTTTCAGAAAAAACATATAATTTTGCGCCATCAACCGATAAAAAAATAGACCATTTATGTCAAAAATGCGTTTTTTTTTGCCTTTACAAGAGCTTTCCAACCGGAAACCTCTGGAAGTTACTGCCCCTTCCAACAAACTCTCTGATTATTATGGTAGCCACGTGTTCGACCGCAAGAAGATGCAGGAGTATCTTCCCAAAGAAGCTTACAAAGCTGTAACCGACGCTATCGAAAAGGTACGCCTATCAGCCGTGAAATAGCAGATTTAATTGCTAACGGTATGAAAAAGTTGGGCTAAGTCACTCAACGTCACTCACTACACACACTGGTTTCAGCCTCTGACAGACGGAACCGCCGAAAAGCATGACGGCTTTATCGAATTCGGCGAAGACGGCGGAGTCATTGAACGATTCTCCGGAAAACTGCTGATTCAGCAAGAGCCGGATGCTTCTTTTCCCTAACGGCGGCATCCGCAACACTTTCGAAGCACGAGGATATACAGCCTGGGATGTTTCTTCACCGGCATTCGTAGTAGATACCACGCTCTGTATCCCTACTATTTTCATCTCTTATACAGGTGAAGCGTTGGATTACAAGACTCCGCTTCTGAAAGCACTTGCCGCCGTAGATAAAGCCGCAACGGAAGTCTGCCAGCTATTCGACAAGAACATCACACGCGTATATACCAATTTAGGATGGGAACAGGAATATTTCCTTGTAGACTCCTCCTTATATAATGCACGCCCCGACCTCTGCCTGACAGGACGTACACTCATGGGGCACTCTTCTGCCAAAGACCAGCAGTTGGAAGACCACTATTTCGGTTCTATCCCGCCACGTGTCACTGCCTTTATGAAAGAACTCGAAATCGAGTGTCACAAACTCGGTATTCCTGCCAAAACCCGTCATAACGAAGTAGCTCCCAACCAATTTGAGTTGGCCCCTATTTTCGAAAACTGTAACCTTGCCAACGATCACAACCAGCTCGTCATGGATTTGATGAAGCGTATCGCCAGGAAACATCATTTTAATGTACTCCTGCACGAAAAGCCATATAGCGGAGTAAACGGTTCGGGCAAGCACAACAACTGGTCACTCTGCACAGATACCGGTATCAATCTGTTCGCTCCCGGAAAGAATCCGAAAGGCAATATGCTATTCCTCACATTTCTGGTAAACGCCTTAATGATGGTTTATAAAAACCAGGATTTGCCATTGCGTGCCTCCATCATGAGCGCCAGCAACAGCTATCGTTTGGGAGCCAATGAAGCTCCTCCCGCCATCCTCTCTTGCTTTCTGGGTTCACAACTCTCGTCTACTCTCGACGAAATTGTCCGCCAGGTAGGAAATGAGAAAATGACGCCGGAAGAAAAAACCACACTGAAGTTAGGGCATCGGACGTATCCCCGAAATTTTACTGGATACCACCGACCGCAACCGTACTTCTCCTTTCGCATTCACCGGAAACCGTTTCGAATTCCGCGCCGCAGGTTCTTCTTCCAACTGTGCTGCCTCTATGATTGCAATCAATGCGGCCATGGCAAACCAGCTGAACGAATTCCGGGCATCGGTAGAAAAGCTGATGGAAGAAGGAGTTGGCAAAGACGAAGCTATCTTCCGCCTGCTGAAAGAAACAATTATCGCCTCCGAACCGATTCGTTTCGAAGGGGACGGTTATTCCGAAGAATGGAAACAAGAAGCTGCACGCCGCGGACTGACTAATATCTGCCACGTACCGGAAGCCCTGATGCACTATATTGATAACCAATCCAAATCAGTACTTATCGGCGAACGTATCTTCAACGAGACCGAATTGAACAGCCGTCTGGAAGTGGAACTGGAGAAATACACCATGAAGGTGCAAATCGAAGGCCGTGTATTGGGCGACCTCGCCATCAATCACATCGTACCAACTGCCGTTGCCTATCAGAACCGTTTGCTCGAAAATCTTCGCGGACTGAAAGAAATATTCCCGGCTGAAGAATATGAAGTATTAAGTGCCGACCGTAAAGAACTGATTCGTGAGATTTCACACCGGGTCACTTCTATCAAAGTACTCGTGCGCGACATGACCGAAGCAAGAAAAGTAGCCAACCACATGGAAAACTACAAAGAAAGGGCATTCGCATACGAAGAAAAAGTACGCCCGTATCTTGACCAAATCCGCGACCACATCGACCACCTGGAGATGGAAGTGGATGACGAAATATGGCCGTTGCCTAAATATAGAGAACTGTTGTTTACCAAATAAAATGTCTGCAAGATTGCACGAAAGCTCCCACTTTTGTGCAATCTTTTTATAGATTCGTTCATTTTCTCATTTTTTCTTTTTACTTTTGTGCTGTATAACACAGTTTTGTAGCACTCATGGTAAAAATGAATATGTCAGACATCGATATTTCGGAACCATTATCCGATATGTTAGCTCCTCTAAACAATGAGCAAAAAAGGAGTTTCTGATGAATAATTATACGATACAAACCTACAAAAAGAATGAAACCATCTACTGTGAAGGAGAAACGCCACATCATCTGATGTGTCTCATCAGTGGAAAAGTGAAAATCTTCAAAGATGGTGTGGGGGGTAGAAGTCAAATTATCCGCATGATTAAACCACGCGAATACTTTGCATATCGTGCTTATTTTGCCAAACAAGATTTTGTAACTGCCGCAGCAGCTTTCGAACCTTCCGTTGTTTGCCTGATTCCTATGAGTGCCATCACTACGCTGGTTGCCCAAAATAATGACTTGGCCATGTTCTTTATCCGCCAACTTTCCATTGACTTGGGTATCTCTGACGAACGTACCGTTAATCTGACACAAAAACATATTCGCGGACGCTTGGCCGAATCACTCATCTTCCTGAAAGAAAGTTATGGACTGGAAGAAGACGGTTCTACGTTGAGCATTTATCTTTCACGTGAAGATCTGGCAAATCTTTCCAATATGACAACATCCAATGCCATCCGTACCCTTGTCACAATTTGCTGCGGAACGCCTGATTACCATTGACGGAAGAAAAATCAAAATTATCGATGAGGAAAAGCTGAAGAAGATAAGTAAGATTGGGTAAGAGAGTTTCTGCACCAATCGTTCCACCCTAAATAGTGAACATACATATAGAAAATATAATTGCAGACATAAAACGTGGCAACAAACAGGCTTTCAAAAAGCTATTTGATGACTACTATCCTATTCTTTGCGTGTTCGCATCCCACTATATTGAAGACAAAGAAGTTTGCAAAGACATCGCACAAGATGTATTGTTAGCTTATTGGGAACGGAAAGAAGATTTTGACGACATTTTGAAAGTAAAAAGCTTCCTTTATACCGTCACCCGAAATAAATGTCTGAATCACTTAAAACATGAGCAATTAGATATTCCCTATTTTTCTGGACAGGAAGAGTTCGATAGTGGCTTCGAAGCTGCCATTATCGAACAGGAAACATTCCACATGGTTCGCAAAGCGGTAGAAGAATTGCCTACCCAAATGCGAAATATCATCTTATATTCTATGAAAGGGTTAAAAACCATGAGATTGCTGACAAATTGCAAATTTCAGAAGGCACTGTCCATACGTTAAAGAAATTCGCCTATCGCAAACTTCGCGAAAGTCTCAAAGGCATAAATTACACCTTATTACTATTTTTATGCAAATAAAGTAACTTTTTGATTACCCCGTTTTTTTCGATTGGATTGTTTTACTTATATAATAAATCGAAAAAACGATGAATTCATTTAAAGAAAAATTTAAAATTGCAAAAATCTTAGCTTCCCTATTTACTCATTCGTCTACCCCGAAGAGGAAAAGAACTATCGTGCATGGTTGGATGAAAACCCGGAACATCAAAAGATAGCCGACCGGATATTAAATAAGGAAACGTATGAAGAAAAACAGCCGGTTAATAAAAAGCTTCTCTTCACAAAAAAGCGTGGGAGAAAGTCTATCCGTTATTAGGAGGCAATCAATCGGGTACTGTTTTTTTCGTGGAAAAAGAGTCTGAAATATGCAGCTCTCATCTTATTGTTATTAGTACCTGCTTCTTACTTTATCTATCATTGGATATCCGAAGAAACGATTAGCGACATCACTCCGGGAACCCTTGGCGGGGAACTGATCTTGAGTGACGGCAAATCTTTCAATCTTTCCGACAATAATTTTCCTGAGAATGCAGTCAGAGCATTTGTGATCGATTCTAAAGGGATCAACTATCAGATTCCCGCCAACAAACCGCAAGTAAAAAGAAATCCAAAACACACTACGCACATTGCAGGGGATGGAATGTCTTATCACGCTTTCCGACGGCACGAGGGTACATCTCAATGCGGAAACCCGGCTGACTTATCCGGTTTGTTTCAGCAGCAAAAGAACGTATTGTGCAAATTGAAGGGGAGGCTTATTTTGATGTTGCCCCGGACAAGGAGCATCCGTTTATCGTAAAAACATCGCATACATCTATCCGGGTAACGGAACGTCGTTCAACGTAAGAGCCTACGCTGATGAAGATACGGAAAGTACAACCTTAATCAGTGGAACAGTAAGAATCAACAGTGGAAATGAAGAATTCGAATTAGTTCCCAACCAGCACTATACATATAATAAAAAATACCGGTACAAATACCGTCGCCAACGTAAACACTGATTTGTATACATCTTGGGAATCCGGATCATTTATCTTTTAAATGTCCCTCTTGAGAATGTGATGTCATACCTGTCCAAATGGTATGGATTCCAATATTCTTTTGAAGACGAAGCAGCCAAACAGGTGCGTATCGGAGCTTACCTTAACCGCTACGCCAACATGAACCCGATTATCGACATGATTACAGAATTAAATCTGGTCAATATCAAACAACGGAGGGCATCCTGCACATTTCCTACAAACAGTAATAATACATAATATAACTAACGCATTATGAAAAAAACGAGTAAAAATCCCTGCCATGGGTGGTATCTTATGCAAGCAGAAACTTTGTGAAGTTCTGTCTTTTATGGATATTCTCCCTTTCTTCACTCATGATTCAAGCACAGGACAATCAGAGAATCTCCATCGACTTGAGAGGAGAAACGCTGGAAGCAGCGCTCTGGTATCTGCAGAATCGTACGAAATTTGTCTTTATGTATGGAACGGAAGATGTCGCTAATGTAACTGATATCACCATCAGAGCCAAAGACAAAACGATTACTGAAATTCTGGATGAATGTCTGGAAGGCAACTAACCTGACTTACGAAATCTCTGGTAGCTGCAATTGTTATAAAGAAAAGACAAAGCCAAAAGATAACGATTAGTGGGTGGATCCGTGATACTAACGGTGAGGCCTTGCCCGGCGCTACAGTCACTGATACGAGGTTCAAACATGGAGCCATTGCAGGATTGGACGGGCAGTACACGTTTAATATTCCAGCACAGGAAGGGTTGATTCTTACGTACTCTTTTATCGGAATGGAAAAGAAGACTGTAAGATATACGGGAAAAAACGATTAATGTCACTCTAAACAGTTCCAGTACAGAAATAGACGAAGTGGTGGTAACCGGATACCAGAATATTCAACGTCGTGACATCGTTGGATCTATTACCACATCAAAGCAAAAGATATCATAATGCCTTCGTATTACCACTATTGACCAAATGTTGCAAGGACGTGTGGCAGGTATGATTGTCACTAATACAAGTAGTCGTGTAGGTACTGCCCCGAAATTCAAATCCGTGGTACCAGTACCTTGCTGGGTAATCAAGACCCACTTTGGGTAGTTGACGGCATCATTCAGGAAGACCCCCAGGAATTGAATGCATCTTCTCTAATGACAGAGGACTTAAAAAACATTATCGGTAATCAGATTTCTTGGTTGAATCCTGCTGATATCGAAAGTATTAGTATTTTAAAAGATGCTTCTGCAACCGCTATTTATGGTTCAAAAGCATCGAATGGTGTTATTGAGATCACAACCAAAAGAATACGACCGATCGTCTAAGATTGTCAATTACACCTCTAATTTTGTAATGGGCACGCGTCCCAACTTATGGACAGTTTAATTATATGAACTCCAAAGAAAAGAGTACTATTCTCACAAGAAGCTTTTAACTGGGGAACACCTTATGGCACAAGAACCAATCAAACAAATATACTTATGAAGGATTATTGAATATGTATCTATCGCATGATATATCTTCTGAAGAATTTCTGGCACAACGCAATGTTTGGAAACACAAAATACAGATTGGTTCAAACTACTAACCCGCCGTTCTTTTAGCCATAACCATAATATAAGTGTTTCCGGTGGAACAAATAAATACAGTTATGCAGCTTCTATGGGATATTCAATAGCGAAGGGCAGGAAATAGGAAACGACAGTGAACGTATGACCGGACGCGTTGCCATCACCATACGCCCGGTAAAAAAACAGTTAATGCAACGATCAGCGGTAGCGTAAGTACGAATAACGGTTTTTTTTCGGAGGAAGTCAATCCTATAGGGTATGCTACTACTACCAATCGTTCTATAGACCCTGATGCTTACTATCAAATGAAAGCCTCATACCCATACAATAGCGGAGTCAAATCATTATCATACAATTTCGTTAAATGAACGGGAATAATAGTGGTTCTAAATCAAAAATCAAGTTTCATGTCAGCTTCGCTGAACTTGAAATGGAATATTTTGGACTGGTTAACTTTTACCAATTTACTGGTGGATATTCAAATAATAACAGCACAAACGAAGCTTGGGAAACTGAACAAACGTTTTATATTGCTGAAACATATCGTGGTTATGATTTCAACTCTGTCTCACCAAACAGTAAAGTTTGGAGCAGCGCTCCCCATTCGGAGGCGGTATTCACAAATAACGCACAGCAGTACTCCTACAACATCCAAAATAACTGCAATTCAGTAAAGACCTTTAATAATGAGAACCGAATTAATGCTTTAGTAGGTATGGAATTACGTTCTTCCACTAATAAAGGTGTCAGCAATACGGTATGGGGATATGCCCCAGATAGAGGATAATAACATTACCAACCACTCCACAAGCTTTTTACACCTATTACAGGTTCTAAAGACGAGGATGGGGGCTTTTAAAAAAGATATATGATGGTGGATGGAGAAAAAGTCAATACTACAGACAATTACCTTTCCATATTCGCCACATTGGCATATTCACTCAAAAACCGATATGTTGTTAATGCAAATATACGTAATGATGCATCCAAACCGTTTCGGTCAGGATGCTAATCACCGTATTGATCCTACCTATTCATTCGGTTTCTCCTGAGAGCTTCAGAAGAGGACTTCATGAAGAAATATGTAAAATGGATAACAACTTTAAACTTCCGCGGCACCTATGGTATTCAAGGAAATGCAGTAACGCGCATTAGTCCGGATTTGATTTTAAATCAGGGAAAGTGGCTAATCTATACAACAGATATCAATCTACCATCTCCCAAATCCCAAATCCGAATCTATCATGGGAACGTACCAAATCATGGAATTTCGGTGTAGACCTGGAATTATTCAGTATGTTTTATATGAATTTGGAATATTATACAAGACGCTCCAATGCCATTGTTGAACTGGAATTACCTTATGAATATGGAATAACATCCATGAAACGCAACGGTGGTATTATCCACAACAGGGTATCGAATATACATTAACTTTTACCCCGATACAGAAACGGGACTATGCATTAAGTATCAGCTTGAATGCTTCCAAGAACTGGAATGAAGGCGGACATACAGACATTGATGTCAGTGCAGCTTCCTTCTTAAGTGGACGCTCAGATATTGTACTAAAAGAAGGGTATCCGCTCAGCAGTTTCTGGTCATACTCTTTTGCAGGATTAGACGGAAAAACCGGTGAAGCTTTATTCAATCTTTTGACATTCCGGAAGAAGAACGTAGCAGACAAATAGATCCGACTACTTATCTGGTATATTCTGGTCAGAAAGAGCCTTATTTCACAGGTGGATTGAGCTTAAGTTTCCGCTATAAATCATTAACTTTAAACACCAGTTTTTCACTTTTACTCGGCAACAAGAAGCGTCTGCCATCACCATACGAACAATTCGCTAGTTCTTATTATATGCCAGATCCATATACAAATATAAACCGCGATTTACTGAACCGTTGGAAAGAACCGGGGAGACGAAGCCCATACAATCATTCCTTCTTTACCCAAAGCAGGAATGGCTTATATAGAATTGCCAAACAATGAGAATGTTTATAGTATTCCATTATGGGAACAATCTGACGCTATGGTGGTAAGTGGTTCTTTCTTACGCTGTCGCAACATCGGTCTATCCTGGCAAATGAAAAAGTGAGTGGTGCGAAAAATATATATGAAAAATCTATCACTCAACTTTAACATGGATAACATCTTTGTTATCGCCAGCAAACGTTTCAACGGTTTCGACCCGGAAGTTAGCAACAGTGTACTTCCACGGAATTATTCATTAGGTATTAACATTGGTTTCTAAAAAAATAAAAAAGATAGACAATGAAAAGAATTATATATATACTAACAGGAATAGTCTTACTATCACTATCCTCTTGCTCAGATTTTCTAGAGCCTAAATCTCAAAGTGAGTATGTTCCCAAAGATGCAAATGCTTTACAAGAAATGCTGATCTGGTTCTGCTTATCCCAGACAGGACAAAGGTAATTTTCTACTACCCTTTCTTAGCTTCTTAGACGATGACATTCAGTTCCATAAAACTGACTATGAATTTAGCATTAACTCTCTAAAAGATGTGGAAGCCAAACAAGCTGTTTATACATGGCAACCGGATATGTTTTTTATTATGGAAAGGAATGGTTATCCTCTTCAGAATATCTGGGAAGGATACTATAACTATATCTTAGGCGCAAATGCAGCTCTTGATTATATCGGTGACGTAAATGGTACGGAGGCTGAAAAAAATTATGTAATAGCCCAATCCCTCGGATTAAGAGCTTTCTATTATTTTATGTTGGTTAATCATTTTGGAGCACCATACAACTATGACAAACAAGCTTTAGGAGTTCCGCTCAAATTAGACAGCAACCTGCTCCCTGAAGACCAACTATTAATGACACGAAACACCGTTGAGGAAGTATACAACCAAATTGTGGACGATCTGAATGAAGCTGAACGTTTATTTCTTACTTTAAGCAAAGATAAACAATATGAGCCGAATTATCTGGTCAGCCTTCCAATGATACAATTACTGAAATCACGTGTCTTTTCTTTATATGGAAAACTGGAAAGATGCAGCCATATACGCCAACAAAGTAATAAAAAGACTGGTCCTTCGCTTTAATAGATTTAAACGACCTCCCTTCTCCAACAGTGGCAGAGCCTTATTACAATTTTACATCTTTAAAATCATCTGAGGTTATTTGGTTATATGGAAGCGTTTCAGACTTAACTGTATTCAATGATCAGTCGGTAGAGTATGAGGAAGAAGGTTACTTCGGTAATACCACCTACTACCGAGAAGCTTTTATCGCTTCTGATAACCTGATTGAAAGCTTTGAAGATGGAGATTTAAGAAAAAGAAAAGTATATAGCAAAAGAGTTCAATAAAGATGATGAAGTTTTCTATGAAGATTCTTATACTACTTTCGGCAAATACAAACTTTCGGCTACAGGTGAGCCTAGTGGATCGGAAAAACTTTGCTTTATCCTTCAGACTAGGTGAGGCTTATTTAAATCTAGCAGAAGCAGCTGCTCATAATAATGACGAAAGTACAGCACTCTCTGCTTTAAAAACCTTACTGGCTAAAACGGTATGAACCCGACAAATTTGTTGAGCCTACCGGATTAACAGGTGATGCGCTCAAAACTTTCATCAAAAATGAAAGAAGAAAAAGAACTTTGTTTTGAAGGGCAACGATGGTTTGATCTCCGACGTTACGGAATGCCACAAATTGTTCATAGATGGGGGAGAACAGGTATATACATTAAAAAAATGATCCTTCCTATACCATGCCTATACCAGACGCTGTCTTAATTAAAATAAAAACTGGAACAGAATCCATTAGCTCCAAAACGTGAAAATTAATAGTATATATCTTATAAATTAAACAAAAGAAATGAATATGAGAAAATATATATATATTATGGGGATTACTTGCTTTTGTATGGCATTCACTTCATGTTACGAAGAAAGACACACTGACCTCCTACAGAAGGAGGCGTTGAATTACGTTCTCAAAGTACCTCAAGGAAATAATAGTTGGGACAATGACATCGCTCCAAATATACGAAGACTATAATGTATATCTTATTTATAAAAGATCTACAAAGAGCTGATTTTAACCGTAGCTGGACAGGTATAGCATACGGTAGTGGTTACGAAGGCCAAGGCTGTGTAAATGATGAAATGGCCAATTATTATGTCGAATTTATGAAAACATATCTTTGCATACTTGAATCCGCCTCGATCACTTCTAAAGTTCTGCCTATGCTTGGTGTTTGGGATACAATGTCTATGATAAAAGCGTATTTGAAGTTGGAGGCGTAATCCTAGCGTGAGCTGGATTGTACCATACACGAAAATTGGGATGGGCTGGATTATTGGTGCACTTGTATGTTTGGAAGACAATCCAGCGATCCTTATTTAATTCCCACAGACAGAGCACTCCTTGACAGACGTCGGAAAA
>VOFC01005100.1_pt1 | contig 16988 bp, 25 predicted proteins | sample 5384161 | NCBI WGS metagenome assembly VOFC01 (sample SAMN12384722, study PRJNA508395) | human gut metagenome | isolation source: healthy gut B | host: Homo sapiens | reverse complement strand
ATTTGGGACGAAATAAAGGGCGGTGGGGCGTAATCGACTGGCTGTCGAACAATCTCGCCTTCTCCTTTGCTGCCGGACTGTTCTCGGCGTACCGCTGGTCGATTTCGATACTCAATGAAACTGACCGCAAGAATAAGAAAATTTGCCGACGACCACGATATAGTCGTAAAAATACGAACAGCTGAAGGAAACGGTGAGAAAAGCGCCGAGGAAAGAAAGGAAAAGGCAAAATTCATGTTCAGCTTCCGCTCGGAGCCAACCTGCCGAGCAGCTTGAAAAGTATTTAGAAAGAATCAAAAAAGCGCTGATTCTGTTAAAATTAATTATCAAATCATGTAACAGTTCTGTTCACAGATTTTTAAAAAATATTGTGTGAATTAAAAAAAAACACCTGGCTGACATAGTTTTTAAAATGTATAATTTAGAAGTACCCATATGCGTTTTCGAAGCGGAAGATCCGGGACGCGCAAAAATCTTGGGAAAGGAGATACATTAATGAAAAACCAAGAAATCACCAGCATTTTTCTTGCGGTTATCATGGTAATTTCTGCATGTACTGCGCTTTTCACTGCGGCAGGCAGTGCATATAATTATTATGATCCCACAAAACCCGTGCCCGAAAGCAACAGAACCCATTATGATTTTACTGATGGCACCGGCATCAGTGAATGGACAAAGTCCGAAAATTTGAGGCCAAGTCAGGAACACTGCTTGACGGTGTCTCCAAGGATTCATTGCAGATTGTTAATGATCCTGCCGACGAAAGTAATAAGGTTGTGTATTTCACTAACCGCCGTTATAATACCACCACTATGGAGATAGGAGGCGGCAGCGGTGAGGACGGAGCATATCTCCTTGAGTCGGGCGCTAAATACAGATTGTCGTTCAGATACAAATGGGCAAAGGACTCCGGCCGTGTGTCCTTTAATAACGGCAAATTCCAGACCTTTACATACGTACAGCTTTACAAGGGCTTTCAGGTTGCTTATGTTGCAGGTGAGGGCAGCAAACAGCTCATGTATACAACCAATAATTTCTACGTTGACAGCACCAACGGTACTACGGTAGTAAGTGAAAACGTAGTAGACGGAGCCGTTATAGGCAACAAAAACAGGTCATATGACGCGACCGTTACCGATCCTTCGAAGCTTGCCCATTATGAGACATATGAAAGATATAAGCTGAACGAGGATTCCGATTGGATAACCTTCAGCTATGAATTTACTACTGCTGCAGATGAGAAGAGAAACAAGCTGTTTATAGGTATAAATGCAGTGAGATCAGATTGTCACCGGAGGTGACGATAAAGGTCTTATGACCGACGAAAATCAGTTTGTAGGTCTTTATGTTGACGATATTGTCATCGAAAAGGTAAGTATTACCGGCGAATCAATGCAGACCTTTGTTTATGACTTTAAGCATGCTGACGGCACTGCAATGACCATGCAGGATTATACCGGCAGCGCAAGCGGCAACCATGACTGGGTCTCAAACTCGTCTGATCCTTCTTACAATTCAAGTAGCAAAGGTGGATCGTCAATTACCGATGCAGGTCTTGTGTTCAACGGCACTAACGCCGGTATCAGCGGTAACAGCTTCAGTTGGGGACATAAATTTTACCTTACTGATTCTGACTTTGAGCTTGGCGGCAGATGGCTGACGATTGAGGCTGGCACAAGATATAAGGTCGATGTAAAATATTATGTAAACAGCAGGAATGATAGCAAAAACTGCTACATCGGCTTGGCGGTTCCTCAGGGTGTAGGCGGCGGCATGCAGGTGATGACCTACTTAGACTCCGCTTGGGCATCGATGGACGGTAAATGGCATACCTTCACCGCGTATATAAACGGTGATGACACTATTACCCGCGGTTCGGTAACAGTCCCTCTTGCAGGCAGATGCCTTGGTATAACCACAACCGCTGTCAATGTTACCGTTGAGAGCGTGACCGTAACTGCGATGTCAAACAGCCTGATACCGGAGGGACAGCAGCAGAGTGTTTGTGCGGACTTTGACGGAGATGATTTGGTTACCGATATATATCTTCCGAACACTAACTCAATGAATATCGGAACCTTCTCTGTCGCAAGTGATCCGCTGAACTCAGGCCGCGGCGATGTTCTTAATGTTCATATAACATATAAGGCCGGCACGACTATGGGCTTTTGCAATGCCGGCTGCCACCGGTTTAGGCATGGATCACGGCAGAGGCATGGTTGACAACGGCTTTAAGCTTCAGGCAGGTCACACCTACCGTGTAAGCTACGATATTTATATTCCGGATAACGGAAATAACATTTCCTCAGTTGATCCGAAATTCTTCATGGCGGCTAAAGGCGGTATTGACCTTGCGGGGCAATAAGGTCAATGAGTTCCGTCCCGATTCAAAAAATTCTCCTGAGGTGCACGGTGAAACAGGAACAGCTGCTCAGCTCCTTACGGCTCATCAAGAAGGCAGATGGGCGACCTATGCAAGAACCATAGCTGTTACCGAGCAGGACGGAAAAATCTATGTGGAAGGCAAAGAGACTGATCTTGCAACATATCCGTATCTCCTGTTTGCTATGAGCATCCCGAGACTTACCAACGAGCAGGATTACTACTTTGATAATATACAGATAACCGATATGAAGGTCGGTCACTCCATCCGCGCCGAAAAGAGCGCTGAGGAGAGCGGCACCGGTGCATATCAGTCGGCAGGTCTCCGCTTCCGCGGAACCATCAGCGATGCTGATCTTGTAGGTGCTACCGAAGTCGGCTTTGCAGTTATGAGAGTTTCCGACAGAGACGCTCTGTCAGGCGGCAGAAACGGCTGGTGGTATTCAAGAAACAACCTTGCGGACCTTACAAAGGGTGCTAAGTGGGCATATGCCTACAACGCCGAGCAGGGCATTGACGTTGTTTACAACGATGCTGACGGTTATAAGGACTTCCAGCTTATCCTCACCGGTCTTACAAGAGACGGCGTAACTGATAAGAATCTGAAAGATACCGAGTTCTGCGTTTACATGTGGATAAGATACGATAACAACACCTTGTACGGTGAGAACAACCGCGAATACACCTACAGGGATCTCGGAACTGCAAGCTACGCAAGCGTACTTGCCGAGTACACCGCAGCCGGTATTGATACTACCGGATATTAATGGAAGGGAGACGAAACGCAATGAAAAATTACATTAAGCCTGAGCTTAAGATAGATAACATTTTTTGCGAATGTTACCGTTGCAACCGATGCCGATCCCTTCAGCCTGTTAGAGGGCAAGAGCGGCGGCGCTGAGGTCGAGATATCCGTTCCCGGCGGCTGGTGGGAGTAGGGCTAAGTCCCCCATCACGATCCGGCAGGATATATCCAGTTGATTGATCCGGGCGATAACAGCGTTGCTGTTATCGCCCGGGTTTTGTTTTTTGATGAATTTTAGTTTAGCGGTGTAAAACACAAAAATTTAATTCTACACTTGTAGGGCAGGGGCTCGTCTCCTGCCGTTATTTTTGACAGCTAAATTTTAGTTTATAGGTGAATGGTATTCGTATAATTAATTGACAGACGTAAGGGAACGACCTGCGTGTCGTTCCGCGCGGTCTCAATTGACTTTTTAAGGAACGACACATAGGTCGTTCCCCTACAAGTGCACAATTAGATTTTCGGCTTTTTACACCGCTAAACTAAAATTTAACTTTCGAACATATAAATAAGGCAGGATATTATTCCTGCCTTATGTTTACTGTATATCGTCTGTCATGTAAATTTACCGGCTTGTAAATTTCACTCTTACTGCTTGAATTTTTGCCGTGATTTCAGGAAAACGCATTATCCCTTTTCGGTCATGCGGCGCCAGACGTCGCCCATGGTGAGAAACAGATAGTCCTCCTTCGCTAACATTTCACACACACGCTCAAGATGTGCAAAGCAATCATGAAATTCAAACCCGTATTTGTTCCCGTCAACCTGCAGATTATAGCCATGGAAGAACACAAGGAAAAGCTGGTCGCGGTCGCTGGTTTCTTCCTTGAACTTTGCTATGCGGTCAAATATTGACGGGCTTGTAAGATGGGCATTTACACCCCAACGGTAAAAATCAGTCGGCAAAGCAAAGTCGTTTTGCGTTATTATTGTCCGCGCGTATTTAATACCTGTGTGCCGCTTTATAATATCCACCACACGGTCGTCAAAATTTGTTCCGCCCTCAGGATAAGCCAGACCTATAACATCCTGCCGGCTGACGCGGCATAGCGTTTTCGATCGTCCTCAACCTGGTGTATTATCTCCTGCTCATCCAAAAGTGTCAGGTTTTTGTGATTTACCGTGTGACATGCGATCTCGTGCCCGGAGTAAAGCGAGGCGTAGTCCTCCTCCTTTACCCTGTAATGCTTTATATCGGTGTCGTGCTGGCGGAAAATTCCGCCGGTACCCATTCTTCCGGAGTTGATGTTGAATGTGCCCTTTATGCCGTAGCGGTTCATTATTTCCACTACCTTAAAATCGTCAAGCGTTCCGTCGTCTATGCTGAAGGTTACTATTTTTTTAGCCATACTGCCGTCCCCCCTGCCGTATTTATATTTGAATTATACAGTATATAATAATTAATTTCAAGTGACCTGTACGGCAAATAATAATTAGATTTTAAACTGTTAAGATGCATTTGTTGATTATCGCGCTTTAATGTGGTATACTTAAAACAGATTACAAATACGGCTTCAAAAAGGGGAAAGTCCTATGAAATTTGCATTCCTTATAATGGACGATTACGGCAGCGGTGACAGAGCGCAGATAGCGAACAAAAACGCACAGATAATTGGCGTATCCGACATTGAGGATGCCGAAAATGCGGCGAAAGAGCTGCAAAAAGTGGCATTGACTGCATCGAGCTTTGCGGTGCTTTCGGTGCTGATGGTGCAAGAAAAATAATGGAAGCTACCGGAAATGCGCTGCCTGTCGGATATACAGTGCATCTGCCGGAGCAAAACGCGCTTTATGACGAGGTTTTCGGTGACGGCAAATGAAACGCGACGCATTTGAAAGGTACATAGAAGAAAAAATACGGCGTCCAGCCGGAAAGCCCGTGGATGAAAAGCCCCGAATTTCATGTGTTCAGGCACAGCGGTAATAAAAAATGGTTTGCCCTGACCATGACCATACCCAAAAACAGGCTCGGTTTTAAGGTGGACACCATGACGGATGTTGTGAATCTGAAATGTGATCCGCTTATGATAGGACCGTTAAGAGACAACAAAAAAGATATTTCCGGCATATCACATGAACAAAAGAAAACTGGGTGACTGTTCTGCTTGACGGCAGCGCTGACAGCGAGGTGCTTACCATGCTGCTCGGCATCAGCTTTTTGCATGACTGCGCCGAAGTTAAAAGGCACCGGCTTCCGTCAAAAAGAGGAAGACCGGGATTTAATGTAGACAAGTATTGTTTTAAAAATTCAAAAGGACGGTTTTGTGTCATTACAGTCACAAAACCGTCCTTTACATTCAGATGTTTTCTATCTTAGAAAAAATGGCAGGAAAACACTGCCGTGTCGGGGGAATGCTTCCGATATTTTACGGCAAAGCGGTTCAATCACCGTATCCTCGGTGTTGAAGTGCCCTGCATCGTAAAGCGAAATACCTGTTTCGCCGGCATCAATGAAAACATTATGCTTAACGTCGCCCGTTACCAGTGCGTCGGCACCGAGCCGCAGCGCGTCATAGAGCATTGAGCCGCCAGACCCGGAACAAACGGCAACGGTTGAAACATCGCCTTTTCCGGCGACAAACTTAACGCCGCCGCCAAGGGCTTCCTTTATGTTGCGCGCAAATGTGTACGGATCCTCAGGCCCGTCAAGCTCGCCTATGCGGAAGAAAAAAATCCGTCCTCACCGCTTACCTTCTGCACGTCGTAAAGACCGAGTGCCGCACATAACGCATCGTTCACACCGCCGTCAGCCTGATCAAGATTTGTGTGAGCGGAAATGACCGAAATGCCTTTCCTTATAAGCTTATATTGCAGGCTTTCCTCGGTTACTGACCTCAGCGGATCGAAAATTATCGGGTGGTGGGTTACGATCAGATTCGCTCCGACATCCTCGGCACGGTCGATGACCTCGCTGAAGCAATCAAGCGAGACCAGTATGCCGGTTACCTCCGCATTTCTGTTTCCGATCAGCAGCCCGACGTTATCGTAGCTTTCGGCAAGCGACGGCGGAGCTATGCTGTTAAGAAAATCCAAAACATTGCCGACGGTCATAGGTTTTACCTCCGGAATTATTTTTTCGGTGCAAATGAGTCCTTAAGTGCTACCGTGCGGTTGATGACAAGTTTTTCGGATGTGCTTACCTTATCGACGCAGAAGTACCCTTGTCTCATGAACTGATATTTGTCTCCGGGTTTTGCGTCCTTCATGAAAGCTTCGCACTTGCAGCCCTCAAGTATCGTAAGGGAGTTGGGATTAAGGTTGTCCTTGAAGCTGGATACCCCGTCCTCATCAGAAGGATTTTCAACATTGAAAAGCCGGTCGTAAAGACGGATCTCGGCGTCAACGCAGCTGTGGCATGATACCCAGTGCAGCGTGCCCTTGACCTTTCTGCCGTCGGGTGAGTCGCCGCCTCTTGTGGCAGGATCATATGTGCAGTGAACGACCGTTATATTGCCGTTTTCGTCGGTTTCATGCGAGGCGTATTTAACATAGTAAGCGCCTTTCAGACGAACCTCTTTTTTCGGGGCAGAGTCTGAAATATTTCGGCGGCGGCACCGGTGCAAAGTCGTCGCGCTCAATGTATATCTCGCGTGAAAATTCGATCGTCCTTGTGCCGAGCTCCGGTTTTGTTGGGATTTATCTCAACCTCGATGTCCTCATACTTTCCTTCCGGGTAGTTGTCGATAACTACCTTCAAAGGATCAAGCACAGCCATGGCGCGTTCGGAATTCTGATTGAGATTGTCCCTTACGCATGACTCTAAAAGCGCATAATCTATAACGCTGTACGCCTTTGATACGCCTATCGTTTCGCAGAATGTGCGGATAGCCTCAGCCGGATATCCTCTGCGGCGCATACCGCTGAGGGTCGCCATTCTCGGATCGTCCCAGCCGTCAACAATGCCGTCGGCAACCAGCTTTTTAAGCACTTGCGCTTGCTCGTCAAGGTATAATTGACATTCATTCGCGCAAATTCGATCTGCCTCGGTGGAGTCGGAATGTCCAGCACCTGCAAAAACCAGTTGTAAAGTGGACGGTGATTTTCAAATTCGAGAGAGCAGAGAGAATGTGTCACGCCCTCTTTAGCGTCGGACAGCGGATGTGCGAAATCGTACATCGGGTATACGCACCATTTGTCGCCGGTGCGGTGGTGGGTCGCTTTAAGAACGCGGTAAACGACCGGATCGCGCATGTTCAGGTTGGGCGACGCCATATCAATTTTTGCGCGCAGCACCATTGAGCCGGTCTCAAATTCACCCTCGGTCATGCGGCGGAAGAGGTCCTTCGTTTCTTCTAACGGGCGGTCACGGTACGGGCTGTTGATGCCGGGCTCTGTCAGCGTTCCGCGCATTTCCCTTATTTCATCGGCGCTCGACTCGTCAACATAAGCCAGCCCCTTATCGATGAGCTTCAGAGCGCAGTCGTATATGAAATCAAAGTAATCGGAGGCGTAATATACATGGTCCCAGTCAAAGCCGAGCCAGTTTATGTCCTCCTTTATAGCCTCGACATATTCAACATCCTCTTTGGTGGGGTTGGTGTCGTCAAGACGCAGGTTGCACTTGCCGCCGTACTTTTTCGCGGTGCCGAAATCTATGCATATGGCTTTAGCGTGACCGATATGAAGATAGCCGTTGGGCTCGGGCGGAAAACGGGTCTGCACCCTGTCATAAACACCTTCGCTCAGGTCTTCGTTTATAAAATCCTCTATGAAATTCGACGAGGTTTCGGTCGCTTTTTTAAGAAAATCATTCATTGTTACATTTCCTCCGGATAATTCTTTTTTGTAAAAGGTTATGGCGTTATTGATCCTTTCTATCGAACGCTGTCGCCCGAGCAGGCGCATTATGCTGCAAAAGATCGGGCGTGTTCTGCCTTCCGGTAACGGCTATGCGGATAACTGTCGACGCATCTCCCGGGCTGCCCTTATAGGACGACGGGTCGGCTTTGTATTTCTTTGTGTCGTCGGCAAAACCTGCGGCAGGGCATATAGATTTTATTTTGGAGAACCACTCGCTGCCGTCGTCGGCAGGGTCGTAGACCTCTTTGTAGGCGGTAAGGACGTCGACTGCCGATGAAGTCTTCATATTATCGGGCAATGTGTAGCAGGGGACAAACAACTCGTCAAAAGATACGAGCAGTAATCCTTTGCGTCGCTCCATTTCACTATGTCCTTGCGCGGCTTCGGAACATCTCTGTCAATGGCGAATACCGCTTTTGTATAGCTTATATCATTTTTAAGTATAGCCGCGAAATCCTTATCAAATTCATCAGCCCAGGCGGTAAGCTTTTTACCACCTCGTCAGAGCTCATGCGCGACACAACCGTTTTCGAAACGTCGTTCAGCTTGGCAGTGTCAAAAAGTGCGCCCGACGCGCTCATCTTTTTAAGGTTGAATTTGAACTTTTTATAGCTTTCAAGCGGATTGGCACGGCGCCAGTCCTCAAAATCGCTTGCCGCAATGGTCATGAGATATTCGATCACGCTGTCACACTCATAGCCCTGCTCGGCGAAATAATGCACGGCAGCCTCCGGATCCTTGCGCTTCGATATTTTGCGCTTATTGCCGTTTTCAAGCTTCATTATGGGTGAAACATGAACGTATTTTGGCGGCTTGTTGCCAAGCAGCCTGAACAGCTGGAGGTGCTTTGGTGTTGACGATATCCATTCGTCGCCTCTTATAACATGGGTTGTACGCATTAAATGATCGTCAACGGCATGGGCAAAGTGATAGGTCGGTATTCCGTCGGACTTGAGTATTACAAAATCCTCATCGTTTTCGGGCATTTCTATTTTGCCCTTTATGCCGTCCTCGAATATGACCTTGTTTTCTTCGCTGCCGGGAGAGCGCAGACGCACAACAAACGGCTTGCCCTCGTCTATCAGCTTTTTAGCCTCGTCATATGTTATATCGCGGTGGCGCGCCCACTTGCCATGGTAACCGGTGCGGACCTTTAACGCTTCCTGTTCCTCTCTTATTTTTTTGCAAAGCTCGTCTTCGGTGCAGAAGCAGGGATATGCAAGACCCTGCTTTATAAGTGACTTTGCGTAGCACTGATAAATTTCCGCACGCTCGGACTGCTTGTAGGGACCATAGTCTCCCGTTTCCTTATCGGCTTCGGTAAAGCCTTCGTCGATCTTTATACCGAACCGCTTTATGCCGCCTATTATATCGGCGATACCGCCCTCGACCTCACGCTTTTTGTCGGTATCCTCAATTCTTGTATAGAATATGCCGCCTGTGCTGTCGGCAACAAGACGGTTGATGAGCGATACGAACAGCGTGCCAAGATGAAGATATCCGGTGGGGCTCGGCGCCACCCTTGTTACCCTTTGCGCCTTCGGCAAGATCCCTTTTCGGATACTTTTCCTCATAATAATCAGGTGCTTTATCAATATGCGGCAGCAAAAGCTCCGCCATTTTTTCGTTTTCAGTCATAAACCGAACCCCCACTTAACTCTATTCCCTGTTATTATCGCAGATTTTGGATATAATTACAACCACTTAAAATAAAAATATTGACTTATATTGTTGTTTTTTTTTTATTACATATGCTATAATGTTTAAAAACCAATGGTGGGGATTATGCTTCGCACCGATAAAGAGGATGAACCAGAAGAAGGTATGTTATGAAAAAGCTTACGATATTTGTGCTGTCACTTGTTCTTGCACTCAGCTTTACCGCCTGCGGCAAGGACGTCAAGAGAACGAGCGGCGGAATTGTGGATCAGACCGTTGATAAAAACACGGTCAGCCTTGTCAACGATGCTTATAAGGCTACCGGCGACGCAATAAAAGCGCGTCGGCGCTCGGATATACCGCAAATTATAAAAAGGAAGTAGCCATAGATGATACCACGACGGCAGGCAGACTGACCCGCACCTATGACTTCATCACCGGCGCTGCAGGGAAGACATTTTCCTACAGCGAGGTTGCGAGGTCCGACACCGTCAGCACAACTATGAAGATGTATGACGATCTTAAATATATCTACGGATATTATGCCGATACCGAGTACATCATCACAAGAAACGATTCGTCGGCTGCGTTTATAAATGCTCTGCCCGAGTGTCTTGAGCTTGTAGACGGCACGGCGTTTGCTGTCAAGGATACTATAGTTGTCGATGCCGACGGCGGCGGTCACGGCTTCGTGCTTGAATATGAGCCGACCGATAAAAACTTCAAGCCGGATGAGGTATATGGACCTCTCTATGCTGAGACGGAGCTTGCACCCACCGCCGTGGGACTGAGGATCAGCGGCATAATAGACGCGAGCGGAAAGATCACCTCCGAGACCGTGACATATACCTTTACCTACCCCATTGAAACCGAGGTCGTAAAGGACGACGTCGATCCCGATAATTCGGGCGTTTCGGCGACCGAAAAGGTGACTAAAACTGTAAAGGTCACTCTTACTGCGGAGTACACATTTAACTACGCACTTGATGCGGTAGCAGTTCCGGACGGAATAACCGTAGTGCCTGAAACCGCCGAGGGCGAGGAAAAAAGCCGCAGCTGCCGAAGGAGCTTTCGATAACCGATTTCACAAAGCTTATGGGCAACTGATCATCGCGACTTACGTTACACTATATAATGAAAGACCGGACGTGCCGGACGGCGTCCGGCGCTTTATGAAGAAATATACTGAATGTATTTATTGCCGGCTGGAGAGCCGGCGGAACGGAGAATTGTTATGGCAGAAGAAAGAAAATGCAGTGAGACCGGCTGCTCTGGAGATTGCGGCTCATGCAGCAAGGCGACCGAGCATGCGGCTGATGATTTCAGCGCAAAGCTAAACGAGCATAGCAGGGTAAGGCATGTTATAGGCGTTGTTAGCGGCAAGGGTGGCGTCGGCAAATCAATGGTGACGGCGATGCTTGCGGTGCTGACCTCAAGAATGGGGTATAAGGTCGGTATACTTGACGCCGATATAACCGGACCGTCGATACCGCGCATGTTCGGTATAGGCACAAGGGCGAAGGTCTGCGACGAGGGCGTTATACCCGAGGTGACGGCAGGCGGAATAAAAATAATGTCATGCAACCTGCTCCTTGAGGATAATACCGCACCGGTCGTCTGGCGCGGACCTGTACTTGCAGGGGCTGTCAAGCAGTTCTGGACCGATGTATACTGGGGCGATGTCGATTATATGTTTGTCGATATGCCTCCGGGAACGGGCGACGTGCCGCTGACCGTTTACCAGTCGCTTCCGATTGACGGTGTGGTTATCGTCACAACTCCGCAGGACCTTGTATCACTTATCGTCAAAAAGGCGTGCAACATGGCGTCAATGATGGATATACCGGTGCTCGGCATGGTTGAAAACATGAGTTATGTTAAGTGCCCGGATTGCGGTAAGGAAATAGAAATATTCGGACCGAGCCATTTTGATGAGCTTTGCTCAGAGGTCGGCACCATACCGCTCGGACGTATGCCTATAGATATGAAGCTGACTGAGCTTTGCAACGCAGGTGAATTTGAGAAATTCCCCGAGGATTATCTGAAAACTGCCTGTGACACGATACTTACCGCTCTTAAATAAGCGGTCGGACGCTTGTGTGCCGGAAACAGCACAAGCACAATATGTAGTATACACTAAAAAGGACGCCTGCACGGGAAAACCGCTTCCCCGTCAGGCGTTCAGCATTATGCGACAATCTTTACATTGAGTATACCTTGTGTCTTCTTATACAACATATTGTGCACAAAATAAAAATAATATACAAAATGTACCACAATATCTATTGACAAAGCTCTGCCCATCTGCTACAATGATAAGGCACTGAAATTCTGAGGCACCGGTATAAATGACAGATGCCTCATTTGCTATAGTATTAAGCGCCGTTTTTCCTGCTGCTTTACGGCGGCAGAAAACACTGCACATATGAATGCTGTTTTAATGTCTTTGTGCTTTGCAGCGTAGAGAAAAGGAATGGTCATAAAATGAAGATCATAAAGCGAAACGGATCAGAGGCAATATTTGAGCCTGAGAAAATTGAAAACGCTATAACCAAAGCCAACGAGGCGGCGGAAGGAAAGCCTGAACTTATACCGGAGCAGGTGCATGCCATTGCGGCTATAATAGAGCATTACTGCGAGGATATCGGCAGGGCACTTTCGGTCGAGGAAATACAGGAGCTTGTCGAGACCCAGCTTATGAAGCACGGCGCTTACGAGACCGCAAAGCGTTATATACGTTATCGCTATACCCGTAACATGGTGCGCGCCTCCAACACTACCGACGATAAGATACTTTCGCTTATCGAGTGCAACAACGAAGAAGCAAAACAGGAAAATTCCAATAAAAAATCCTACCGTCAACAGCGTTCAGCGTGACTATATGGCAGGTGAGGTCAGCCGCGATATAACCGAGAGGATATTGCTGCCGGAGGATATTGTAAAGGCGCACCGCGAAGGTATAATACATTTCCATGACAGCGATTATTACGCTCAGCATATGCATAACTGTGACCTTGTAAATCTTGAGGATATGCTTCAGAACGGCACGGTCATAAGCGGCACCATGATAGAAAAGCCGCACAGCTTTTCCACCGCCTGCAATATTTCAACACAAATAATCGCGCAGGTAGCCTCGAACCAGTACGGCGGTCAGAGCATCAGCCTTACGCATCTTGCGCCGTTTGTGAACGTTTCGCGTGAGAAGATACGCCGCGAGGTTAAGGAAGAATTTGAATTTGCCGGATGCAAGGTTGACGAGCAGAGGATGAACGAGATCGTCGAGAAAAGACTTCGCAAGGAGATAAACCGCGGAGTACAGACGCTGCAGTATCAGGTCGTGACACTGCTTTACGACCAACGGACAGGCTCCGTTTATAACCGTGTTCATGTACCTCGGCGAGGCAAGAAACGAGCAGGAAAAGCGCGATCTTGCCATGATAATCGAGGAAATGCTCAACCAGAGGCTGCAGGGGAGTCAAGAACGAGTCGGGCGTTTATGTGACACCGGCGTTTCCGAAGCTGATATATGTGCTTGAGGACGATAATATAACCGAAAATTCTCCATACTGGTATCTTACCGAGCTTGCGGCGCGCTGCACGGCAAAACGCATGGTGCCGGACTATATCTCGGAAAAAATGATGCTCAAACTCAAGATAGATCAGAACGGCGATGGACACTGCTACACCTGCATGGGCTGCAGAAGCTTCTTGACGCCGTATGTCGATGAGAACGGCAAGCCCAAATATTACGGCAGATTCAATCAGGGCGTCGTGACCCTTAACCTTGTCGATGTCGCGTGCACCGCATGTGTCGGCGGCAGGGACGAAGAGAAGTTCTGGAAGGTGCTCGACGAGCGGCTCGAGCTTTGCCACAGGGCGCTCAAGTGCCGCCATGAAAGACTGGAGGGTACGCTGTCCGACGCAGCGCCGATACTCTGGCAGTACGGAGCACTGGCAAGACTTAAAAAGGGCGAGACCATAGACAGGCTCCTCCACGGCGGATATTCCACCATTTCGCTCGGCTATGCAGGACTTTGGGAGTGCGTATTTGAGGTCACCGGCAGAAAGCTTACCGAGGCTGAGGGCGAGGAATTTGGTCTGCGTGTAATGCAGAGGCTCAATGACGCCTGCCTCAGATGGAAAAACGACGAAAACATACATTATTCGCTTTACGGTACTCCGCTTGAGAGCACGACGTATAAGTTTGCGAAGTCGCTGCAAAGCGTTTCGGTATAATACCGGGCGTTACCGACAAGAATTATGTTACAAATTCCTATCACATACATGTTACCGAAAAGATAGACGCCTTCAAAAAGCTGGCGCTTGAAAGCAAGTTCCAGGCACTGTCGCCGGGCGGCGCGATATCTTATGTCGAAGTGCCCAACATGCAGGATAACATCGAGGCTGTGCTTCAGGTGATGAAGTTTATATACGATAATATAATGTATGCCGAGCTGAATACCAAGAGCGATTACTGTCAGGTCTGCGGCTTTGACGGGGAGATCGTCATTACAAAGGACGAGGACGGCAAACTTGTCTGGGAATGCCCGAAATGCGGAAACCGCGATCAGAACAAGATGAATGTCGCAAGACGTACCTGCGGATATATAGGTACTCAGTTCTGGAATCAGGGCAGGACTCAGGAAATTAAGGAAAGGGTACTGCACCTTTAAAATGCATCTGATATGCGCCGCTGCTGCGCGCATATTCTTTCGGAGTGATTACACTTGAACTACGCGAAGATAAACGAATGTGATATTGCAAACGGCATAGGTGTCAGAGTTACCCTGTTTGTTTCGGGCTGCACCCATAAATGCAAGGGCTGTTTCAATGCCGAAGCATGGGATTTTTCCTATGGCGAACCGTTTACCGAAAAAACTGAGCAGGAGCTGCTGACGCTTTTGTCACCCGATTATATAGACGGGCTGACGCTGCTTGGCGGCGAGCCGTTTGAACCGCAGAATCAGCGGGCGCTTTATCCTTTTCTTGAAATGGTAAAAAAAAGCAGTATCCGAATAAGTCGATATGGTGCTTTACCGGCTACACCCTTGAAAGCGATCTTTTGAGTGACAGCCGCGCAAGGTGCGAGGTGACCGATAAATGCTGTCGCTGATTGATGTTCTGGTTGACGGTGAGTTTGTAGAGGAGCTGAAGGACATCAGCCTCCGCTTCAAAGGCTCGTCGAATCAACGGCTTATCGACCTTAAAAAGACCCTTGCCGATTCGAAAATACACATCTGGAACGAAAAAGATAGGATATACAATAATATAAAGTATAAAGAACTCCTGCCGCTTGGCAGGAAGTCCTTTTTACTTATCTACAGCTTACCGTGTTCGCTGTCAGGCGATGAAATGTATTTTTTTTGGGCGACATTCCGTAGCTTTCGCGGAATCTTTTAATAAAATAGCTGACCGACGAAAAGCCGGCGGCAGACGACAGAGATGTTATGTTCATGTCGGTCGTAAGCAGCAGCTTCACCGCGTGGTCAAGCCTTTACCTTCAGCAGCCTGTCACGGAAGCTCTGACCGAAGGTGTGGTTGAACAGCTTCGAAAAATAGCTCACTGAATATCCGCATACCTTTGCCGCCTCTTTTTCCGAAGCGGTCATATATTGTTCGTTTAAATATTTTGTCACCCTGTCGACAAAATCCTCGGTATCGGCAGGTGTTTTTGACCATCGGATATATACTCTTCCGTATTTTCCGACCAATATCTGAACAGCCACGACATGATATCGCGTATCTTGGAGCGTATCATCAGTTCATATCCCGGACGGCGTTCAGCCCATTCCGACGCAATACTCCTGATATCCTGTGGGATATCGGTCGAATCTACCCATTCTTTTTTGAACACCCTTTTCCGTTCCGATGTTTTTGCCGATCTCCGATACAAGCCTTTTTGATTTCAGCCGATAAATATCGGTCGAACTCAAGAACCTCAGGCAAAAACTGAATACATATATACTCGCGCAGCTTTAGTGACGGTTCTTGTACAGTGTATTTCGCCGGGCTGGATTATCACAAGTTCGCCGGGATAAAACATGTGGTTTTTCCCGTCGATCCGTACCTCAAAGACACCACGGTAGACATATAAAATCTCGTAAGCATCGTGATAATGGCTATATTTCGGATATTCGCTGGTCGATACAATGGTCGGAGGAAAATCTATACACCGTATTCCTTTTTTGTGACCGCCCTCTGTATACAAATCCTCATAATATATGTAATCCATTTGTCGCGCCCCCTCCTTGCAGAATTATTTTGTATATTCGAGAACTTTTTGAAACTTATTTATAAATTTTTCAGCGAATATTAGTACCTTTATACAAATTTTAACACATAATTTTGTTATGTCAATAATCAATAGTAAAAAATTGCTATTATTTTTATAAATTTTTAGATATCATATTGACGATGCCTGTGTTACAATTAAGTTGCTTAAATGACTGATAAGCGAACAGAAGATTTCTTTGAATATTGTTCCGTCAGGTTCAACAATAGACCGGTGCCGTGATTGTGCAAAGCATATAAAGCGATGATTTCGCACCGATTGCTGTCTGATTTTTTGCAATATTAATATGAATTAAATGTATTTATTGAAATATACAACTGTGTTAAAATGCACTTGAAAGATAACGCAAAGTGACTGATTGTCCGCATTGGCTTACAGCTTGCGTCTCAAGTGAAAATTGCAATAGCTTGGTTATGTGTCCAAAACACACATGTCACCAATATTGAAAACAGGCAAAATTAGTGAAAGGAAATGATATTATGAAACATTTATGGCTATCGGCGGCGAGGATACTTTGCGCGGCGCTGAGTGTCTGTCTCCTTGCAGGCAGCTTTGCCGCCTGCGGATCGGATAAAGACACTTCGTCTGCTCAAAGCAGTACTTCGTCAAGCGATGCTAAGGTTGAATACAACAAGCCTGAGGTCGACCCGGACTCAAAATATGCCGATCCATCGTATGACCCATATGCTTCAATTCCGGAATCGTCAAAGGGCAAAACTGTGAGATACGCAACATGGATCGATCACTCACAGACCGAGGGCGCAAAGGTACTTGAGAGCTTTCCTCAAAAGACCGGGATAAATGTTCAGCTTTACACGGTCAGCCAGTGGGCTTATGTCGATACTCTCATCAAATCAATAGCCTCCGGCGATATACCCGACGTTTATGTCACCAGCGAGCACAATCAGGCGTTCCCTCTCACGCTTCAGATCGGTCAGCCTATCGATCTTTGCTCGTCGGTTGACCTCAACGACCCTATCTGGGATAAATCCATGCTTGAGACCTCAAAGATCAACGGTCATACATATCTTGTAAATACGATAGGTTCAC
>VOFC01005197.1_pt1 | contig 16991 bp, 32 predicted proteins | sample 5384161 | NCBI WGS metagenome assembly VOFC01 (sample SAMN12384722, study PRJNA508395) | human gut metagenome | isolation source: healthy gut B | host: Homo sapiens | reverse complement strand
AGTTGCAAGGCGGTAAATACATTCGGCTGCTTCTTCGGTTGTGCCGTAACGTCCGACGGGATTTCTTCTTCTAAAGCAGTCCGTTCTTCCGCAGAAAAACAGGAATTCATACGGGTGTCGATCGTACCAAATGCAGCGGCATTTACCCGGATATTGCTTGGGGGCAAGCTCTTTTTGCCAGTGCTTTTGTGAAAGAATTCACAGCCCCTTTGGAAGCGGAATAGGCAACTTCCATTGAAGCACCGATGTTCCCCAGACAGAAGAGACATTGACGATGCTGCCGGATTTTTTGATAACATATAAGGAATTGCCTCCCGGCAGCAGTAAAAGACAGAGTCCAGATTGATACCCATCACACGGTGCCACTCTTCGTTGCTCATATCGCCAAGCAATCCGATGTGCGAAATGCCGGCATTGTTGATCAAAATGTCGATGCCACCGAAACGCTCCATTGTTTTTTCAAACATTTTTACAAAGTCCGGCGAGCTGACATCGCCGATTAATGAGATGCAGTCAACGGAATAATTTTTTTTCAAATAAAATTCTAATGCAGACAATTCTTCTACGGACTGTCGGCAATTGAGTATTAAAGTGCAGCCTTCTTTTGCGAACCGTTCGGCAGCGGCTTTTTCCAATCCCGTGGGATGCACCGGTAATAAGAACACGCTGATTCATAGGAAATCCTCCGTTTTTCTTCTATATGTATCATGTCGCCGGAAAAATGTCAACTTGAACGTAAAAATTTAAAAATAATTCTGAATATTACTTGAGATAAAGGTGAAATGTGGTATAATAAATTTAGATATCAAAGAACGATATCAAATAACTAGCAAAGGGTTGGGCAATATGCGTATCACAATTACGGGCAGAAATATTGACATTACAGATGGATTAAGATCAGCAGTAGAGGACAAGTTATCAAAACTCGAAAAGTATTTTACTCCCGACACCGATGTTTTTGTAACCTTAAGTGTAGAAAAGAGAGACAGAAGATAGAGGTCACCATACCTATAAAAGGAAATATCATCCGTTCTGAGCAGGTCAGCAACGATATGTATGTATCCATTGATCTGGTAGAGGAAGTCATTGAACGTCAGCTTAAAAAGTACAAAAATAAATTGGTTTCCAAACAGCAGAATGCTGCAAACTTCCGTAAAGAATTTATAGAGAAAGAAGTCAGCACAGACGATGAGATCCAGATTATCCGTACCAAACGCTTTGGCATGAAACCCATGTATCCGGAAGATGCATGTGTAGAGATGGAATTATTAGGACATGATTTCTATGTATTCATCAACGCAGAGACAGAGGATGTCAATGTTGTTTATAAGAGAAAAGGCAATACTTACGGATTGATCGAGCCGGAGTTCTAAAAAGGTCAGGATATTATGATCTAGGTGGGAATTTGTTAGGAAGGTGGTTGGCAAGGGGTGCACAAATGAGACATTCCAAGTTTCCTTTGTGCAGACCATTCCAATGAACCTCTGAAAGCAGAAATCGTGTGCGCCAGAGGGCTTCACGATTCCTTGAGTTTCATTTCCATTGCACAAAAAGAAACTTTACATGTCTCATTTGTGCAGGCGCCAACAAGGTTCTCAGAACAGAATCAGAATACTTAAAACGTTATAAAGAAGTGATAGGATAGGTAGTGTACTACAAAAAAAGTACAACGCCTGTCCTTTCTTTTTTGCCTATTGGGTAGATGTCTTCCGAAACTTTTACAAGGTTATTCAATACAACACTTGGAAAAAACTGCTCATATCCTGAAAAAAGTGTTTCTTCTCCACAGACCGCTTGTCATAGACATGAAAATGTTTTTACTATTAATAAGTATTTGTATGATAAAAAAACAATAGGTTATAAGATAGGAAAAGGAGACAGGAACATGGACATTGTAGTATTAGCAGGTGGACTCAGTACAGAGCGTGATGTATCTTTTGTGACAGGAAATATGGTAAGCAAGGCATTGAGAAAGAATGGTCATCGTGTCATTCTTTTAGATGTGTTTATGGGATATAGTGATAAGAAAGAAGATATCAGTGATATTTTTGAACATACCGAAGAGGTCAGCGTTCAGGTAGAAGAAATACCGACCGTGGCACCGGATCCGGTGTGACGATTGTCAGGGATGCAGCAGAGTTTAAGAAAGCACTCGATGAAGCGTTTCACTGGGAAGATGAGCTGGTCATTGAGGAATATGTCAAGGGACGTGAATTCTCGGTTGGTGTGATTGAAGGAAAGGCACTTCCGGTTATTGAGATTGCGCCGATTCAGGGCTTCTACGATTACAAGAATAAATACAAAGCGGGCAGTGCGGTAGAGACCTGTCCGGCGGATCTGCCCGAGGAGGTTTCTGCGCAGATGCGTAAATATGCAGAGCAGGTAGCCGAAGTAATTGGACTGGATACCTATTCCCGTTCAGATTTCCTGCTGGATGAAAATAATCATATGTATTGTCTGGAGGCAAACACTCTGCCGGGGATGACACCGACAAGTCTGCTGCCACATTAGTAGATTCCACGACGCAGGCATTGAAAAATATCGCAGCTTTTTACAGAAACAGTCTGGATATCAAAGTGGTCGGGATTACCGGAAGCGTAGGAAAGACGAGTACCAAAGAAATGATCGCATCCGTGCTTTCGGAAAAATACCGTGTGTTAAAGACAGCGGGCAATTTTAACAATGAGATCGGCTTGCCACTGACCATTTTCCGTCTGAGCGAAGAAGATGAGGTGGCAGTTCTTGAAATGGGAATTTCGGATTTTAACGAGATGCACCGTTTGGGTGCGATCGCGAGACCGGATATTTGTGTGATCACAAATATCGGCCTCTGTCATCTGGAGAACTTAGGAAGCCGCGATGGGATTTTAAAGGCAAAGACAGAGATCTTTGAACATTTAAACGGAACAGGGAACCGTGATCTTAAATGGGGAGGACGATAGGCTCTCCACGGTAGAAAACGTAAACGGAAAAAGTCCCCTGTTTTTATGGAAAAAGCGAGAAAAACCAGTGCGGTAAAGAAAACTGTATCTATGCCACCGAGATCCGGAATCTTGGCTTAGACGGCATGAAAGCAGTCTTTCATTTTCCGGAGTGTACCAAAGAGGTGGAAATACCGATACCGGGTGAACACAATGTCTTAAATGCTTTAGCCGGAGCCTGCGTTGGCATGGAGCTAGGACTGGATGTAGAACAGATGCGTGCAGGCATTAAAAAGCACAGACCATCGGAGGTCGCACGAACCTGATCCATGCAAATGATATGCTGATCATTGATGACTGTTACAATGCCAACCCGGTGTCCATGCGGGCATCCATCGACGTACTGACACAGGCAAAGGCAGAATGATCGCAGTGCTTGGCGATATGGGAGAATTAGGAGCGGATGAAAAAAGGCTCCACTATGAAGTGGGAGCCTATGCAGCAAGCCGTGGTCTGGATGCTCTGTTCTGCTGCGGCGAACTCTCTAAGGAATTAGCCAAAGGTGCAGAAGAACATAGCGAAACCATGGAAATATTCTATTTTGCTACGAAAGAAGAACTGCTGTTACATTTGAAATCTTATCTGAAAAAAGGGGATACCATTTTAGTAAAAGCATCTCACTTTATGGAGTTTCCAGATATTGTTCGTTCTCTTCAAGCATCTGTTCAATAACGCATTTTGTATAGACACCGATGTGCTTTTTCGTATCGGCATCCAGTTCGTTTGGAAGGATTGGTTTGCCGTAATGAAGCACAACGTGTGTCTTTTTTAATAAAGGGCCTGTGCTTCATAAATCTTAGGTGTATTCGTCATGGCAATCGGAATGATCGGACATCCGGTCTTTAATGCCAGTTTAAAACTTCCCTCTTTAAACGGAAGCAGTTCTTTCGGGTTATCATTTCTGGTACCTTCCGGGAAAATACACATCGAAATCCCATGTTTGATCTGGTCAATTCCCTTTAAGATCGTCTTCATTCCCTCTTTGATATCCTGACGGTTCAAAAACAGACAATAGAGCCGTTTCATCCAGATGGAAAGGATCGGAACTTTTTCTAAGCCATCTTTTGCAATGTAACCGGTCAGTCCCGGACAGCGGAATAGGGAAACCACAATGTCAAAATAGCTCTGGTGGTTTGCAATATAGAGTACCGGCTGGTCTTTTGGTACATTTTCTTCCCCGATCACGGTTAATTTTGTTCCGCAGAGAAAGAGGATCACTTTGAATGCCCACTGGACGATCCGCAGGCTTGCAATGTCTGCTGCGGGTTTATTCCGCTTCCCGATCGCCAGAGGACTCCGAGAACGGGCAGTCCTAAGATAAAATATAAAAAGTAAAAAATAATTACCAGAATCAATCGAATCATACGCATGCTACCTCTTTAAAATTCATTACATAAAATTTATTATACAAATATGGTGGAACAATTACAATATCAAATGCATATTATTTATATAGAATAGAAGAATGTGAAGAGGGAATCTATGAGGCGGCTAAAAACAATGATGTGCTTAGGAATCCTGCTGATGCTGTTGGCGACGACAGTGGGCGGATGCAAGGTGGAGGAAAAAAAGTGATGCCAAAGTCAGTGATATGAAATTTACCGTGATCTCTGAAACAGAGCTTCCCGATGAGCTGAAAAAAGATTATTGAGGAGAAAAAGCAAAAGGAGATGAAACTTACATATATGTCCGGTGACAAACTGTACATTGTCCGCGGATATGGAGTGCAGAAAACAGGCGGTTACAGCATACAGGTGAAGGATTTATATCAGGCTAAAAATGCAGTTTATTTCAAATCGGAGCCGATCGGACCGGGAGAAAAGGACGTGTCGGAAAAAGTCGAAAGTTACCCATATATAGTTGTCTCGACAGAAAAAACGGAAGATATTGTGGTTTTTGAGTAAAAAAATCGTGTTTAGACCTTGCAAATATTTTATTACTGTGATAAACTAAAGCAGATACAGTGAGTCAATTGTGGGTTAGGAGGAATAAAGAATGCAGCAGAAGGATTTAAACAGAGTCAGAGCATCGGTTCTTCAACAGTGTGGAAGCAAGGTAAAGATACAGTTAGACCGTGGTAGAAATAAAGTTGATATCCAGGAAGGCGTGATTCAGAATGCATACCCAAGTGTATTTACCATCCTGATAGATGATGAGAGGGATGAGAATCCACCGCAGTTACTGTCTTTTAGTTACACCGACATTATTACGAGAGATATTCGCATGAAATTATGCTAAAAAAGTATAAAACTTCTTTGCTTGGAATAGAATGTAAAAAGTCCCAAGCAAAGGAGTTTTTTATGGAATTAAAGAAGAAGTATATACATATGAGCCATGAAAAGGGACGGGCGATGAGCCAGGTCACCCTTGACGATGACTATAACGTTCCGGAGAGCAAGCCGGATATTGTAAGAATTATTACAACAAAAAGGAGCAATTCACTTAGAAGAAGCCAAAGCAGAGACCGGGCATGTGCTGTTAAGAGGAAATCTCGGATTTCAGGTGTTATACCGCAGCGATGGCGAGGAAAACGACATTGCGTATTTAGAGGGCGAAATCCCGTTTTCAGAGACGGTAAATTTAGACGGTGCGGAGGAATTTGACCCGGTTAAGGCGACATGGGATATTGAGGATTTAAATATCGGGATCATCAATTCGAGAAAATTGAGCATCCGTTCTCTGATCGTTTTTCATGTGCAGATGGATGAGGTGCGTGATGAAGAGATCAGCTATGCGATGGAAAATGAAGAAGACTATGAGATACGCAAGGAAAACATAGAGGCATTGCAGCTTGTGACGGCAAAAAAGATACCTGCCGTTTTAAAAATGAGATTATTCTGCCATCGAATAAGCCGAATATCCGTGAGCTGCTCTGGAAAAATGTGCAGCTTCGCGGATTGGAGTCCCGCATTGGCGAGGATGTCATTCAATTTAACGGAGAACTTCTGATTTATATACTCTATCAGGGAAATGAAGAGAGGATGAGCGGCTGCAATGGTTAGAGACAACAGTTCCGCTTCAGGGCGAAGTGGATTGCAGCGGCTGCAGAGATCAACTGGTATCCTATGTGGGTGTAGACGATGTTTCTTTTGACGTGGAGGTAAAGCCGGACTACGATGGAGAAGAGCGGATGCTCGTGGTGGATGCCGTGGCAGACTTAGACATCAAGCTGTGGGAAGAGGAACAGTTTGAAATGCTGCAGGATGTGTATTCTCTAAAGGAAGATGTCCGTCCGGTTTTTTGAAGATATTACATTTGAAAAATTACTGATGAAAAACAATGCAAAAATGCCGTGCTTCCGAGCAGCTTCAATTTAGAGGCAACGCAGGAAAATATGCTGCAGATCTGCTGTGCCGAGGGAAGTGTGCAGATCGATACGCATGAAATTTCCGGAAACGGGGTCTATGTAGAGGGAACGGTTGCCGTGGAGCTTCTCTATATCACAACGGATGATGAAATGCCGATCGGTTCCTTAAAAGGATTCCTGCCATTCCATCAGACCATTGAAGTACCGGGCATTGAAAAGAACAGCCGATATGAGATCAAAAGTGGTTTAGAGCAGCTTACGACCATTCTCGATCGACAATACACAGGTGGAGATCAAGGCAGTCATCAACCTGAATCTGATCGCATTTTCCATCGGAAACAGAAAACGGGTACAGGAAGTAAACTGTCAGGAAGCGGACTATGAGAGCCTGCAAAAATTCCGGGACTGGTAGGTTATATTGTAAAAGATGGGGATGACATCTGGAATATTGCAAAAGAAAATCACACCTCGGTACGCGAGATCATGGAGACCAATGAATTGTCCTCTGACCGTGTGGGCAAGGGGGATAAACTGCTTATCGTAAAAAATATGGGTGCATAATCTTACCAAATCTCTTATGAAAAAACTGGAATCGGTTGAAAAGGATTTTTAACGATGCTATACTTAGATTGTTAGTCAAAAACAACAATCATAAGGGAGAAAAAAACAGATGAGAAAAACTACAGAGACGGGCAAAAGCAGTTCTGGCATTGGTACTCGTAGTGTCACTCACAATTGGAAGTTCGCAGGTAGTGTATGCGACATCGGCACAGAATAAGAAGTCAGAAGCAGAAAAGAATCTGAATGATGTAAATAAAAAGATTGATAATCTTGAGAATAAGAAAGAAGAGATTGAAGGCAGAGTTAGACACAAAGAACGAAGAACTTGTCAACCTCATGGTAGATGTCGGAATCTTAGAAAAAGAGATCGATCAGAATGAAAAGCAGTTAAAACAGGTCAAAAAAGACTTAAAGACGGCACAGAAGAATGAGAAGAAGCAGTATCAGGCAATGAAAAAAGCGTATTAAGTTCATGTATGAGCGTGGCGACAGTGCCGTAATTTCTTCTCTGTTAGAATCAAAAAGTATGGCGGATATGCTCAACCGTGTGGAGTATTTTAATGAAGTCTATGATTATGACAGAAACCTGTTAGATAATTATGAAAAAAGACCAGAAAGCAGGTAGAGGATTTAAAAGCACAGGTAGAGGATGAAAAGAAAAGAATTAGAAACAGCCAAGGATGATCCCAAAGCAGCAGCAAAAGCAGCTAGAGACAGCCATGGCAAACTTAAGAAGCCAGCAGGCAAATGCGGATACGCAGATTGCCAATGCAAAAAGCCTTTGCGAGTGAATATCAGAAGACGATCACAGAGCAGAATAAGATCATCCAACAGCAGCAGGCAGCAGCGGCGACATCCGGCCGGTCATCCGGTGGAAGCTCCGGGGCAGCGGAGGAACTTCTAAAGCCAAATTCAATGCAAGCGTACCGGGAGGAAACTTAAATCCACCAAAGACTACGAATGTCAGCGGTTCGGATGTCGTGAACTATGCCATGCAGTTTGTCGGAAAACCATATGTCTGGGGTGGAAAAAGACCCGAATACCGGTGCAGACTGTAGTGGATTACCAGCTATGTCTATGCACACTTCGGAATCAGCATCCCAAGTTTTCCGGTGCCCAGAGAAGCTGCGGTCAGGAAGTCAGCTATGCGAATGCACAGGCAGGTGACCTGATCTGTTATGCAGGTCATGTGGCAATCTACATGGGCGGTGGCAAAGATCGTCCATGCCAAGGGAACAGCCTATGGAATCGTCGGAAACGATAACGCAACTTATAAGACCATTATTACGGTAAGACGATTGCTGTAGCAGTATCTGCAAAATCATAGAAAAATAATCAATACAAAAGAAACCTAAGGAATAACAGAGTTTATTTCTTAGGTTTTTTTTTGCTAATGAATAGGAATTGTCAGTAAAAGGAGAGTGTTATAATGGTAGCAGTGTGAGTTGTATAAAGGAGGAAACAGATATGCAGATGGAACAGTTACAAAAAGATATGATAGCAGCAATGAAAGCAAAGGATAAACCGAGAAAAGAGGCAATCTCATCCTTAGTGTCAGCCGTAAAAAAAAGGCAGCGATCGATGCAGGATGCCGTGATGATATCAAAGAAGATATGGTAGATCGAGGTGATCTTAAAGGAATTAAAAACCGTAAAAGAACAGATTGATACCTGCCCGGCAGAGCGTGAAGATTTAAAAAGCAGAGTATCAGTTCCGTTATGATGTGATTCAGGAATATGCGCCATCACTGATGAGCGAAGAAGAGATCGAGGAATTTTATCATGGAAAAATTTGCAGATATTGTAGCACAGAAGAACAAAGGAATGATCATGAAAAATGTGATGCCGGAGTTAAAGGCAAAGCAGATGGAAAACTGATCAATCAGGTTGTTGCAAAGCTCTGCGAGTCATAAGAGAAGCGTTATCATAAGAGGAGCATTATATGAAAAAACAGGTTGTTGCAATCGTAGGGGATTCTCGCAGCTACAGCCATCATGATCTGTCTTGCGGCACTGTACGGAAACCGGAACCGGTTTGACTATTTAAAGGATCTGGATAAGACCGTATTTACCTTAGACGGAACCGATTATCAACTGCGTGACATGACTTATTACATTGCAAGGCAGGAGATGGAGATCGAAAAGCAGGCAATGGTCTATGATCCGGATGATACAAATGCCTATTGGGGACTGCATACCAATGGAAAATTTGTACGGCTAGAGGCAAAAGAGCCGTGTTAGACAGAGTCGTCCATGATATGATGTTTTATGAAGCGGCAAAGAAAGAGGACATGGAACTGGATGAAAAAAGAGCAGCAGTATGCTAGGGATTCCGCATCCGATCTCTGCTATGACTTATCGGATGAGCAGAAAGAGCGGGCGGACTGACCGATGAAGAGATTTATGAAATGACAGATAAGGCAGCGCTTGCTGAGAAGTACCAGAAGATTTTAGCAGACAAAGAAGGCGAGAATTTTGGCGCCTATGACTACAATGGGAAAGCCTATGAAAAAATGTTAGAAGAGCATAAGCTGAAAGTCAAAAAGAAATTCTGGGACAAGGTACCGTTTGGAAATGTGACATTGAACCATAAATTTGAGGATCAGGAGGATGAAAGTTGAAAATAGGAAGAAATGATCCCTGCTGGTGTGGCAGTGGAAGAAAATATAAAGCCTGCCATCAGGCATTTGATGAAAAAAATAGAACTGTTTCGCAGTGAGGGACACCGGGTTCCACCGCACAAGATCATTAAAAATAAAAGATCAGATCGCCGGCATGAAAGCCAGTGCAGCAATTAACATTGCGGTCTTAGACTATGTGGGCGAGCATATCCATGCGGGAATGAGCACGGAAGAGATCGATAAGATGGTCTATGAGAGAACCACGGCAATGGGCGGAATCCCGGCACCACTGCACTATCAGGGTTTTCCAAAGAGCGTATGTACGTCCATTAATGAACAGGTCTGCCACGGCATTCCGTCCGAAGAGGATATTTTAAAAAAGAGGGCGACATTGTCAATGTGGACTGCTCTACGATCCTGAACGGATATTTTCAGACTCTTCGAGAATGTTTTGTATCGGCGAAGTTTCAGCGGAGAAAAAACGTCTGGTGGATGTCACAAAGGAGTGTATACAAAAAGGTTTAGAGCAGGTAAAACCATGGGGATTTCTTGGAGATATGGGTCAGGCAGTCCATGACCATGCCTATGCAAACGGTTACACCGTTGTACGGGAAATCGGCGGCCATGGCATAGGTTTGGAGTTCCATGAGGAGCCATGGGTTGGATACAATTCCAAAGCCGGTACAGAAATGCTGATGGTTCCGGGAATGGTATTTACGATTGAACCGATGGTCAATATGGGTCAGGCAGATATTTTTGTCGATGAAGAAAACGACTGGACGGTCTATACGGCAGACGGACAGCCGAGTGCGCAGTGGGAAGTCATGGTCTTAGTGACCGAAGACGGTTATGAGATCCTTTCCTATTAATATTAATAAGAAAAAGCGTTTTATCTGAAAGAATTTTTTTCCGGAAAAAGGGAATACTGGAAAAAAAGGACAGGTGAGCGTATGAGGATACCAAAACACATTGGGATCATTCCGGACGGTAACCCGCTGGGCATTGTCGCGAGAGATGGAGAAAAAAGACGGTTATCAGTACGGCTTAGAGCCGGGAATGAAGCTGTTAAAAAAGCGAAGGAATATGGTGTGGAAGAGCTGACTTACTACGGGTTTACGACAGATAACTGTAAAAGACCAAAAGAACAGTTCGATGCCTTTCAAAGTGCCTGTGTAGAGGCTGTTGAGATGCTGACGCAGGAGGGGGCGGTATGCGCAGGCTGTCAGGTTTTCTTCCGATGCAGTCGGTTTATGCGGATTTTTATGTGGAGGAACATCTCTGGCCGGACTATTCGGATGCGGATTTTGAACAGGCACTGGAGTGGTACAACCGACAGGATGTTACTTTTTAGGAGGCTAGGCAGTTATTTGCGGTGATAACAGGATAGAATAGGAACAATGGGATATGAGGAGTAAACATAAGACACTTAAGAAATGGATGTCCGGTCTGGTAGTGGTCTGCCTTGCCGGATTTCTTGGTGCATGCCAGGGGATTTCCGTCGGACAGTTTCAGACTATGAAAGCCCACGGAGAAGAGGAAACACAGGCGGCAGACAAGGAAAAAGAAATCATAGAAGAAAAGCCTGTAAAGGAAGAAAAAAGCAAAGCCGGAGGATGCCGTATTTTCCTATCTTCAGGGAACGAAATCCTATGAAAAGGAAAAAGAGTGGTCCGGTGCCTGGTGCTATGAAGAGGCAGGCGGGCAGCAGTTCAGCCAGTTTGGCTGTGGCCTGTGCAGTATGGCTAATATATACAGTACCGTCAGCGGCAACAAGTGCACACCGCTGCAGATGTACGAATATGCACAGGAGGTATCGAATTACAATCCACACAGCGGTCTCGGAGCGATTGGCTGGGATGCGATGCGGGAAACCCTGCAAACGATGGGAATAGAGTGTGAGATGGGAAGAAAACCATCTTCTTATGAGGAATTTCAGCAGCTTGCAAAAAGACAGCAAAGGTCTGCTGGTATTGATCAGCAGCAATAGTGACGATACTTTCTGGAAGGATATGCCGGGACATTATGTCACCCTGTGGCTGTACGATGAGGCTAAAGATGAGGTCTTTTTGGCGGATTCCAGCGGACCGTCGAGGAACCGTGAATGGATCCCATTGCAGACAGCATATGATGCCTTAAAGAGAAACAGTCCGCAGCAGTACTTAAGTGTAACGGGCTATAACAAAAAAATGAAGATGCATGGACCTTGGAAATGAGATAGAATAATTGTGTAAAACTCTGCATAGATTGTAAAAACAAATATCGCAGAGGAAGACACTTGAAAAAGTTATATCGAGGGAAAGAGCGATCGAGATCGCAAAATATATCATTGAACATAATGCCACGGTAAGGCAGACTGCAAAGGAGTTTGGGATCAGTAAGTCTACGGTACATAAAGATGTGACAGAGCGTCTGCAGCAGATCAATCCGTCTTTAGCAAAAAGAAGCCAGACAGGTTTGGATATCAATAAGCAGGAGCGCCATATCCGCGGTGGACTTGCCACAAGAGAAAAATATTTACATATGGGACATCACTAGATAGGTGTAAATGATGAAGTGAGCTCTCATAGAGGAAAAGGATCGGCGTGTTTACGCGATTGATCGATAAAAATTATGAGAAAAATATCATCAGATATGAAAATACAGGAGGTAGAAAAATGCCATTTATTGATTCAAAAGTAACATTATCAATGACAGAGGACAAAAAGGAAACGATTAAGGCAAAGCTTGGACAGGCGATTACCACATTAAACAAATCAGAAGGGTTTTTAATGGTAGGATTTGATGACGACTACACACTCTACATGGGTGGAAAGAAGTTAGAAAAAGGTGCGTTTGTGGCAGTCAGCCTGTTTGGAAACGCTTCACCGGATGCCTATAGCCAGATGACAGCAAAAATCTGCGACATCTATGAAACGGAGCTTGGCATTCCGCAGGATGCAGTGTATGTGACCTACAGCGGTATCAGCGACTGGGGCTGGAACGGAAGGAATTTTTAGCGAAAGGACTTTAACGATACAGCGTCAAAAGGAGATAACATGGCGAAAGCAGACAGCGTGACGCATACATTTGAGCCAATTTTTAATAATGAATCAAAAGTTTTTGATCTTAGGAACATTTCCGTCGGTAAAATCCAGAGAACAGCAGTTTTATTACGGGCATCCGCAGAACCGTTTCTGGAAACTGTTAGCATTGCTGATGGAGGATGAAATACCGGATACGATCCCAGAGAAAAAAGATTTTTTACTGAGGCATCGGATTGCCGTCTGGGATGTCATCCACAGTTGTACGATCGAAGGATCGAGCGACAGTTCAATCCGGGATGTGGTGCCGAATGATATTTCCATGATCTTAGAAAAACACACAGATCAAAACCATTTTTACCAATGGAGGAAAGGCGCACAGCCTGTATGAAAAAATATGTGTATCCGGTCTGTGGCATCCATGCGGTAAAACTGCCGTCCACCAGTCCGGCAAATGCTGCGTTTTCGTTAGAACGTCTGGAGGCGGCATGGCAGGCAGTGCGTGAGAGGCTGTAAAAAATAATTTTGACAAGCCTTTTGCAAGAACGTATAATAAAACTTATTGTAGGATTACTTAAGAAGGAGGACGTGTGTTTTGAAGCGAGAAACCGTCATCGTGATAGATTTCGGAGGGCAGTACAACCAGCTTGTGGCACGCCGGGTGCGTGAGTGCAGCGTTTACTGTGAAATCTATTCCTATCGAACAGACATCGAGCAGATCAAAGCCATGAATCCAAAGGGAATCATTTTGACCGGAGGACCAAACAGTTGTTATGAGGAAAATTCTCCAACCTATACGAAGGAACTGTTTGAGCTTGGCATTCCGGTGTTAGGCCTTTGCTATGGCGCTCAGCTTATGATGCATATTTTAGGAGGAAAGGTAGAAAAGGCACCGGTTCGTGAGTACGGTAAGACGGATGTTTTCGTAAAGACGGATTCTCCTTTATTTACAGATGTTTCGGAAAAACGGTTTGCTGGATGAGTCACTTTGACTATATTTCCAAAACAGCACCGGGATTTGAAATCTGTGCGCATACGTCAGACTGTCCGGTTGCAGCAGCAGAAAACCGTGAGAAAAACCTGTATGCGATCCAGTTCCATCCGGAGGTTCTTCACACACAGGAAGGAACGAAAATGTTATCGAATTTCGTTTACAATGTGTGCGGTTGCAGTGGCGACTGGAAGATGGATTCTTTTGTGGAGCATTCCATTCAGGAAATCCGCAAAAAGTCGGAAACGGCAAGGTGCTCTGTGCTCTTCCGGTGGCGTGGATTCTTCCGTTGCAGCAGTGTTACTTTCTAAGGCTGTCGGCGACCAGTTAACCTGTGTCTTTGTGGATCACGGCTTACCCGTAAAAATGAAGGCGACGAGGTCGAGGAAGTGTTTGGACCAAACGGCAATTATAACCTGAACTTTATCCGTGTCAATGCGCAGGAGCGTTTTTACGGAAAGTTGGCAGGTGTGACGGAGCCGGAGCAGAAGCGCAAGATCATCGGCGAGGAGTTCATCCGTGTCTTTGAGGAAGAGGCGAAGAAGATCGGTGCAGTGGATTTCTTGGCACAGGGAACCATTTATCCGGACGTAGTGGAAAGTGGTCTCGGCGGTGAATCTGCTGTCATCAAGTCTCACCACAACGTAGGAGGACTTCCTGACCATGTAGATTTTAAGGATATCATTGAGCCACTTCGTGATCTGTTCAAGGACGAGGTACGAAAGGTCGGCTTAGAGCTTGGTATTCCGGATTACTTAGTCTTCCGTCAGCCATTCCCGGGCCCGGGTCTTGGAATCCGTATTATCGGTGAAGTTACTGCAGAGAAGGTTCGCATTGTACAGGATGCAGATGCCATTTACCGCGAAGAGGTTGACGGTGCAGCGCAGGAGTACAAGAACGAGCATGGCAAGGACGCGCCGTGGATGCCGAACCAGTATTTTGCGGCATTGACCAATATGCGTTCTGTCGGTGTCATGGGTGACGAGAGAACCTATGACTATGCAGTGGCACTTCGTGCCGTGACAACGATTGACTTTATGACAGCCGAATCTGCGGAGATTCCGTATGAGGTGCTGAATAAAGTAATGAACCGCATTATTAATGAGGTTCGGGGTGTGAACAGGGTTATGTATGATCTGACGAGTAAACCGCCAGGAACGATAGAGTTTGAGTAACGGACATTTGAGCTACAAAGCCTTGTTTTACAGGCATTGTAGCTCTTTTATTTTGCTTCGTGATGGTAAAGTGATGTGCCTGCTTTTTTTTTACTCCGAATAGGTATTATTGGGTATATGATAATAAGATTACTCAAGGGATAATCAACAGAGAGTTTAAGTTGCAGAAAGATATAGCGAGCAAGTAGTATTTTAAGGAGGAAAAATATGCAATTTGAAGTTGTATCTTCAGTAAATGATTGTAGAAATAAAGATACTATTTATTTGATTTTGGACAATTGGGATGATTGGTTTACATATTCGACATTGTTTAAGGTGAGATATATTGATAAAAGTGGATAAAACATAAAATGTCAGGAGTGAAAATTGGACAAAAGGACAAGGAAGAAGTCCGCAGTTGCCTCCCTAAATTTAGTACACTCCCGAATGATTTTTTTTTCATTGGGTGTATGTGAAAGATTACTATGATTCAATAAAAGATAATTTTCCAGAGGATTATCAAAGAGAAGAGATATTTTGTGCATTAAATGATATCGCATTTGACTTAGATTTGTTTGATAGAGTGAAGGAATTAGATGTGGTTCAAACATCGTTAATGAGAGATTATACAGCTAGTATTATAAGAAATCAGTTTCATAGGATGACAATGGGAGGGGCATGGCTAACGCCATACAGATTTAGTTATTTTCCTAGTGGAGATGTGGATGTTTTCGATGAAAATGTAACAGAATTAGAATTTGAAGTAGAACATGAGAAAATGCCACCATCCAATATACATGTATTAATTGGAAAAAATGGAGTAGGTAAAACAACTTTATTAAAGGATATGATAAATGCATTGGAAGAAAACGGAGAAAATCATGGAAAATTTCAAACTTGGGGAAGAAAAGGTTTTGCTAATGTAGTTTATGTTTCTTTTTTAGTGCTTTTGATGGATTTCTTGATATAGAAGAGGAAGTTGTGCAATATTCATATATTGGATTGGCAACAAAAGATGGGATGAAAAATATCGATGTGTTAGCAAAGGATTTTTGCGGCAAGTTTATTTGAAATATCAAGAGGAAGCAAAAAGAAACTTTGGGAAGAAATAATAGATATCTTGGAATCAGATAATACATTCATTGATTTAAATATAAAAAATGGCATAAAGAATGTGAAGATAATGTAGATGGATTGTTTTCACGATATAGCAAGGAGAGTATAGGGGCATATAGGAAAAGGAAGTTAAAAGAATCTTTTATAGAAAAAATAATGCCAAGATTCAAAGAATTAAGTTCTGGACATAAGGTTATTTTATTAATTGTAGTCAGGTTGATTGAATTAGTAGAAGAAAAAACACTGGTAATCATGGATGAACCAGAAGAACATTTACATCCACCGCTTGTTTCAGCATTAATTAGAGCATTATCAAATTTGCTTACATATCGAAATGGAGTAGGGATTATTGCCACGCATTCACCAGTTATAATACAAGAAGTACCTAAAGATTGCGTTTGGATATTAAGGAGAGTTGGAGGAGAATTAATCGCAGAAAGACCGGAAATAGAAACTTTGGTGAGAATTTAGGGATTCTTACGAGTGAAATTTTGGGTATGAAGTTACTAATTCGGGATTTCATACAATGATTCAAAATTCTGTAGAGAAATATTCAACATATAAAAGGGCACTGAGGTATTTTCAGGAGAAATTAGGAAATGAAGGTAAGGCTATTTTACGGTCATTAATGTATGAAAAAGAACAGTTAGAGGAAGAGGCAGATGATTAAATTAGAAAAACCTGATATAGATATGGAATCGGTAATTAAAGATTGTATATCGAATATAACGGTACAACCGACTTTGGCTCATATTAATGCAAGTAAAACAACTATTATATCAAAAAGTGTAGAATATGATGAACTTGCAGAACAAGGTCAATTGAGGACTTTGGAAACACATACGAAGGTTTATGGTGGAGCAACTAAAGATGATATGGTTTGGTTATATGATAATAAATTTGTAGCAGATGGTGGTAGAAAGTATTATGAAAAAAATAAAATCAATACCGAAGTATAATAAATGTCCATTTTGCGGTGTGGGTAGAGTGAGTACACTAGACCACTATCTGCCCAAAACAAAATACCCAACATATGCAGTGACTCCAGTGAATCTTGTTGCATGTTGTGCAGAATGTAATAAAAAAAAAAAAATCGGAGATTGGTGAAACGAGGGAAAATGAATTTATACACCCATATTATGATGATTTTGATGATGCAGTTTGGTTAAAAGTGAAAATAATATTTGATGAAGAAATAATATTTAGCTTTTATGTAGAAAAACCAGATACATGGAAACAAGA